>Ga0210383_10001518_pt1 | contig 21255 bp, 16 predicted proteins | sample IncBWC14OmetaG_FD_160072 | JGI IMG/M metagenome (GOLD analysis project Ga0210383, IMG submission 160072) | Forest soil microbial communities from Barre Woods Harvard Forest LTER site, Petersham, Massachusetts, United States - Inc-BW-C-14-O ... | reverse complement strand
TCAACGTCATCGCGGCCAGCGACAACGCGCCGCTCGCCGCCATGGCAGACGAATCGCGTCACCTGTACGGACTGCAATTTCACCCCGAAGTCACGCATAGCTTGCAAGGCGGCGAGATCCTGAGGCGCTTCGTGCGCGAGATCGCCGGTTGCGGCGCGAGCTGGGCGACCCGCAATATCATCGAGGACAGCGTCGCGCGAATTCGTGCGCAGGTCGGCAGCGACCGCGTGCTGCTGGGGCTTTCGGGAGGCGTGGATTCCTCCGTACTCGCCGCGCTATTGCATCGGGCCATCGGTGCGCAGCTCACCTGCGTATTCGTCGATCATGGCTTGCTGCGCCTGGGCGAGGGCGATCAGGTCATGGCCACATTCGCCGAGCACATGGGCGTGCATGTCATTCGGGTCGATGCCGAGCAACGATTCTTGGCGGCATTGGCCGGCGAAGCGGATCCTGAGAAAAAGCGCAAGATCATCGGGCGGGTCTTTGTCGAAGTATTCGATGAAGAGGCGGGCAAAATCAAGGACGTGAAATGGCTGGCGCAGGGAACGATTTATCCGGACGTGATTGAATCGGCGGGTGCGAAGACCGGCAAGGCGCATGTGATCAAGTCGCACCACAATGTCGGCGGCCTGCCGCAGCACATGAAGTTGAAATTGCTCGAGCCCTTGCGCGAGCTGTTCAAGGACGAAGTCAGAAAACTCGGCGTCGAATTGGGGCTGCCGAAAGAGATGGTGCACCGGCATCCGTTCCCGGGCCCTGGCCTGGGCGTGCGAATTTTGGGCGAGATTCACAAATCGCACGCGGATCTATTGCGCCGCGCGGACGCGATTTTCATCGAAGAGCTGCGCACGCATGATCTCTACGACAAGGTCAGCCAGGCCTTTGCAGTGTTTTTGCCGGTGCGATCGGTCGGCGTCATGGGCGACGGCCGGCGCTATGACTATGTCATTGCCCTGCGAGCGGTGGAAACGATTGATTTCATGACCGCGCGCTGGGCGCGCCTGCCCTATGATTTCCTCGATCGCGTCGCGCACCGGGTGATCAACGAAGTGCCTGGTATATCCCGTGTGGTATATGACATTTCCGGCAAGCCGCCGGCGACGATCGAGTGGGAATAGAAATTTTACTTTCGCCGACTATCGGCAGCGATCGAAAATCCAATCGCAGTGCTGCTCAGGGGATGTCGATGAAGGCCGGCCCGGAGTCGTGGGATTTGCCAAACGGGGAGGACTTCATTTGCCACCGGTTGAACCGTTCCCGGGCAAGCCGGTCCCTGAGGCGGTGGAGAAACCGGATTGCGACGCGGCTCTTTTTTTTCTCCAGGGTGAGTTCGCGCCCGGCCTGACCGATGCCCGAAACGCCATAGCGCTCCAGAACTGGATAGGGCGAAATGCAGTAGTTGGTAACACCATAGGACCAATAGCGCGACATTTCATGGTCGATTGGTCGCACGACTTGCGTTGCGGCATTCAACAAGGCTTCGGCGCCGCGGCGCGTCACAATGTAGGCCTGCGTGCCCAGAATGAGCCCCCGCACCCTGACCAGGTGGGCGTGCGGTGACAAGAAGCGGTAGACGCCGAAATCGAAAGGAAAGGGATGGGTGGAAAAGAGCCTCAGGATATGGATGTCGCGCCGGGCCAGATCCTCTCTTGCAAGCCTTTCAACGGCTTTCCAGTCCGCTATGACATCTTCTTCCATGACGACAAGCTGCTGGCTGGGCGAGCGGAGAAAATCTTGCCAAAGCTTGAAATGGCTTGTGTAACATCCGATCTCGCCGGGCGTCAGCGGTCGCCCGATATAGCGGATGGCATCTTCCGGCGAATAGCGCAGAGGCTCGCAGATCTGCGCATATCCGTCGAAGAATTCCCACGGCAGACTGGCATCCGCCGCGGCCTGCGAGAATTCCTCGCGGCGTCTGGAGTTTGCGAGCGATATGACTTTCACCGTCGTAGAAACCGTCATATCATCCGCTCACCAATAATCCGTGATTTCTGGCCGGCGATATTGTCACGGGTTTTGCGAGATTTCCCGCCGCGCGGCCTCAACGGCCATCGGCAGCTCGTGGCAAACCTGCATGCCGTCCCAGTTTGTGTTCCACGCCGCGATGAACGAACTCAACTTGCCGTAATTGTTGTCCAGCAGCGTGTGATGACGTCCCAGCAGTGTCGACAAGATATGGACATGCAGGCGATCGGAGACGATGTATCGAAAAGAGGCCAACTGGCGAAGTCCTCGGCGCACACGTTCCCTGGCAAGCGCATTGTAATAGCTGCCGCGGAGCGTCGGTGCGGCCTTGCCGCGCAACATGTCGGCGAACAATCTGCCGCCAGAGCGTAACCGTGTCTCGGTGTAGTTTTCCGTCAGCCAGTCTGTGCAGAGCAGGTCCGGGGACTGCAATATGGCGTCCGCGGGCGAAGGGTCTTTCTTTTCCCTGTCCGATCTCAACAGCAGAAGGATCCTTTGGTCGGAGGCTGCAGCAGCTGCGATGGGTCCAATGCAAAAGGCCATGTCCGGACAGAGCACGACGTTGCATTTAAATCTCTCCCGTGCAAAGGCCAGGCTCTTGCGGTCGCGGACGGCGAGGGTGAAACTTCCGTGCTTCCTTATTCTTGCCGCGGTCCGGTCCGCTTCATTCCGGTCGATGAAATGAACGGTTTGCGGCAACTGCAGCACCGGGTGTTCCGGAAATCTCTCCAGAACCTCTTCACGCAGAAGCTGATGTTTGGGCCATACGTCGCCGAAATTGCCGCCGCCGTGGATGAAGATTGTCCCGTCAGGGCCGATGGCCTTTGCTATTGCATTCCAGTCGCAATTCTCTGTGGCGCAAATATACGCCGGCTTCACACCCAACTTTGACAGGAAAATCTGCTCGCCCATCCAGATCGCGCTGTCACCCACATTGGAATGATGGGGAAAATCGAGCAGCGCACACTTTTCCCCGGGAACAAGTGGCGTCAGGACCTCATCGATCTCGTGCTGCAGGCGGGCTATGGTCTGGCGACTGGTTTCCAAGGACCTTTCAACCACCAATGCGCCATTGTTTCGGCGTCCGCGCCCCGACACGGGCGGGCTGGGATGCAAATTCATCTATATACAGTACCATGTGGATCATGGCAGCAATGCGGGACACAGCGCTGTAGCAAAGTCAGAACTCGGAACGTGGCAATAATTGCAAATGGGCAAGTGACGCGGTGAAAGACGTCCGCTCGCGCCTTTTGAAAGGCGCTATTTGGCTCAGCGGTGCAAGACTGGCGTCCAATCTTCTGGCCACGATAAGCACTCTCGTTCTTGCCAGACTGCTGCTCCCGTCCGATTTCGGCCTGGTTGCCCTGGGGACCACGACCTTAAGTATCCTGACGTCCATAACGAATGTTTCGCTCTCGGAAGCGCTTCTCCAGCACCGCGATCCGTCGAATCACCACTTTCATACGGTGTGGACGATCAATCTGCTGAGGGGCGTTCTCATCGGGTCGGTCTTTGCCCTGATCGCGGTTCCCGTGGCACGATTTTACAGCGACTATCGTCTTGAGAATGTCATGTTCGCGCTTGGCGGGAGCGCGATCCTGAATGGCCTGGAAAACCCCCGGGCCATCATGCTGACCAAACAGCTCATATTCTGGCAGCAGTTCATGCTGCAGGTATCGCAAAAGTTCGTCGCGCTGATCACGTCCGTATTGATTGCCCTGATCTATCACAGCTATTGGGCCCTGATAGGCGGCATTTTGCTGGGGCAGTTCGTCGGCGTTCTTGTTTCCTATACCGTATTGCCTTTCCGTCCGGCCGTTTCGATCGCGCATGCGCGCGAGTTGTTCTCCTTTTCGATCTGGCTCACCTTTTGCGAAGCAATAAACACGATCAACTGGAATTTCGACCAGTTGCTGGTCGGCAAGTTCATCGGCAAGACCACTCTGGGGTATTACACGGTCGGCAACAACCTGGCCGTTATGCCGTCCCGGGAAGCAACGGCGCCCCTAACCGCTACATTGTTCCCGGCATTTTCGAACCTGGCGCATGATCCCGTGCGGCTGGCGGCCGCCTATCAGCGCGCACAGACACTGGTAACGGCAATCGCACTGCCGGCAGGCGTGGGAATGGCGCTGATCGCAGATCCCCTTGTCAGGTTGGCCATGGGGGAGAGGTGGCTGCCGGTGGTTTTCGTGGTCCGGATACTGGCGGCGGTCTTTGCGTTTCAGACCTTCGGCAGTCTGGCGCAACCGCTGGCAATGGCGGCCGGCAAAACACAGCTTCTGTTCAAGCGTGACTTGCAGGCTTTTTTGTACCGCGTGCCGCTGGTGATTGTCGGCCTCTATTTTGGCGGATTTGCCGGCGTTCTCTATGCAAGGGCCATCATGGGTACGACGGGGCTGCTGTTCAACACCAATGTCGTAACCAAAGTGACCGGGCTGTCCCTGTGGCAACAAATACGGCCGAACATGCGAGCGGTCGCGAGCGTGTTGCTGATGGCAGCAGTGTTGGCACTCATGAATGTCTTTTCGGATAAAGGCTCCGCTCACTGGACGATTGCCCTGAACCTGGGAGTCCTGATTGCCGCCGGCGCCGTGGTCTACAGCGTTGCCACCTTCATTCTCTGGCGCGTCATGGGCCGTCCGGAAGGCCCCGAGACCGAAGTCGTGCAGGTCGTGTCGAAAGTCTGGCGCAGCTTCGTGCCGGTGTAGAACTTGCCAGGTTGAGAGACGATCCTGGAGAACCTGTCAGATGCTGAAGTCAAAGCTTGTTGTGTTGGTGACAGACCGCGGATTTCTGGTCCCATCGCTGATCGTGGCCGCGCAACTCGTAGAATTTGGCCACCTCAGCCAGGCAGACATCGCTATCTACACCATCGATGTCGATGACCGTGTCCTTTCGTGCCTGAAGAAGAAGTACGAAAACAGGATCCGTTTTGAAGCGCTGGTCACGCGATCCTTCATGCCATCGGAAACAGTCGGCTTTTTTGCCAACCATGTTCCGAAAACAACGCTTGCGCGCCTGGCGCTGCATGAGGTCATCGATAGGAGATACGAGGATGTTGTCTACATAGACGGCGATATCCAGGTCGTGCGACCCATAACGGGCCTGCTGGACTATTCCGTTCCTGAAGGGAAGATTCTGGCCGGGCGGGGCAGCGCCTGGTTGGACAAGTATGCGCCCGACAGCAAGGCGACACCTGACGGCTATCTGAAATCACTAGGCGGCGCTGCGCCGGAAGACTATTTCAACGCCGGGGTGCTCGCATTCAGAAGATCCACGTGGGAAGTCGAGGCGCCGCGGGCCCTGGCATTCTTCCTGGAGCATTCGGACATCTGCGTAAGACACGACCAGAGCGCTTTAAACGCCATCTTTCTTGGCCGTGTCCTGCACTTTGCTCCGGCCTATAATTTCCACGGAGCTTATTCCGACCTTTTTCTCCAGGATGTCTATTCGCCTGCGATGATCCACTTCACCGGGCCAAACAAGCCGTGGAACAGTCAGGCTTTGCCCTGGGGTGGTCAATTCATCGGGAAATATCGCAATTTCATGCAGATGCATCCGGAACTGGCGGGCTATCTGCCGGTGCGCGAGCACGGGCCGGGCCTTGCTGTGCTCGCAAAAAAAAGCGTTGCGTCCGGTCTCAGCAGACTCGACTGGGACCCGGCGCGGCGCGCGCAGCGCAAGGCTTTTCTCGATTATGTTGGAGAAGGGCGCTTTCCGTTTTGAGCCGATGATTTCGGATTACGCGCATCAGGGCATTCGGGGGCGCGCGAGGATCGCACCGAGGAGGCGTGATCGGGCGTACAGCGCAGCGCAACATCCCGGGCATCGCGTATGGGCTGGGCCCACTTATTTCGATCCGGCAGTAGCGGTCGATCTGCGCGGCTGTCCGAGCCCATGAGGGCGGTTGAATCATTGCGCGGGCAGATCGCGATCGATGAGGTGCAGCGGCTTCGCGAACTTTTCAACTGATTGCGAGTGCCGAAAACAATTGACTCGGAATAGCCCTTTCGTAGGACAATTCCGACATCAAGCCCGCGCGTCCGACCAATCCCGCCGCCGCTTGCAATGATCCAAGATGGCTCACGAAAGCGCACTGCAACTTCAATTGTGGTGCGCGATCCCATTTTCCTTTGCGCAACTGTTAAATGCGCCGATTCAGATCAACCGTGGTGCGGTGCTCAAGTCGTGCGAATCAATGATGGGTCGCCTGTTCGGTCAATTTGGCTTGTTTCATAGGGCTGCAAGCGTGCCGCGGAGAGTTCAGGATGATGTGCGGGATACCACAATCAACCAAATCCGACACTAAATTGCGCGATGCGGTGTCGGTTGCAAGCGACGCTATTTGGGTGGCATGCTGCTTGCTACTATCATTTCGTCGCAAAGACGCGTCGCGGATAACTCACATCTTCAGGGAAGTTTGCTAGGGGTTATCAAATATGAAAAGACTTCTTCATTTTCTGTTGATTTGTCTGTTCGTTGCCGTACACACGAATGCCAGCGCACGTACGAGTGCAATTAGTTCTGATGCGCAGACCCAACAAGCAGTAGGATCAAGCGCAGTCAATTCGACAACTTTGATCACGGCGGACCCTTCCGCACAAAGCGCGCCGGTGCCCAGCAAGATTCAACATAAGCCAGTAGCGCACGCCGGTCTCTCCAAAATCAAGCGTGGCGTGGTCAAGGAGATAAAGGCCACTACTGCTTTTGTGCAACAACAAGCAGTCAAAACTGAGACCTCTGATGGTCGGTTGATCGCGCTGGTGCTTATTGGTTTGGTCATTCTGCAGTTGCGGCGTAAGCACAAGTCATTGCCGCAAAGACGGATTGTTCCTTATGGCTGATCCTTGAGGGTTACTAATAGCCAAGCATTTTGCAAATTGATTCAAATCATGTTCTCGCGCAGTGCGCCTCGAAATAAGCTGGCGTCCGTGATCTTTATGTAATGGTGAATGGATGCTCTTTGACACGCTACCCACCGGCATCGTTCGCACACGATCGAAACCGCAATCGCAGGATGTAACCTCATTTGATTCCAGCGCGGTGTTTCTGGTCAAGGCGCTATTTTATCCGGTGACCGCGGTCGCGTTCCTCGGGTTGTGCTTGTGGTTGGGGAAGCGCCCGTTTACCGGTTCTTACTTCCTGATTGCGGTGCTTACCTTTGCCGGGGCAGCAGAATTGCTCGGCGACTCGCGTGTGGATTATGACGCGGCGGAGTTTCTGCAGGAGTTGCGCTGGTTGTTGGACATTGTCGTGCGCTGGTGCGTTATCGGTGCGTGTGTAGCGCTGGTACTCTACCTGTCCGGTTTGCGCGTGTCGCCGACAGACAACGTCTTGGTCCTATGGTTTGTCTTCACGCCGCTCCTGCTGTGGAGCGGCACCATCGGCATGCGGCAGATTTTGCTGTATGTGGGCGTCAAGCACATGGAACCGCGCCGCGCAATCATCATTGGTGCCAATCAACAAGGTCTTCTGTTGGCGAAGAGAATCCTGGAACAACCCCTGATGCGTATCAAGCTGCTGGGGTTCTTTGAAGACCGGCCTGCGGGCATTCTCCCACAACGTGGGCAGTCTTGGCTGGGCCGGTTGGATGACGCCCCGTATTTCGTGAGTAAGTACGGTGTAAACGTCGTCTACGTCACCCTGCCAATTTCACGGCGTCCCGGCCTGTCGAAATTGATGCAGGGGCTGCGGGACACGGTAGCGTCGGTCTACTTTGTTCCGGACTTGCACTCGCTGAACAACATTCAGGCGCGCGTCGATGTGCTGTACGGCATGCCCATGTTTGCCGTGTACGAGTCACCTTTTTTTGGCGTACGATCGGTGACCAAGCGCGCCTGCGACATCGTATTGTCCCTCGTGATCCTGCTTTTTGTGTGGCCGGTTCTCGTTGGAGTGGCCATTGGAGTCAAGCGCACGTCCAAAGGCCCCGCATTATTCAAGCAACTTCGTTACGGTTTGGATGGCCGCGAGATCCTGGTCTACAAGTTCAGATCCATGACCGTTACCGAAGACGGTGCTTCCAGCTACACGCAGGTGACGCGTGACGATAATCGTGTGACACCGTTCGGCGCGTTTATTCGGCGCACCTCCTTGGACGAGCTGCCGCAGCTGATCAATGTCCTCCTAGGGAGCATGAGTTTGGTCGGCCCGCGCCCGCATGCCATAGCTGTGAACGAGCATTATCGGAGCCTGATTCCCAGCTATATGTTCCGGCACAAGGTCAAACCCGGCATTACCGGCTGGGCCCAGGTCAACGGCTATCGTGGCGGCGATGATTTGCACACGATGAGAAAACGCATAGAGTTTGACCTTGAGTACTTGGAGAATTGGTCCATGTGGTTTGACATAAAAATCCTGCTTCGAACATTCTCGCTGCTGTGGAGCAGTCACGATGCGTTCTAGCCCTTGGGCAAGTGGGCAAGCGGAGCGGATCGCCCAAGCGGTTGTCTTGATTGTCGCGACAGGGCTGATGTGCTTGACCAAAGCAGCAGCTGCTAAACCCGAGGACTATAGGCTCGGTGCCGGCGATTTAATCAGGGTCATGGTGTTCGACCATGAAGAGTTGAGTGTCGATGCACGCATCAGTCAGACCGGTAACATTACCTTTCCTTTGATCGGGCAATTGCGAGTCGCCGGATTGTCGACCCGAGAAACCGAACTGCTTCTCGCGCGATCCTTGATCGATGGCGGTTTCGTGAAGCAGCCGCATATCTCGGTGCTGGTTTCTGAATATCAGAGCCAGAAGGTGGCCGTCATGGGCCAAGTAGCGAAGCCGGGGCAATACCCACTCGATTCCTCCAAGCGAGTTATGGACATGCTGGCAATGGCCGGCGGAGTGCTCAACGACACTGCTGCTGAAGATGTGACATTGGTGCGCGCCGACAGCAGCCGCGTCGTCATTGATCTGAAGAAGCTCTTTGACGGCGATCCGGCGGTGAATCTCGGTGTGCAAGATGGCGACACCCTGTTCGTGGCACACGCGCCGCAGTTCTATATCTATGGGCAGGTGCAGCATCCCGGACAATACCGTCTTCTACGCCATACCACGATCTCGCAGGCCATTTCCATCGGCGGCGGCCTAACGCCACGCGGCACGCAGCGCGGCGCGATTGTCAAACGTGTGGACGCACACGGCAAGGAACATAAGTATTCGGTAAAGGATGAGGATGTATTGCAGCAGGATGATGTGCTGATGATCAAGGCAAGTTTGTTCTGAAACCCACGCGAGCCAATTTATGCGCTTATCACAATTGCTGCGGATTCTCTGGGTACATAGGAGCATGGGGCTGTCCATCATGGCGCTGATGCTGGCGATTGCCGTCGCGGCCAGCCTGTTATTGCCGAAGAAATACACGGGCGAATCTGCCGTAGTCGTCGATGCACGCAGCATCGATCCATTGGGGCAACAAGGGGCCATGACGACGCAGCTGGCGTCAACCTACGTTTCGACCCAGGTCGACGTGATCGAGAGCCACAACGTCGCCCTCAAGGTGGTCGATCGCATGAAACTGACGACCGATCCGGAAATCATGGCGAAATTTCAGGAGAAAACCGACGGGGTGGGCTCGATACGCGACTGGGCGGCCGAGGAAATCCTCAAATCCCTCACCATAAAGCCCACGCGCGATAGCAACGTGATTTTCATAGCATTCACCAACAAGTCGCCGCAAGCAGCGGCTGACTTCGCGAACTCGTTTGCCGAAGAATATATACAAGCCAGTCTTGAGCTCACGGTCGACCCGGCACGCCGGCAATCGGGCTGGTTTGAGCAGCAGGTGAACGATCTTCGCATGGCGCTGGAAACAGCGCAACGCAAACTATCGGCCTATCAGGGCGCACATGGGGTGATCGGCGCTGATCCTGATGCCAATAAACTGGATGTTGAGAACGCCCGCTTGACCGAACTCTCCAATCGTTTCGTCGATGCGCAGGCCGCGATGTACGACGCCGAGACGCGGCAGCGGCAAATGGAGGAGGCGTCCGCAAAAGGCCTTTCCGACGAATCGGTGACCATGCTGCAAAATCCGCTGCTGCAAAATCTTAAGGCCGAACTCGCGCGCGCCTCGGCAAAGTTTGCCGAAACGTCGCAGCGCTACGACCGCAATCATCCTCAATATATCAGCGCGCAGGCGGAGCTTGAATCGCTGCGCAGCAAGGTGGCCTCCGAAGTGAACAACGCCATAGGGTCGGTGGCGAGGGAAGCGAGAATTGCCAGGCAAAACATGTCGGATTTGCAACGCGCGATGGAGCAACAACGCAAGCGCATTCTCGACCTGCAGCACAACCAGGACGAGTATACGGTGCTCAAGCGCGACGAAGAGAGCGCCCGTACTGCATACGACTCCGCCATGCAGCGCGGCAACCAGACTCGACTGGAAAGCAGACTCAATAACACCAACACGGCAATACTGAATGTTGCATTCCCGCCGATGAAACCTTCATCGCCGCGCCTGCTTCTCAATCTTGCTTTAGCAGTCATCCTGGGTGTCATGCTCGCCGTAGGCGCAAGCTTGGCCAAAGAGCGATTCGATCAGCGAATCCACTCGCGCGACGACTTGCGTGAAGGAGCGGATATCGACGTACTCGCCGAATTGCCGCGCGCGCGCGTTTCGATGCGGCGACACCGGCGTTCGCACCGCTCAAGAACCAATGACAAGACACCGCGGATAGAGCCCGCATAGTGGAGACGCCAAGTTGACGCCATCAAAATTTGCAAAACAGCGTGCGCCGACGGCACCGGGTGAAGTTGACGCGCGGCTTGGCGAGCTATTGCGCGAGGACGGCACGCTCACCGAGCAGGACATCAAGGAAATATTGGCGGTTCAACGGGACTGCGGCGAGCGCTTTGGTGAGGTGGCGGCACGACTGGGTCTGGTGCGGGAGAAGGATGTCAGGCGCGCGCTTGCCCGGCAAGCCATCTTTCCGCTGGTGGTTCCGGGCGAATCGAATCTGAGTCCCCTCTTAGTCGCTGCCTATCAGCCCAACAGCGAGCGTGCCGAGGAACTGCGGACTGTGCGCAGCAAACTTGTGCTGCGTTGGTTGGACCGCGGTAAAAAAACGCTGGCAGTCATCGAGGCCAATCCGAACAACGGCTGCAACGTGCTGGCAGCAAATCTGGCCGTGACATTTGCGCAGCTCGGCGAGCGTACCCTGCTGATCGATGCCAATCTGCGCAAGCCTGTACAGCACACGCTTTTCGGGCTCCAACCCCGGTTTGGGTTGGTTGATTTCATTCGCGGCCGGGAAAGCCTCGAGAACTCAATTACGCAGGTGCCGGATTTCAGTTGTCTGTCGGTGATGTGCGCCGGTGCGCCGCCGCCGAATCCGCAGGAAATGCTGGGGCGCGTGTCATTCGGCTATCTGATGGAGAGTGCACCCGCGAAATACGACGTCTTAATCGTCGATACACCGCCGTTTCTGCAGTGCGCCGATGCGCACCTCATCGCAGCACGCGCGCGCGGCGCCGTCATTGCGACCAAACGACATGATGCCCGGCTGGCGGACATATTGCGCGTCAAGGCGCAACTGGAGTCGGACGAAGTCGTGTTACTGGGCGCCGTGATCGATGGGTAACACAATCGTGGCGCCGACGGTGGCAAGCGGCGCTTCGACCGGCGGCGCAAAGTCGACGGCGAGCGCGGCGCGTTTCGCTCTGTTGGCGACGCCGCTCATCAGCGTCACATTTCTGTCGAAGTTTGGGTTCCCGCCTTTTGGCTCACAGGGACTCGGCGTCTCTCTTTTCGTTATGCTGGCAGCGCTGCTGATAGGCTCAATTGCCGGCGGCATCAGTATCGAACCGCGGCGCTTGACGTTTTACTTCTTGATGATCGGAAGTCTGGGACTGATGCAGATATTTCAGCCGGATAGTTTTTCTCCCACGTCGTTACTGCTGCTCGTCGCTGTGCATCTGCCTTACGTTTTTACCGTGCCGCAAAGCAACGACGGTGAGCGCATCATCAAGTTCTTTATTCAAATTGCCACTGTTTTCGCGTTGTTGGGAATTGCCCAATACGGCCTGATGCGCGTCGTCAATGTGAGTTATCTATTCCCGATCGAGAATTTTGTCCCCGATACCTTTATTGTGCAGCATTTCAATCATCAGGCGGTAACGGAGTACGGATCACACGATTACCGGGCCAACGGCGTCTTTTTATTGGAGCCGTCATTTTTCAGCCAGCTGCTCGCGGTTGCCATCGTCGCGGAACTAGGCACTCTGGCTAGACTAACCAGGCTTGCGCTCTTTGCGCTTGCATTGTTAGTTTCGTACTCAGGTACCGGAATTATAGTGCTGGCAATATGCCTGCCGTTGGGAATTGTTGCGCAGCGCCGCTGGGGGCTCCTGCTGGTCGGTCTATGTGCACTGGTTGTATTGATACCGTTACAAGAATATCTGCATGTCGACCGGCTGCTTTCGAGAATCGGTGAGTTCGCGTCGAGTCGATCGAGTGGCTACGCCCGCTTCGTCGGCGGGTTTTATCTCTTCGACCATTTCCTATGGCCCGATCCGTGGCGCACCTTGTTCGGCTATGGCGCCGGATCCTTCACTTCCTACGCGAGTCACGACGCGGCCGGCGAAATGGCGCTGTTCAAGATCGTATTTGAATTCGGTCTGGTCGGCGCTGTGGCGTATTTTGGATTTCTGTTTGCTTGCTTATTCTATTCTCCGGCGCCGCGACTCTTGACGCTCGCAGTCGGCGTTACCTATTTGCTGAGCGGCATATACATACCGTTTGCGCATGGCTTGGCACTGAGCTTGCTGCTTTGGAACTCGGCCCCCAGCAAAGTGGGTCGCGCTGAGTGGCTGCGCGATTTGGCGCATCGTGACTCAGTGCGAAATCCCGCAACTGCCTACCTGGTGCCACAAATAAGGGGCTGAGCGTGAGTACCGCGCTGCTCATTGTCGGAATTGTGTGCCTGCTCGCGGCATGCCATCCATTTGTTACTTATCCGTGGTCACTGATCGTCCTCCAGGCGCTACGCCCTGCCAAGCGACCTAATGGTGGCGGCATTTCCGATGCCCAATTGAATTGCGCGATTTGCGTCTGCGCGTATAACGAAGAGCGTGCCATCGTGCGCAAGGTCGAGAACTTGCTGGCGCTGCGGCGGCGCGACCCGGATCTCGAGATACTCATTTATGTGGACGGCGCCGGCGATCGCACCGCTGAAATCCTTCAGGGTTATGGTTCGCAGATCACCCTGCATGTCGGCACGCAGCGACACGGCAAGACGCATGGCATGAATCTATTGGCGTCGAAGGCGCGGGCGCCGATACTTATTTTCACGGACGCTAACGTATTGATGGACATCGATTGCGTGCGGGATTTGCGGCGCTATTTCGCGGATCCGGAGATCGGCTGCGTTTGCGGCAGCCTCGTCTATACAAATGGCGGCGCGTCGGCGACCGCCTCGTCGGGTTCCGCTTACTGGCGATTCGAGGAAGCCATCAAGAAGCTAGAGATGGAAAGCGGCTCCATGATGGGGGCAGACGGATCGGTGTTCGCAATCCGACGCGCGCTGCACAAGCCGCCGCCGGAACATATCATCGACGATATGTATGTGTCGCTGATGATTTTGTGCAGTGGCTACCGCGTGATTCAGGCCAGCGATGCGCTGGCTTATGAGGAGTCGGTCGAGTCGGCGCGCGAGGAGTTCAGGCGCAAGGTGCGCATTGCGTGTCAGGCGTTCAACGTCCACCGCCTGCTGTGGCCGCAGCTGCGCAAGCTCGATGGAATCACGCTCTATAAATACGTGTCGCACAAATTGCTGCGCTGGTTCACGATCTATTTGCTGGCAATCGCCGCCGTCGCATTTGAAGCCGCGTTGATAGTCGCAGGGCACGCTCAGACCGCTGCCGCACTTCTTGTATGCGCTGCAACGGCGTTGTTGCTGGGCTGTGTCTCGAGCATTAGGCCCTTCGCACAAATGGCGGGGACTATTGCGGCCTTGACGGGCACCGGTTTGGGCGTGTGGCGCTCCCTGCGAGGCGAGCGGTATCAGACATGGACACCCGCCGCGTCGATCCGAAAATGATTCCGCAGCCTTCCGCCAATCCGACCCATCGAATGCGATGCCTTTGGATCGCGCGTTACATTCCGTATCCATCGGACGAGGGCGCCAAAGTTTATTCGGCGAATCTCGCGCAATCCCTGGCGGACTCGGGTGTCGCTGTTCGTTTCACAGGCTTCGGTGATGCTAGCGCGGTGCCAATTGCAGCGGCGAACATCGAATGGCTGGCGGTGCCGGGAGAAAAGCGCAGTAAAGCGATTGCCTCGCTCAGTGCTTGGCCGATAGCGGCCGCCGTTGATGCGACCAAAGCGTATCGCGTGCTGCTCGAGGCGCAATTGCGCGAGCCGTGGGACGCGATTGTGTTCGACAGCTACGCAACAGGGTGGGCGCTGGATCGATGTCTCGCGTATCGCGATGAATGGCATGCCCACCAGCCGGTTCTGGTGCATGTATCCCACAATCACGAAAGGCTTTTGTGGAGTTCGATGGCCCGCGAAGCTCGTGGATCGGCGCTCAGGCGCCTGGCGCTCCGGCGTAACGCCCACAAGGTGAGCGCGCTGGAGCGCCGGATCGTAGGCACTGCAGATTTGCTGACAACGATTACCGACGAAGACCTACAGTCTTTGGGAGCGGGTTTGCAACACAATCGCTCATTGGTGCTGACGCCCGGATACTTGGGGTGGATCGCTGACGAGCGGCACATTACCGCGGCAACGCCGCGGCGCGTGATCATCATGGGTTCGTTCAAGTGGGTGGTGAAGCAAGAAAACCTCGCCCGTTTTGTCGAGACCGCCGATCCGATTTTCAAGCAACATGGAATTGAACTGGATATTGTCGGGGAAGTTCCGCAACCGCTACTCGGCACGCTGCGTGCCCGCTGTCGAGCGACACATTTCCACGGATTCGTGTCCGATGTCGAGCCGTACTTGACGAACGCACGCATCGCAGTCGTTCCCGAATCGATTGGAGGTGGGTTCAAGCTCAAATTCCTGGACTACATTTTCGGCCGCGTTCCCGTGGCTACCGTGTCGCAGGCCGTCGCCGGTCTGCCGGCGGAGCTGCAGCGCGTGATGCTGTCGAATGGGGATCTGACCGAATTGATCCGTAAAATAGTTTCCCATATTGATCGCTTCGACGAGTTGAATGGGATGCAGGAGCGCGCCTTCATGATCGCCAAATCGCAATTCAAATGGAGCACTCGAGGCGAACGGCTTCGACTCGCCATCGACAATTTGCGTCAAGTAAACGCCGGCGGAAATGCAGCTTCTAACGCCCCGCCGCCCGCCAACGTACGAGCAATCGACCTCACCGTGAGCTAAAGACCATGAAAAAGGGCTTGCGCGTAGTGGTAGTTGGCATCTGGATCGGGATTGGCTTGCGGGCGGTCGCGGCTGTGGATTTGCCTTCCAGGACGGACTTGCCTTTCGGCCCGGGTTCGCCTCTTACAACGGATTCCCCCATAACTCGAGACTCGCCAAGTAATATCGATATTTATTTTGCCGATCAATTTACCTATAGCGACAACCTGTACGGACTGCCGTCCAATACCGATGTTACCGCGGTGGCCGGACCGCTGGCGACTCGCGGGGACAGCTTCAATTCCATTTCCTTGGGTGGTGATGGCCGTTGGTTCTCCGACAACCAGGTTTTGGGCCTCAATTTCCGCGCCGATGAGAATCGCTACACGCACAACGACTCCCTGAACAACGTCTCGGGCAAGGGTAATTTGGAATGGGATTGGCGGCTGCAAACAGATTGGTCGGGCCAGGTCGGCGTCAGTTATTACCGTGGTCTGGCCAGCTTCGCAAACACGGGTTATTACGCACGCGATGTGGTGCAGCGCGAGGATTATTTCGGCACCCTTCGGTATCAGGTGGGACCGCATTGGGCCATATATGGCGGATTCATCGGCGCGGATACGCAACAGACGGCGGTTCCCGAACAGCTGTACGACTATCACAGCAACGCGGGAAACGCAGGAATCGAGTTCGCGACCTCGTCCGATAACACCATCGCCTTGGACTATCGCTATACGGACGCAACTTTCCCGCAAGACTTCGTTTTAAATGGCGCGTTGTTCAGTGCGGACTATAGAGAGGATACGGCGCGCATATTGGTCAAATACGTAATCAGCGCGGCGACAGAGCTCGACGCCAGTGGCGGCTATCTGAGACGGGATTATCCCGTGGCAAATTTTGCAACTTTTTCGGGAGACATCTGGCAGGTGGCGTTGAAATGGACGCCAACTGATAATTTGCAATGGGTTGTGACGGGTTGGCGCCAACTCACTGCGTACGTAGAGGCGCAGTCGGATTATTATGTGTCCACTGGCGGCAGCATCGCGGCCGTGTGGGCGGCGTCGGACATTTTGGCATTGTCCGTAGGAGCAACTCGAGAGAATCACGACTACATCGCTTCGAGCCCCAGCGCCATCACATTTGCCTCGCGCTATGACAGGTTGAGTACGGAACAGGCGCGTTTGGTATACAGCCCGACGCATTATCTCAGTTTCAAGCTGGCGTATCGCTACGAACAGCGCGAATCCAATCAAGCGCAATTTCAGTACAACGATGGGGTCGCGACCGCCAGCGTGATCTATATGATTAGGCCGTGAAGGTTCATCCTCTCGCGAAGGTTCATGGAAACTTTGGCGATGAACTGAATCGGTAGCTATGGCACGCGTTGCTGGTAGACGTATGGAGCAACACGCACGATTATGTCTTATTCGTGGGAATCGGAACGGTTCTCGACAAGGGCGAAGGTAATCATCGTATTCGGCACGGGCGTCGGTTATACCTCCGCTCCGCCGGACAAATCGACCCGCTCGCCAGCATTTGCGTAGAGGCAACGGCGGCCATCCAGACGGAATGCCAGGAACGGATTTGGGGCTCCGTCAAACAGCTCGAAAACGCCGCCGGCCGCCCGCCTCAACACCCAGCCTGAAGCCAGAACCGCCGATATGCCCAGGGCGTCTCAGGGCCTTCTCGGCGTTTGATTGTATTGAGAACGGACTGTCATCATGCTGTAATATATCGGTATTATGATAGTAGAAGGGATTTCTGTACCCGACTCTCTTGCCTCCCTCGACATTGCCTTGACAGGGCAGGTCGTTTCCGGCCGCGGCCGGGCGGCCCCCGAGCTTTTGTCCATACGGGAGCAGGTGCAGACCATAGTCAAGCAGCCCCTCTACCCTGGTTCCCTGAATATTATTTTGAAGCGCCCGGTGCGCCTGCTTCACACGGCAGGATTTGCGTTTGATCTCGATTACAGAACTTTGTGGCGAGCTTCGCTCGGCGGCATAAACGTTTGGGTTTACCGGTGGCGCGAATCGCCGCTGCACATTGTAGAAATCCTTTCATCCTTCTGCCTGCGAGAACGCCTCAATTTAAAAAACGGCGACACAGTTACGCTGCGCATAAGTAGAGCACAGATCGAGAAGATCCATTTTCTTGAGCAGCTCATCTGGGCAGCGTTGTGGACCGGAAGGCGCCACTGGTATTACTCGCATGATTTTTACGCAAACCATACAATCCGGTTCGGCAAGGAGTTGGGCGCAACCCAGGAGCAGCCGGTTGTCAGTGGACCGATCCCGATTGGCCTATATGTATTTAAGGAAGTGGTTAAGTTGCCGTCGAGATTCCGTTTCAATGGATTCGCCCAGAACTTGCTTTCTGCCTCGAAAAGAATCGTCAAATCGACGCCCATAATTGGCACATTGGCCAGAAATCTAAAACTCAAATATGCGGGCAGATACGCATTTTCGCGCATCGAGACAGAAAATTGTATAAATAATGATGAGCGCTTGTTCAGACAAATTCAAAATATATTGAATTTCACGAAAACCAGTAACTCCAACTACTCGGCAGAGCAATTCCCGGCCGCCTACCACACCATTAATGTAAACGGCCGGCAGCTGCCGGGCCAGCGGGACCCATCAAAGCGCCTGGCATCTGTGCCAATTGATTTCCACGGCAAGACTGTTCTGGATCTCGGTTGTAATCAAGGCGGCATGATTCACGAAATCCGATCACTCGTTAAATGGGCCGTTGGAATAGACTACGATTCACGCATGATCAACGCTGCAAATCGCATCAAGAGTGTGAACGCTTCGGAAAATATCAGCTTTTATATTGTTGACCTGCAAAACGATCCGCTCGAACTTATTGATGACTTCATGCCAGATAGGAAAGCGGACATCTGCTTTCTTCTGTCGGTCTGCATGTGGCTGAAGAACTGGCAACAAGTCATCGACTTTGCCCATTCGAAATCGAATGCAATGCTGTTTGAAACAAATGGGTCTCCTCTGCAGCAGGATCAACAAATAGAATATCTTAAGGCAAAATACTCCGTCCTAGACATGCTCTCAGAATTTTCTGATGACGACCCTGGCCAAAAATATCGAAAGCTCATTTATCTCACCGGGCCGATTTAACGGGCCATCCGGTTCTCAGCGCAGCGTTTGCTTAAAGCATCTTGCGGCTCTTCCCTTGGCTTTCGAAGGCGGTACGCGCAAATTCCAGGAAGTCTTTGACCAGCGGCCGATCGAGCAGGAAGATCGCTACGGCAAAGGTCGCCGCCCCGACCGGTACAAGAACCGTAAGCCGTAGAATCGGCCTGAATTCGACGGGAAGCCTCAATCCGGTCTCTATCACAACGGCGGCCATCAATACGGATGCAAGGAACGGATTCAGGGCGCCTTCAAACTGATCGAAAACGCTGTAGCCGGTCGCCCGCCTCAACATCCAGCCTGAAACCAGAACTAACACACATTCACTTGCGGCCCATATGCCGATGGCCCAGGGCAGCGAGGGCACCCCCGATAGCCAAACGGAACCTATCATGAAAATTAGTTGCGCAAGCAAACCCACCAGAGTATCTCGGGGCTTTCCAAGCGCGGTTAGCAACGGCGTAAACAGCAGTCGCGGTGCCTGTACGAGCACGAGAAAGCCGAGAACTACGACGTAAGGAGAACTGGGTAGCCATCGATGACCAAACAGCACTTGAACGATGTCCGGCGCCACGGAGCCCAAACCAAGAAAACAGGGATACAGTGCGAGGCAGGAGAATTGAGTCGACGTTTGGTACGCCCGCTTGAGCCGAGGGGGGTCGAATTGCAGTCCAGCCAACAGCGGCAGCGCCACCTGAGCAACGGCGGTGGCGGCGATCATCCAAAACGTGTCGATGACGCGGAAGCTCAAGTTAAGATAGCCGGCGGCCTCGACGCCGAGAAACGAGGCCGCGAATATCGTAAACACTCGTCTGATCGAAGACGCTAATAAGAATCCACTCACCGAAAGCAGGCCAAAGCCGATCATTTGTCTGAATTCGCCGTAGCGAAACTGCAGACGAGGAGTTCTGTCAGAGGATGCCCACAGCACGAATGAGCCGATGGCGGCCATCAAGATTTGCTGCAAAACGAGGCTCCAAAGCCCCGCTCCCATGAATGCCGCCGCAATGCCGATGCCGCCGCCGATCACGCGGCCAACCAGGGAACGCAGCGCCAAGGTCCGAAAAGCAAACTGCCGCCGTTGTTGGGCAACCAGTGTGGCGCTCACGGCCGAACATGGAAAAATCAGGCTCATCCAACTGAGCACACGAGCCGCGCTTGGTTGATGGATCCAGGCCGCAAAGATCGGGGCCATCGCCCAGCAGCCGAGCGCCACGAGCAGGCTTAATGCCATCGTCGCGGAAAAGGCCGTGTTGAAATGCACATCAGTCGCATCCGACCGCTGCACAAGCGCGTTGTGAAACAGCATGGTCACCAGTGCGCCGAACAACTCGATGAGAGCGAGCGCCGTCGAAAAGATGCCAAAATCCGCGATGGACAGGATCCGCAAATAAACGACCATGGTCACAAAAGAAACGAGCGTAAGACCGCCGTTCTCAATCAGGCTCCACGCCATGGAATTTGCCGTGGTGCTACGGCTAACGGTCCGGCCGGTGTTGGATATGGCCGGCGGCGCGGGCAGGGTGGGTTTCAGGGGCACCCGCCGTTCACAGGGCTTCCCCAGAATTGGTGCCGCATGGTAGCGTCCAGTAGGCGTAGTCGGGCAAGCCGCCCCGCAACTTTGAGAGGATTCCTAAGCAGGTCGCGCCTGAAGAAGACCTGTCTCATGAGCCCATGAGATTTGCTGTGAGAACCTGCATACCCTATGCGATAAATGGCTCCAATGAAGGGCAAAACTTCGAGCGGTTCGCCGCGTTCCTCCAGATATTCGCGTATGAAGACATGGCTGCCGAAGATCTTGCGAATGTAGTCCGGATCCGCCGCCTCGACGGTTTGCGGCAAATCGTACAATGATGTCCGGATGATGTGCGATGTTCCGCAGAATTTGGAAAAATCAGCATACTCGTAAAGCAGCTTGCCGCCATCGCCCCAGATGTAGCCATCGCGCAAATACCAGCCGTTATCTCCCAGGTGATCGGCCACGAAACTTGTCAGACGGCAGCTGACGAAATCGTCATCATCCACAACCATTACGTAACTGGTTCTGTCAGCTTCCAAAATGCCGGCGAGCACGCGGCGTCCCTTGTCAAGACGGCAGCAATCGAGGAAAGCCTCGCGGTCGTTATCCCCTTGCTCGAACATTGGATTGGGCGGGAAATCAACCTGCTTAAGTTCGAAATTGTCCGGCAATGGCGGCAAATCAGAACCCATATTGGCAACAATGATGGCCCGCCAGCGACTGTCGTCTTGACCGGCAATTGAGTGCATGGTCTCCGCCAGTCTCCGCTTCAGGGCCGGCCAATCCGGTGAATTTTGCGGGTGGCGCAGGGGAATGACAAAGGTCAGGACGTTACCGGCGCCACCGCAATGCTTGCGGGTTTGGTCCGGCCGCATAGCGATGTTCGCAAGCCGTGCGCGGCGGCCCAACAACCGCGTCGCGACCGCATGCAGTAGCGGGCGCAGTGTCTCGCGGTACGCGGCAAAAATCGAAAATACGAAGAGCGCAAACCAGCGCGGCGATCTCAAGCCAAGGCGCTGCGCGTAGCGCTCATAATACTTTCCAAAGAAATAGCGAGTGTAGTAGATCGACCAGTAGAGTCGCTTGAGCAACGAGGTTCGCTGGCCTCCGGTGCGAACCTGCGACATGGGCAGATGAAAACTATGGCAGTCGTTCGTTACGCGAATTTCGAATCCGTTCACGAATAAATTCATCTGATAATCGCTCTCCTCGCGATAGCCGTTGCCTCTCGCGTAGTAACCATCGAAAGGAAATCTGAGCAGCAAGCTCTTCCGCGTGAGGATTATTGCGTTGGTAATCGGAATCGCCAGGT
>Ga0210383_10001516_pt1 | contig 21263 bp, 13 predicted proteins | sample IncBWC14OmetaG_FD_160072 | JGI IMG/M metagenome (GOLD analysis project Ga0210383, IMG submission 160072) | Forest soil microbial communities from Barre Woods Harvard Forest LTER site, Petersham, Massachusetts, United States - Inc-BW-C-14-O ... | reverse complement strand
ACTTCTTCGCCTGGCTTCCGCTCCACGCCCCTGTGAATCACGTTGGTCCAGAAATCGTGCGCGAAGGAAGTGGAAGCCGTGATCGTCAGGCCGGCCACCACCGCCAGAATCGTCGCGAACGCCACGGCGCAGATGAACGCGAAAAAGACGTCGCCCGCCATTGCCTGCGCCAGCAGCGGCGCGCTCATGTTTGTTCCGCCATGCGTCGAGATGAAATCGCGGCCCACGATCGTTGCCGCGCCAAATCCGAGGAACGTGGTCATGATGTAGAAGCTGCCCACGAGCACCATCGCCCAGACGACGCTGTGCCGCGCCGTCTTCGCATCCGGCACAGTGTAAAAGCGCACCAGCACGTGCGGCATTCCCGCCGTTCCGAAAATCAGCGCAAGACCCAACGAAATCAAATCCAGCGGGCCGTAAGGCGGCTTGAAACGCAGGCCGGGCGTGAGGAAGTCTTTCACCACTTCCTGCCCTTTATCGTGATACGTCACGTGCCCGATCGCGTCGAAGAATTGTGCGAGGCTGAAATGGAAGTGCGCCAGCACGAGAATGCTGAGAAGGATGCTTCCCGAAATCAGCAGGATCGCCTTCACGATCTGCACCCAAGTGGTCGCCAGCATTCCGCCGAACGCCACATAGACAATCATCAGAATGCCGACGCCGATCACAGCGGTGCTGTACGAAATCCCTGAAGTCTTCAGCAGCAGTGCCACGAGCGCGCCGGCACCCACCATCTGGGCGACCATGTAGAAGGTGCTCACCGTCAGCGTGCTCAGCGCCGCCATCGCTCGCACCGGCCGAGGATGCAGGCGATACGCCAGCACGTCCGCCATCGTGTATTTCCCCACGTTGCGCAGCGGCTCGGCGATCACCAGCAGAATCGTCAGGTAATTCACGAGCCAGCCGACCGAATACATGAAGCCGTCGTATCCCTGGAATGCGATGATGCCCGCGATTCCAAGAAACGACGCCGCGCTCATGAAATCGCCCGCCACCGCGACGCCGTTCTGCCACGCATTGATTTGCCGGCCCGCGGCGAAATACGCGTTTGCGCCCGACGAGCGCTTCGCGGCCCAGTAAGTGATCGCGAGAGTAATCGCGATGAACACCAAGAACATGATCAGGGGAGTCGACATGGCTCAGTCGCCTCCCTTGCGCGCGTCGCCGCCGGTTGCTTTCTCGATCGTGTCTTTCGAGAGTTTGTCGAAGCCGTCGGCCTTGCGGATGTAAATCCACGCGAGGATCCAGGCCATGAAAAATTGCGAGAGTGCAAAGATGTAGGCGATGTTGACGTCGCCCCACACCTTCCGCGACATCAATTGCGGCTCATAGCCCACCAGGATCGGAAGCAAAAAGTAGTAGACGACGAAGAAAATGAACGCTGGAACGATGAACGCTTTTTTCTTCGCCATCAGATCGTGAAACGCGGGCGAAGCCGCCACGCGGTCCCAGACGGACGCGCCTTTCGGATCGGGATCTTGCATGGTTGGCATGGGCACTCCTCTGGGGTAGTGGTCGCGACGGGAGTTCGTCTCTTAGTCGAGCGCCTGTGAAACGAATGGCGCGCATCCTACAACGAGCGCCGCATGCTTGTATATACGGAAAGAAAGGCGGAAAAAAGGCCGAAAACCTGCGGAAAAGCGGAATTGTTTCAGTCCGGCACAGCGATGCGAGAGATGTGTCTCGGGCCCGAGCCAACGTGCCGCATCGTTCCTCTACGTTTGGTTAGTAGTGACGCTGGAGCGCAAAACGTTTCAAAGAATCTTGTGGTTTTTTCAATCCCGGCCAACTGATTCCACACGAAGGAGTTCGGAGGAGATGCGGCTGCGGCTAACGCTGGAATTCCACTGTGAGCACCATGTGCGTTGCTACCGGTGTACCGTCAGGTTTCTTCGCTGGATCGAACATCCAGAGCGCCACGGCTTTTTGCGCTTCGCGCTGCAGCGCGCGCGGGCCGGAGAGAACTCGTGTGTGGGTCAACTTGCCGTTTTCGTCGATGGTAGCTTCGAGCAGCACCACAGGATCTTCGTCGACGCTCTCCGCCCATGACGGGAACGTCGGCTGCGGTCCGGAGACGATTTCCGGCGGAGTGATTTCGCCCTCCGCGGATCCGGAGGCAACGGGACGCTTGCGGGAAGCCGCGCCGGAATGATCCATTGCGATTCTGCTCGCATCGCCGACCGCTGCAGATTCTGCGGCGGCGGATTTTTTCGCGCCGGCGACTTTCACGTCCGCGAGCCGCGACGGTGGCGCAACCGAAACTCCAGCGGTCTTGGCTCCATTCGATTTCGAAGGCGCGCCGGAACCTGCGGCGGAAGCGCCAGCGGGCTGGGATGGATTCGACGCGGTAGCATTCGCCGCTGCGGTGGGCTGCCTTGTTCCCGTCCACGCGGTCGATGGCAGGTTACTACCGTGCGCGCTGCGTGCTCCGGCATGCTTTGCGCGCCAAGTAAGACCAACCGATGCGATCACAAGAAGCATGGCAGCGAGCCCGACGCCGATGCGAATTTTCGGTCCGCCGAATTTGAGTGCCCACACGGCGCGCGAAACGATGGATGATGCGGACCCGTCGGGCTTGGGACCGCCAGTCTGCTGATCCACGAGCGCTTCGGCTGATTGCGGAGCGGCAGTAGATGCTGCGCCGGTTTCGGCTTTCGATTTTGCCGCGGCTTCGCGCTTGGCGCGCTTGCGTTCGTCAATCGCCATCAGCGCGGCAAGCTGCGCGGAATCTTTCTGGGTATCCGCATCGCGTTCGGAACCCGGCTCAGCTTCCGGAACGCGAGCGGCGTGCCCGTCGCCGGCTGCAGGCTGCGGCGCGGCTGCTTGCGATTCGGCATGCTCTTCCTCTTCCGAGCCATCGGAGCGCTTTTCGAGTTCCTTGGAGGAGACGTCACCGGCGGATGCGGCAATCGCGGCGAGTTCGTCCGGTGGTGCATCAGCGATCATACGAGCGGGTTGCTGGAGGGGGGGAATCGCGTTCTCTTCCGCTGCGGGAGGTGCGGCGGTGGCAACAGCCTCGCTCGCCGTGGCGACCAACTCGTTCGGCGTTGGCGGCGGTTCATTCGGCGACATCAACTCCTCGACGGCGCGCGCGATTTTCTGCTGCGCGTCGAGTTTCGTATCGAACGGCTTCGATTCGAAAATCGAAGCGGGCATGTTCGACGCGTCCGCGGAGCGCGCTGGAGGTTGCGCCGGTGCGGAAGGAGTTGCGAATGGCTGCGGCTCAGCGGGTTGCGGAGCTGACTGCGCCGGCGAAGCGGCTGATTGCTCCGCGAAGGGCTTCCGCGCGCCGGACAAATTTTCGGGCGGATCCCAGAAATCCGGGCCGTAGCTAGTGAATTCGAGGTCGGCGTAATTTACGTCGCCGGTTTGCCGCGACTCGATGACGCGGCACATGATTTCGCGGCCGGTTTGTTCGTTGCGAACGAAAACGCACTGACCGTTGGTGACCTTGGATTTCAGGGCGACGACCGCGCCTTTGTCGAAGACCAGAGTAGTCTTCGTGATCTCGGTGAAAAGTTCGCGGCGGCCTTCGCCCTCGACGGCGCGCGCGCCTTGCACCGTGACCGGAATCTCGGCGATCTTCGCTTGCGAATTTTGGACGGAAGAAGCCATGGCTGCGATCAGCAGTAACCGTTTTCCGTTCCGGAACCCCCGAATTGGATTGCAGCGCTGGGACGCTGCACGATCAGCCGGCGGCGAGCTGAACCCATAGCGCGGCGAGGCGCGCGGGCGGAACCCGAGCCGGTACTGTGTTTATGTTCGTAATTCAGCGCGCTGGATTCAATAGAGGAGTAGTACCGAGTGGGCACAAACTTCCGTAATGTGCAACACGGGGACTTTTGGTTATGGTGCAACTCCATTGATCTCAGGGTCATAGCGCCATGGGCGTAAGGCAGCCGAACCGGCTGACTTCTCCAATCTGAGAATCGGCAAGATGGAAAAATTGATTCGCAAAAAGGCCATTTTCGTTGCGATTAGAAATTGGCTATGTGCTTGAGCACGCTAGCCTTACGCGATTTTCTAATAAAAAGAGTTGCGATTAGACTTTTTTTTCAGTCCAAATTGGCAGCTTCTCGAGAAGGAAGGACAGGTATAGGACTGGCTGGGCGGACAGGGAGAGGGCAGGTGGCGAAGGCGCGCTGGCTGCGCGACGCGGCAGAAAGTCAAAGTCGCAGGCAAGAGTGCCCTTCGACTTCGCCCGAGACGACGGGCTCGCTCTGGCTAAACCGGCGCTACTCAACCGGAGGTGCGATCGGTGATGGTGCCGAGAGTTGAGTTCGTCGGCAGGGCGGGAGGCAAAGCGGCGGCGATGCAATCGGGTTACGAGAAAATGAAATTGTCGGGTGGCGCTTTCCCTTCATTGAGGCGATGTGTATTCTGAGGGGCGATGACAAAACGACCGAAACCGATTGTGTTGACTGTGTTGGATGGATGGGGCTACCGCGCGGAGACAAAGGGAAACGCGATCGCGCTGGCACGGAAGCCGAACTACGACCGCTTGCTGAAAGACTTTCCGAACACCCTGATTCATACATCCGGGCCGTTTGTGGGGTTGCCGAACGGGCAGATGGGCAACAGCGAGGTGGGCCACCTCAACATGGGCGCGGGCCGAATCGTGCAGATGGACATCACGCGGATCGACCAATTGATCTCGAGCGGCGAGTTTGCGAAGCAGCCGCTGCTGCTGAAGGCGATGGAGCGCGGGCGTTCGCATCAATTGCACATTATTGGGCTCGCGAGCGACGGCGGCGTTCATTCACACCTGAATCACCTATACGCGCTCCTTCGGATGGCGAAAGAGAGCAAGGTGGAGAAAGTTTTTGTCCACTGCTTCATGGACGGGCGCGACACGCCGCCTGAAAGCGGCGTCGAATACTTGCAGCAGATCGAACAGAAGATGCGGGAGTACGGCGTGGGACAGATCGCGAGCCTCTGTGGGCGCTACTACGCGATGGACCGCGATAACCGCTGGGAGCGCGTCGAGAAAGCGTACCGAGCCGTGGTGCACGGCGACGCGGAAGCGAAATTTGCCGACCCGATCGCGGCAGTCCGGGCGAGCTATGAAAAAGGCGTGACGGACGAATTCGTGCTGCCGGCGGTGATCACGACGGCGGCGGAGCCGGGAAAGACGCCGGCGCCTCGTGCAGAGGTTCGCGATGAAGACGCGGTGATTTTCTTCAATTTCCGTGCGGACCGCGCGAGGCAAATGACGAAGGCGCTTGTGGAACCCGCGTTCAAGGAATTCAGCGATCCCGAGCGGCCAAAGAATCTCTTTTACGTGGGGATGACGCAGTACGAGAAGACGTGGCCGTGGCTGCAGTATCTGCTGGCGCCGGAAAAGCTGGAGAACATTCTGGCGAATGTGTTTGCGGCGATGCATTTTAAGAATTTACGCTGCGCGGAAACGGAGAAATATGCGCACGTGACGTATTTCTTCAACGGCGGCGTGGAGAAGCCGTTCCCGGGGGAAGAGCGCGTGCTGGTGCCGTCGCCGAAAGTGCCGACGTACGATTTGAAGCCGGAGATGTCTGCAGCGGGCGTGGCGGACGCGGTGATCAAGGCGATCGAAAAGGGAGACTTCGACGCAATCATCATGAACTTCGCGAATGCGGACATGGTGGGGCACTCGGGGAAGCTCGAGGCGGCGATCAAGGCCGTGGAGACGATTGACGAGTGCCTCGGAAGGCTTTTCCAGTCGCTGAAGCCACGCGGTGGAGCGTGGATCATCACGGCGGACCACGGGAACGCGGAGACTATGATTGATCCGGTGACGGGCGGGCCGCATACGTATCACACGACGAATCCCGTCCCGTTTATCCTCGCGACGGAGAACGGCAAGCTACAACTCAAAGACGGCGGCTCGCTACGCGACATCGCGCCGACGTTGCTCGGCGTGATCGGAGTGGCAGAGCCGGGCGAGATGACGGGGCACGACCTGCGAATCCTTCCGAAAGCTTAATCGGACATGAACCGAACCAAGCCCGCGGACACCAAGATGGTGATCTGCGTGAAATTTCGCTTTTCAGTGTGGAACGCGCCGCCGGAGTTGGCTGCCCGAATCCGCGAGCGATGGCCGGAAATGCGCGTGGTGCATCTGCCGGACTACACGGGCCTGGATGCGGAACTTCCCGATGCTGACATCTTCGTGGGATTCACGCTGAAGCCAGAGCAGTTTCTCGCCGCGCGAAAACTAAAATGGATTCATTGCACGGCGGCGGCCGTGACGCAGTTGATGTATCCCGAACTGCGGCAGAGCCAAGTGACCGTGACAAATTCGAGCGGAATTCACGCGATTCCGATGACGGAGCACGTGATCGGGACGCTCATTGCGCTGGCGCGGCGATTCCCGGATTGCTTCCGATATCAGGAGGAGCGGCACTGGGCGTCGCTGGATTTATTTGCGGCAGCCGTGCCGCCGCGGGAGCTTTACGGGCAGACGCTGCTGTGCATCGGATTCGGCGCGGTGGGCAAATCGGTGGCAAAAGCGGCGCGTTCGCTCGGTATGCGAGTGATGGCGGTGACGCGGTCGGGGACCGGAGATTTGGAACTTGCGGAGAGGATCTTTTCCGTCGCGCGCCTGGCGGAGGCACTTGGGATGGCGGACTTCGTCGTGCTGGCCGCTCCGGAAACGCCAGAGACAAATCACATGTTTGGTGAGAGCGAATTCGCGGCGATGAAGCCGACGGCGTATTTCGTGAACATGGCGCGCGGGCCGCTGGTGGATGACGCGGCGATGATCGCGGCGCTCGAGCGCGGAACGATTGCGGGCGCGTCGATTGATGTGGCGACGGAAGAGCCACTGCCAGCGGACAGTCCGCTGTGGAGGGCGAAAAATCTGTTCATTACGCCGCACGTGAGCGCGGTGAGCGACCGATTGTGGGAGCGGCAGGGCGAGCTGCTGATGCGGAATATCGAGCGATGGTTCGTTGGGGAGGAGTTGGTGAATCGAGTGGATTTGAAGCGGGGATATTGAAGCAAGGGTGCAGGGTGAAGGGTTTAGGGTGTAGGAAGAATGAAGCAGGGATGCAAGGAGACAGGGAGGCAAGGAACGGCGGTGCGGCCCGCGGGCAAAGGCAAGACAGGAACGTAGGCCACGCGTACGGGCGGCAGTTGCGGCTCGATCAACTGCTGCCGGGGCTGAATCCCCTTTTCGTCGGAAGATGCCTATTCGCGGGACTGAAGTCCCACGCTTCCACCCGCTTCCTGCATGAAGGCGAGCTAGTCGCCGGCGGAGGCGTTGGGGGCGGTGTAACCCTGGCGGGCGTAGACGACAACCTTCTTCATTTTCCCCTTTTTATCCGAGAGCATGAGCTCGTTGCCTTTGTCGTCGAGGACTTCGATTTTCAGTTTGTGATATTTGCCGTCCTGGGGCGTGCTAGGTGAGAAGGCGAGCGTGTATTGGCTGCGGAGGAAGGCTGCGACGGAGTTAAAGATTTCGGGCATTTCGCCCGGGAAGCGCGGGAACCATGCGTAACCGCCGGTCATATTGCCAAAGGTGGTCAACTGATTTTTGGCCTGGAGGTAGCCGATGGGAGTCCTAGTGCTGTAGAGATCTTTCTCCTCGCCCATGCCAACGCAAAAGATGGTTACGTCCGTTTCTTTTAGGCGCTTGAGAGTCTGATCGAGAGTGTGTTTGCTAAACGTGTCAATTCCGGTCGCGAGCAGGACGATGGACTTCTTACCAGGAACATCACGAAGTTGGTCGAGCGTTTCCAGAACCGCGTCAAAAACGTTGGATTCGCTGAAATCGGGATAGTAGAGCGACGCAATCGCTTGCTGCACCTCGTTCGTGTTGTGAGTGAAGTCCACGAGAAGATTCGTGTGCAAGTCGAATGTCTTTACGGCGATCCAATCCTTATTCGTTAGGTGCTGTAAGAAGCCTTCGGCCCACCATTTGGCCTTGTAGCCGTAATAGCCCCAAAAGCTGCCGACGCGGCTGAATTCCATTACGAGAACAACGGTGATAGGCGCTTCGCTCGGAGCGAAGTGGGCGATTTGCTGGGGTTGGCCGTCGTCGAGGATGCGGAAGTTTTCGGCTTTGAGATTCTTGAGGAGATCGCCTTCGCTATCGGTGACGGTGGCGTCGATACTAACAAGGTTCGCCGTAGAGGTGATGGTGGCCTGCGGCTGGTTGCCCTGCTGGCTTTGTTGCTGAGCTTTTTGCTCCTGCTGCTGTTGCGCGGTGGGGGGAGTGGGAGGCTGAGCGGGCTGGGACTGGGGCGGCTTGGTGGGGCCTTGCTGATCCTGGAATGATTGCGGAGCCGCGGGAGTGGCGCTTGCGCGCGCGCTGAACGCGTCTGGCGGCACGGCCATTACGCCGATTGTTAGAGCCAACAGAACGATACGAAGCCACTGATGGAATCGCATAATTTCCTCGTTTCCAGTTGGATGCGTTACGGGGCGCAATAGGATGGTCGCGATTGCATTTCAGAAAACGGAAGAACGCCCGGCGCCCGGCGCGTCCGAGGCAACATGATAGTATGAAAATTCAGCCGTAGCGCGAGGCAAATTGCGGGGGAAGCGGAGGCGAGGCGGATGCGGAGCTTGAGGGGACAAGTGCGAAGGGGAATAACTGCGAGAGGCTTTTTGCTGGCGGCCGCTTTCTGCCTGTGGGCCGGTGCAACAGGTGGGACGTGCAGCGCGCAACAGACGGTGCCGACGCAGATTACCGGCCAAAGCGCGACGGGACAGGCGGGCGGGTTGACGCCGGGATCGGCGGACCTTTCACGGCTGAATGCCGACGCGCTGGGATGGCTGCAGCAACTGCTGCGATTCAATACGACGAATCCGCCGGGGAACGAATTGGCGGAGGCGAAGTACATCGCGGACATCCTCGAGAAGGAAGGAATTCGCACGGAAACATTCGAGAGCGCGCCGGGGCGAGGGATTCTCGTGGCGCGGCTACAGGCGAGCGCGATGCCGGACCCTTCGAAGGCGCTGCTGCTGATGGCGCATCTGGATGTGGTGGGAGTGGACAAGGCGAAATGGACGCAAGATCCGTTTGGCGCAACGATCAAGGATGGGTATCTCTACGGGCGCGGCGCGGTGGACGACAAGGGAATGCTGGCGGTGAACCTGGCGGTGTTCGTTGCGCTGAAGCGAGCGGGCGTGCGGCTGAATCGCGACGTAATTTTCCTGGCGGAGAGCGATGAAGAAGCGGGCGGCGCGAATGGGATTACGTTTGCGGTGGAAAAGCACTGGGACAAGATTGCGGCGGGATTTGCGTTGAACGAAGGCGGTGGAGTAACGGAAAAGAATGGGAAAGCGCAGTACGTGGGAGTGCAGGCGAGCGAAAAAGTGGCGCTGAGCGTGGACGTGACGGCGACGGGAACGTCGGGGCACGCGTCGATCCCACGGAAAGACGATCCCGTAGCGCACCTCGTGACGGCGATGGCGAAGATCGCGACGTACGAGGCGCCCGTGGAGTTCAATTCGGTGACGCGGGCGTATTTCGCGGGGCTGGCGCCGCTGCAGGACGAGGAGACGTCGAAGTGGATGCGCGCTCTCGAGACGCCGGACCGCGGCGACCATGCGGCGCGCGTGATCGCGAACGCGAATCCTTACTGGAACGCGATCATGCGCGACACGATCGCGGAGACGATGTTGCAGGCGGGGATTCGCGCGAACGTAGTGCCGGGGGACGCGAAGGGCGTGCTGAACATCCGGCTGTTGCCGGGGAACATGGGCAGCGTGCTGATTTCGAAGTTGAGCGCGCTGGTGAACGACCCGGCGGTGAAATTCGAGATCGAGCCGAATCCGGGCGAGGCGGCGCCGTCGTCGTCGCTGGAATCAGATTTGTACCGTTCGATCACACGCGTGGCGGCGAAGGAGTTTCCGGGCGCTCCGGTGATACCGGCGATGTCGCCGTGGGCGACGGATTCCTCGAAACTGCGGATGAGAAGCGTGCAAGCTTATGGATTGGTTCCCTTTCCGCTCACCGACGACGATTTGAACCGCATGCACGGCAACGATGAGCGCATACCGATCGCATCCTTCCAGAAGGGAATCGAATTCGAGTACGGCGTTGTGACCGATTTCGTGGCCGCGAAGTAAACGTGAAAAAAGAACGAAGGGCAAAGATCGTCTGCACGCTGGGACCGGCGACGTCGACTGCTGCCGCCATCGAGAAGCTAGTGGGGGCGGGGATGGACGTGGCGCGGCTGAATTTTTCGCACGGATCGCACGCGGACCACGCGCGGAACGTGGCGCACGTGCGTCGTGCGAGTGGAAAACACGAAAAGCCGATCGCGATTCTGGCGGACCTGCAGGGCCCGAAGATTCGTACTGGGAAGCTGGAGGGCGGGAGGGCGGTGCGGCTGCGGTTTGGGCAGAAGCTAACGATCACGACGCGGCAGATCGTGGGCAACTGCGATGCGGTGAGCACGACGTTTCGCGCGCTGCCGCATGTGGTGCACAAGGGCGATGCAATTTTGCTGAGCGACGGCGAGATTGCGCTGCGCGTGATTTCGTCGCGCGGGAGCGAAGTGGTCTGCCAGGTGGAGAACGGCGGCGAGCTGGGCGAGCACAAAGGGATCAATTTGCCGGGGATACGGCTAAAGATTCCATCGCTGACGGCGAAGGATCGCGTGGATCTGCGCTTCGCGCTCGCGCACGGAGCAGATTACGTGGCGCTAAGTTTTGTGAGGACGGCGCAGGACGTGAAGGCCGCGAAGGCGGCGATTGCGCGCGCGGGAAAGAATACCCCGGTGATTGCGAAACTCGAGAAGCCCGAGGCGATCGAGAATCTCGACGAAATTTTGAGCGTGGCGGACGGCGTGATGGTGGCGCGCGGAGATCTGGGCGTGGAGATGAGTCTGGAGAAAGTGCCCGTGGTGCAGAAGGAGATTATTTCGCGGGCGCGAAATGCACTGGTGCCCGTGATCACCGCGACGCAGATGCTGGATTCGATGCAAAAGAATCCGCGGCCGACGAGAGCGGAAGCGTCGGACGTGGCGAATGCGATTTTCGACGGCAGCGACGCGCTGATGCTTTCGGGCGAGACGGCGGCCGGGATGTATCCGCTGGAATCGGTGGAGATGATGGACCGGATTATTTGCGAGGCGGAGAGGGCGATTGAGGAGCCGCCGCGCCCGGCGCGCCCGGAAGAGTTGCACATCGGCGAGGCGGTCGCGGAGGCGATCTGCCACGCGGCGGAAGAGCTGCACATGCGCGTGGTGGCGGTGTTCACGGAGACAGGACTTTCGGCGAGGCTTGTCTCGAAATACAGGCCGCGGGCGCCGATTGTGGCGTTTTCGCCAAACCAGGAGACACGGCGGAGAATGAGCCTGCTTTGGGGCGTGATGCCAAGGCGGATTTCGCGGATTCGCTACATCGATGAGCTGGCACAGGCGGCGGAAGAGCGGCTGAGAGAAGAAAAACTCGTGCAGCACGGGGACGTAGTGGGAATTATTGCCGGGACGCCGCTCGGGGCGCGCGGGACGACGAATTTGATGCGGCTGGTGCGCGTGGGCGGGAATTTGCCGAAGGATGTGCCGTCGGCGAGGTGAGTGGGTTCGGCCCGCCGGAGAGGCAAGCCCTACAAAACCGCGCAGGCAGGGCGATTAGTTGACCCAGGAGTCGGGGTTGGAGGGGGGCTTATCGCGATGGTCGCGGACGTAGACGTCGAAGCGCTTGCGGAGACGGCGGCGCTGCCAGTCTGAAAAATAATTTCGAAAATTATAGAGGAACGAGCCGCGGCGGATATAGATGTAGCCCGCGAGCATGCCGCCGAGATGGCAGACGTGGCTGACGTTGTCGCCAGTCGCTCCAAACGTGCTGAAAAATTCGATCGCACCGAGCACGATGACGAGAATGCGCATGGAGATGGTGACAGGCAACGGGAACACCCAGACTTGGCGGTGCGGCATGATGACCGCGACGGCGAGCAACACGCCGTAGATTGCGCCGGACGCACCGATGGTGGGAATCGCCAGAAGGCTGCGGTCCGAATGTGCCCAGACCACCATGAGGGTGCGGACGAGTACGTCAATAAGACCCGCGCTGATTCCGCAAATAAAAAAGTAAGTGTAGAAACGCTTCGCACCCCAGGTGTGTTCGAGCGAGGCGCCGAACATCACGAGATAGAGAAGATTGAACAAAATGTGCATGAAATCGGCGTGGAGGAAAAGATACGTCACCGGCTGCCAGATGTGGCCGGCGACGATTCCGGCAGGCGATACACCCAAGTAGTGCAGCCAGAAATAATCGCCGGCCTCGTGGAAGAAAACTCTCGAGAAGAACTGTAGGGTGAATACAGTTATGCAAATGAGGCAAATCGTCTTGATGGCGCGGGGGAAATAGCCGCTGATATCGAAGCGATAGCCGTAGCCGGAGGAGAAAGAGCCCACGCGGTAATTTTAAGGCGTGGCGATGCGCGAGTCAAAGCAGTTGGCGGATGGTTGCGACGGCAGGTAACCCGTCGAAATTTAATAGTCGACAGTTGACAGTGCGGGGCCGAAGGGCGAGACCGGGGCGCGAGCCATTGGGCTCTGTGGCGTACGGCCGGTTCGCCCGAATCGGTAGTTCCTGGTCGAAAGTCGAAAGTTGAAAGTTGAATGTCGTAACGATAAAACCGCAAGGCAAGACAGGAACGCAGAGGCCGCAGAGAGATCGGCGGGAGCGCAGAGAAAGAAGCAAGGTAGAATTCGAAGAGATTGGAGCGACAGCGAGTTTCGAGATGCAAGGCGCAGACCAGACGATCATTTTCGACGCTGAGAAGGGCTACGGCGGGATCACGACGCTACGGACGATGGTCGACTGCACGGTCTTGCGGCGCGAAGGACGCTGGTGGATGTATACGTGCGGCGTGGAAAAAGATTCACACGAGATTCACATGTATAGCGCGAGCCTAGCCGCGGGACGTCCTCTGTCGGCCACGGGATGGTCGCTCACGGCGCGTGCGGATGAGCCAAGCCGGCCTGCGATACTTGCGGCCAAGTCGAGAAGCTTCTGGTGGGACGGCAGGGGCGGACGGCACTGTCCGGCTTACGTGAAAGGCTGGGACCCGGAGAAGAACGCGTGGGTCGAGCGCGTTTATTACGCCGGAGCAGCACAGAATTTCATGGGGCCATACGCGATTGGATTTCTCGAGTGGGACGGAACCGACTGGGTCGATCCATCGGCGCCCGTCTTTACCGCAAATGAATATTGGGAGCGCGGGAGCGTCTACGAGCCGAACCTGATCTATCACGACGGCTTGTGGAAGATGTGGTACGTGGCGGGCGCGAATCAAGACGATTATCTCGTGCACGGTTACGCGGAAAGCCCGAACGGCCGCAGCGATTGGTCGCCGCATCGGACTGTGTTCGCGCCCGAGGAGAAGGTTTTCGACTTTTGCGTGCTTCCGGTGGGCAGAACGTTTGAAGCCGTCTTCGCGCGGGTGAAGGTGGGCAAGATGGAGCTGCCGAACACGGGACTATGGTGGTGTCGCGCCGATGAACCTTCTCCTGACATGTCGAAGTGGAGCGAGCCAATGCGAATCTCCGGACCGGGTCCATGGAAGCCCGTGCTGCGATACGACGAGTCCGATCCCAAGAGAATGTTCGTTTTTCACGACGGCGCACACCCCAACGCGACCGCCGGATCCCTTCCCTTTCACTTTACGATCGAGTGCCTGCAGATAGACCGACCGGAGTAACCGGCGGTAGCAACGCGCGCGACTGATTGCCCACTGATTCCGGTGCGCGACCGGCTTGCTCCAGTCGATGCGGACAATTCATAGACAACAATCAACGGATTGGAGCCGAGAAGTAAAACAATATCGCAGAATTCACAGAGAGACGAATCAGCGCACGGAGGAAACATTCCCGGGCGCCTAGCGTAATCCGCGATGACAAGCGCCGATCGACGTTCGAAAGCTGAAAATCGAAAAACGTGTGACGAGGAAGCGAGATTCGACGACGCGCGCAGGAGGGGCTACACAAGCGTTGAGTATCTCCGTCAAGCAACCAAGGCAGGCGTCCGATCCGGCCTCATTGCGGTGAAATGAAGGTTACAGGCAGAGCTGGCTGTTCGCCGAAGAGGTGCACGACGGAAGAGCGACCGAGGACGATGAACGTCATGACACCCAGAAACGTGCCGTAGGGAAAACCGAGACACGTAAAGGCGGCGGCGACCATGATGAAGACGCGGCCTCTACGCTCTTTGAGTTTGCGCGCCGCGAAAAACTGAAGCGCGCCAATGGTGAGAAGAACCGCCATAAACATCAGGCCGATAAACACGAAGATCCAACCGAAAGCCGGAGGCATTTGATCCTGGGGGTTGGTCTTGGGCATTTGAGAAAAAACCGCGCTGAACATGAAACCCATGAACACGTAAAAGAGGCCGAAGAGCGAAAACAGAGCGTGGAAGCCCGCGGCCACCATATAGCCGAGCGACAGGAGCTTGAGATGGTCTTCGTCGAGAATGTAGCGGCGAACGTTTTCGTCAATCATGAATCACTCCATCGGGAACAAGGCGGCGGCGCGCGTGGCGATCACGCGGCTGATTTCCGCGTTGATTTCGCCGCCGAGCAGGAACGCGAAGCCCGTGACGTAAAGCCAAACGAGAAGAATCATGACGGCGCCGAGCGAGCCATACGACGCGTCGTAAGTATTGAAGAAATGAAGGTACACGCGAAACGCAACGGAAGCCAAAAGCCACAGAAAAGCGCCGAAGGCGGATCCCGGCGTGAGCCAGCGCCAGCGACGGTCGTGCAGATCTGGCCCGAAATAATAAATCAGCGAGTACGAAAGCAGCACAAACACGACAGCGGCGGGCCATTGCAGACCGATGCCGATGGCGACGACCGTCTGATGCAAGCCGAGTTCCGCGCCGAGCCAATCGAGAAAATGGCTGCTCACGAGCAGGAGGAACGTCGCAGAAAGGAGAAGGACTGAAAGAAGCAGCGTGAGCGCCAGCGAAATGACGCGGACTTTCCACCACGGGCGAGACTCGGCGACATGATACGCGGAGTTGAGCGAGGAAATCATCGAGTGGATGCCGCCCGATGCAAACCAGAGAGCGATCACGATACCGAGCGCGAGTTTGCCGCCGCCTGCATTCGTGGCCAGACCGATGACGGCCGACTTCAAGAGGGCAAACGCCATCCCCGGAAGAAAGTCGTGGAAATAGTCGAGCAGATCGCTTCGAAGTTCGAGGCTGCGCGAAGCGAACAGGCCGAAGACGGTGAGCATGAACAAAAGCAATGGCACAAGAGCAAAGAGAAATTCGAAGGCGAGCTCGGAGGAACGTCCGAGGACATTATTCGTGCTGACTTCGCGAAGCACGTTGCGAGCGAGTTGCGAAAGGGGGAGGCCGCCGAGATGCGGCATTGGGGCAATTCGTTTCGACGCCATCGATTCTGAAAGCGGCATGAGCGATACAACGCTTCAAGACTGATTCAGTTTCTTGCGCGCGGAGATGAGCAATGAGACCGCAAGCAAAACGAAGAGCACGACGCCGAACATGGGCGCCTGGCTGAGGTGCGGCATGAAGCGCTCGCCGAAGGCGAACATTTTTTCGGGCCAGGGCAAGCGGAGCACGGCCACGAGCCAGTGCGGGACGTGCTTGCTGATTTCGGGATCCTGCAACAAGTTGATTACGATGGCGAGCAGGCCGAAGACGCCGCCAGCGGCGATGAGCCCGCTGGCGTAAAGTGAGCCGGGACTGACTTCGCTTTCGGAATCGGATTTCTTCTCGAGGCCGCGTTCGGCGAGCCAGCGCACGACGCCCCCGGCGAACATCGTCATCGTAGTGGCGATGGATAAATACGAGCCAACCGCGAACGGCAGCGAGCGTATACCGAGCAGCTCAATCGCAATCACCAGGAAAACTCCCAGAAACACGAGCCGCCACGGAAGGCGGCGATTCAGGATGCCGCTGATGACAGTTGCCATCAGGCGGGCCTGCGGAGCGGCGGCTTTGTCGCTGCCGATGCCCTGCACCCACTGAACTTCGATCTGCTTCGAGGAAGGATCATAGAGATATTTTCCATCGGGGATGGTGGCTGAGCCGAGAGCGTTGACGAGGACGTAGTTTTTGCCCTCGTGCGCGTAGTTATCGGACTGGCGCTCGACGCCGACCGGGAGATTCGAGATGTCGAGGGAAATTTGGATGGGCTTGTATTGCGCGAGGCCGATGTTCATTAGAAGCAGAGTGCCGCCAATGGCAAGCGCGGAAACGGCGACGCCGATGAGCAGGCTGACCTGTTGCCAATACGGCGTGGCACCGACGAGGTAGCCAGTCTTTAGATCTTGCGAAGTAGCGCCGGCAATGGCGGAAGCGATGCAGACAACGCCGCCCGTGGTGAGCGCGAGAACCATGAACGCGTTCGCGGTCCAGCCGGCGACGAGGAACATCGCGCAGGTAGCCATGAGGGTGGCGATGGTCATGCCGCTGATCGGGTTCGAGGAGTTGCCGATAAGCCCGCTGATGCGCGAGGCAACCGTGACGAACAGAAAGCCGAATACGATGACGAAAATGGCGGAGATAAAGTTGGCAAACCAACTGGTCTGCGCGCCGGGCACGGGATGGAACGTGAGAAACATCCAGACCATGGCGATGATTACCGCGGAACCGGCAACGACGACTTTCATGGACATGTCGCGTTCGGTGCGATTTGCCGCCGCAGCCACAGCTTTCGTGCGGAGGTCTTTCATGCCCGCACCGAGGGCGGCGAAGATTGTGGGGAGAGTCTTGAAGAGAGTGATAAGTCCGGAGCAGGCAACGGCTCCTGCGCCCATGGGGCGAATATAGGTGCCCCACAGATCCGAGGGTGTCATGAGCGCGATCGGCATGGTGCCGGGATAAATTGGTGCGGCGGAAAGAGAACCAAAAAACTTGATGGCGGGCATGACCACCAGCCAGGAAATCACGCCGCCGGCAAACAGCGTACCAGCGACGCGCGGCCCGATGATGAATCCGACGCCGAGATATTCGGAGGTGATGTTGGAGCGGAAGGAAGCGCCGGGAAGCCACTTCGGTTGGTAATCGGGCTGCGCGGGCCAGAGGCCGAGCGTGTTCATCGCGAAGGTGTAAACGCCACCGAGACCGAGGCCCCAGAAGACGCGTCCGGCGAAAGAGCCGCCGCGCTCGCCGGCGACGAGAACGTCTGCGCAGGCAGTGCCTTCGGGAAACGTGAGATTGCCGTGCTCTTTTACGATGAGCTGGCGGCGCAGAGGAATCATGAAAAGCACGCCGAGCCAGCCGCCCATCAGCGCGAGGAAGAAGATGCGCCAATATTCGGTGTTGAGCGAAAAACCGAGAAAAATGAGCGCGGGAATTGTGAAGATGACGCCGGCAGCGGCGGATTCGCCCGCGGAACCCGTGGTTTGAACAATATTGTTCTCAAGGATAGTGGAGCGACCAAACGCGCGCAGGATGCTGATGGAGAGGACCGCGATGGGAATCGAAGCAGAGACGGTGAGGCCGGCACGGAGGCCGACGTAAACGGAGACGGCGCCGAAGAGTATGCCGAAGAGCGAGCCGAGGATGACGGCGCGGATGCTGAACTCGGCGATGTTCTCGCCGGGGTCCACATAGGGACGGAATTCGCCGGGAGGCGCAGTCGAACTCCACGGTTTCATCGCCACAGTTCACCTCGCTCGAATTGAAAAGAGACGCCCGCGCGGGCGGCGGGCTGCCCGCAGAGCGGGGACGTTAACACCAGACGTGAGGCGAGGCAAGGCGCAATCGGTGGAGGTGCGGGGCAAAGTCGCGAAGTGCTGAGACGGAAGAACCTAGCGCTATGCCGGCGCGCAGGAGGGGCGTCGGATATGGTTTGGGAAAAACTCACCGAGCAGACTTGAGACGCGTGTGAGGCGTAACGTGAGTAATATGCAGGAAATATCGCATTTCCGCGCGAGCTATTGACATAAGAACTACAGAGATATAGCGTTGCTGATACTTTTCTGCTTGGGAAAGCGTCCCAGCGGCTTCCCTTGCACGGCCTGATTGCGTGCCCGCAGCGGAACCGCTTCCCAGAGGGGGGGAACTGTGAGCGCGCTCGTCTTGAAGCTCATTCGTGTGATTTTTTTCCTTTCTGTTTTGTCTGCACTGCTCCTCACCGCCGAGCCGTTGCTTATGGAAGCTGCTGACGAGTGGCAGCCGATCAATCCGGCCGATTTGGCGATGAAGGACAATCCCGCCAGTCCCGGCGCGGACGCGATGATTCTCTATCATGAATCGGTTGTCAGCTTGAAGGATTTGAATGCGCGGGGCGATTCGGATTTGGAATACAACCGGATCAAGATTTTCACGGATGCGGGGAAGGAATACGCGAACGTGGAGATTCCGTACCTGGCCGGCAGTTCAGGCGACTACTCGGATTGGGACAACACATCCGGCGGATTGCAGATCATCGGCGTTCGCGGCCGGACGATTCATGCGGACGGGACGATTTCGAGGTTCGATGGGAAAGTGTACGAAAAGATGCTCGTGAAACAGGGCGGCTTCAAAGTGCGGGCGGCGACATTCACGCTGCCGGATGTGCAACCGGGCTGCATCATCGAGTACAAGTATGTGAAGCAGGGCGAGCCGGGCTGGCTGCACGATGAGGAGTGGACCGTCTCCCAGGAGATCTACACGCGCGAAGCGCATTTCACGTTCATTCCTCCGACAGAATACACGGGCTACGTGCCGTATTACCGGCTCTACGGTCTGGGGCCGAACTCGGTGCCGAAATGCAACCAAGGCGTGGATCATGCGTGCGTTATGGAGGCGGACAACGTCCCGCCGGTGATAGACGAAGCGCTGATGCCACCGAAGAAAGCGATCGAAGGCCGGGTGGAGTGGTATTTCGAGAACGAGGGCGAGCCACAGTCGCAGACGCCGGAACAATACTGGAATCGCAAGGGAAAGAAGTGGAGCGGCGATCTCGAGAAGTTTCTGGATAAGAAAGGCGTCTTGCAGCAAGAGGTGTCGAAGACGGTGAGCCCGAGCGATCCGCCCGACGTGAAATTGTGGAAGCTCTACAAGCGAGCGCAGCAGATCCGGAACACGAGTTTCGAGAACGAAAAATCGAAGCAGGAATTGAAAGTGGAGAAAGTGAAGAAGATCGGGAACGTGGAGGACCTGCTGAAGAACGGGTATGGTTCCGGCCGGGAGATCAACTTCTTCTTCGTAGGGCTGGCGCGGGCGGCGGGGTTTGAAGCGACGGAGATCTACGTGACGCCGCGGAACCGCGAGATTTTTATTCCGCAGCGCGAGGACGCCGAGCAACTCAGTGCGGATGTAGCTTGGGTGAAAGCCGGCGACAAAGAATACTACGCTGATCCGGGAGCAAAGTTTTTCGCGTTTGGAGTGCTGCCCTGGTACGAGACGGAGACGAGCGGTGAAAAGCTGATGAAAGACGGCGCGCAGCTGGCGCAAACCCCGCGAACCCAGCCAGAGCAGGCGACTCTGGTGCGTCACGCCGACTTGACGATTGGCGAGGACGGGTCGGTGGAAGGCAAGATCCAGGTGGACTTCACCGGAGAAGAAAGCGGCGAAATGCGGCGGAGCTACTCCAAGCAGGACGAAGCGGGGCGGAAAAAAGACCTGGAAGATGAAATCAAGACGTGGCTGCCGGGCGGGAGTGCGTTTGAAATCACCGGCATCGAGAACTGGGACGACATCGATAAGCCGGTGCATGTGGAAGGAACGATGAAAATCGCGGGGATGGGCTCGGTGGCCGGGCACCGCATGCTAATGCCGGCGGACTTCTTTGCCTCGCTGCAGGCTGCGTCGTTCAAACCCGAGAAGCGAGTGAACGCCGTCTACTTTCCGTACCCCTTTGAAGAGACCGACGACCTAACGTTTCACGTTCCGGCAGGCTTCAAGGTAGAGGCGGCACCGAAACCGCAGGGCATTCACTCGGGCGCGATCGTCTACGACATCGCGGCGACGCAGGGCGGCGACAAAGTGGAAGTGAAACGGACCCTGACGGTGAACGGGGTGGCGTTCACGAAGGATGCTTATGGGACACTGCGAAGCTTCTTCAACCTGGCGAGGACGTATGACAACGGCGAGATCGTCTTCGAAAATGCGCAAACCACCACGAGCAACTAAGACGGCGGGGGCTTTGGCACTGGCGGCGATTACGGCGCTCGTTTGCGCCATGCCACAGTTCCTGCGCGCTGGTGATGATTGGCAACCCATCGATCCTGCAGACCTGGCGATGAAGGACAATGCAAAAAGCCCCGGTGCGGACGCGATGATTCTGTATCGCGAGAGCTTCATCGATGAGGACGCTTCCAGCATCACGGAGTACAGACGGATCAAAATCTTCACGCAGGCGGGCGCGAAGTATGGCGACATCGAGATTCCCTACGCAAAGGGCGTAACTAGCATCGGCAACCTAAAAGCGCGGACGATTCGGGCCGACGGCAGCGTCGTGGAGTTCCAAGGGAAACCGTTCGACAAGACAATTGTGAAAGCGAGCGGCGTGAAAGTGCTGGCGAAGACTTTCTCGCTGCCCGACATCGCGCCTGGCTGCATCATTGAATACCGGTATCGCGAACAGCGGGATTCGAACTACTACATCAACCAGAGATGGCTGGTGCAGGGCGACCTCTATTTGCGATATGGACGGTTTTCGATCAGGCCCTACAGCGGAGCGGGAGCACAACAATTGGCGATGCGGCGGTACGACATACCGGCCGGCATCGATATCGCGAAACAGCCGAATGGCACTTATGCCCTCGACGTCCACGATGTTCCCGGGCTCGAGGAGGAAGATTACATGCCTCCTGCCGACTCGCTTCGGGCGCGCGTGGAATTCTTCTATCGCGGCGGTGGCGCTCCGAGCAACGAGACGGAGGATCAATACTGGAAGCGCATCGACAAGATCTTGGATGAGAATCTCGAAAAGTATGTGTCGAAGAAGGGCGCTCTGGAAAGAGATGTGGCCGCGACCGTGAGCCCGGCAGACACGCCGGACGTGAAACTGCGAAAGATCTACGATCGGGTGCAGAAGCTACGCAATCTGAATATGGAGGACGAAAAAACGGCCAAGGAAGAAAAACAGGAAAAGCTGAAAGAGAACACAAACGTGGAAGATGTGCTGAAACACGGGTACGGATATGACACTGAGATCAACTTCACGTTCGTGGGGCTTTGCCGCGCCGCGGGATTTCAGGCGAATGTACTGTACGTCGCGCCGCGGAGCGAGGGGCTCTTCTATCCCAAGATGCAAGACGCCTCGCAATTGAACGACGACATGGTGTGGGTGAATGCGGGGGGCAAAGATTACTACCTCGATCCGGCAGCGCACTACTACCCCTTCGGCTTGCTGCCGTGGAGCG
>Ga0210383_10001515_pt1 | contig 21264 bp, 18 predicted proteins | sample IncBWC14OmetaG_FD_160072 | JGI IMG/M metagenome (GOLD analysis project Ga0210383, IMG submission 160072) | Forest soil microbial communities from Barre Woods Harvard Forest LTER site, Petersham, Massachusetts, United States - Inc-BW-C-14-O ... | reverse complement strand
CGGGCCGCACGCGCCCAGCACCAAGACGGTCGCCGCCTTCAAGTTGAACTCCGTAGCCGGTGCCTACTGGCGCGGTGACTCGACCCGCACGATGCTCACTCGCATCTACGGCACCGCGTTCTTCTCGAATGTCGAGCTCGAGCAGCACCTCGAGCGCATCGAGCAGGCCAAGGCACGCGACCACCGCAAGCTCGGGCGCGAGCTCGGGCTGTTCACGTTCTCGGAGGTCTCGCCTGGTGCCGCCTTCTGGACGGGCGCCGGTACTAGCGTGTTCAACTCGCTAGTTGGCCTGTCGCGTCGGATGGGGGTCGAGCACGGCTACAGCGAGGTTAAGACCCCGCAGATCTACGACGCGGAGCTGTGGAAGACCTCCGGCCACTGGGGCAAGTACCGGGAGAACATGTTCACCGTGCACGTCGAGGACCGCGAGATGGGCGTGAAGCCCATGAACTGTCCCGGCCACGCCCACCTGTTCGGCTCGAGCCGCCATTCCTACCGCGACCTGCCCGTTCGCTATTTCGAGCCCGGCCTGCTGCACCGCAACGAGGCCTCTGGCGTCTTGCACGGGCTCCTGCGTGTCAGGCACTTCGCGCAAGACGACGCGCATATCTTCTGCACCGAGGAGCAAGTTCGGGAAGAGGTCAAGGGCTGCTTGGAGATGGCCTTCGACACCTACAAGCTGTTCGACCTCGATGTGAAGCTCGAGCTCTCCACTCGTCCCGAGCAGCGGGTGGGAACTGATGAGATGTGGGACCGCGCCGAGCAGAAGCTGATGCACACGCTCGCCGAACTCGGCCTCGAGTACGACCTGAACCCCGGCGACGGCGCCTTCTACGGCCCCAAGATTGACATGCACATGACCGATTCGCTCGGGCGCTCTTGGCAGCTAGGGACTGTGCAGCTGGACTACTCGATGCCTGCGCGCTTCGAGCTCAGCTACACCGGCGCCGATAACCAGGAGCACATGCCGGTGATGATCCACCGTGCGCTGTTTGGCTCTTACGAGCGCTTCATCGGGATCATGATCGAGCACTACGCCGGTGAGTTGCCACTGTGGCTGGCGCCCGTGCAGGCGATCGTGCTGCCTGTCTCAGATCGCTTCAACGATTACGCCGGCTCGGTCAGAGACACGCTACGCACGGAGGATTTTCGCGTCGAGCTGGACGGTCGCAGCGAGTCGATCGGCCGTAAGATTCGCGACGCGGAGCTGCGCAAGATCCCCTACATGCTCGTGGTTGGAGATCGCGAGCAGGGAGAGGGAGCGGTCGCCGTACGTCAGCACGGCGGCGGGAACATCGGGAGTCAGTCGATCGCGGAATTCGCGAGACGGCTGACCGGCGAGCTATAATCCACTTCATTGAAGCCCGGCAAATCCCAGAACGCCAAGCGTGACGTTCGCTTGACGCGCGGTCACTACAGCTAGTGCCGGTTCCTCGCCGCTTCGACCGGCGCCCGCCTGAGCGGGACACGACCAGGATTAACGAGCGTATTCGCGTCCCCGAGGTGCGTCTGATCGACGACCAGGGACAGCAGGTCGGCGTGCTGAAGACCGCCGACGCCCTCGTCTTCGCTCAAGAACGCGATCTCGACCTGGTCGAGGTTGCGCCCGAGGCGCGTCCGCCGGTATGCCGCGTGCTCGACTACTCCAAGTACAAGTACGAGCAGGCGCAGAAGATCAAGCAGGCACGTAAGCACCAGCAGCAGATCACCGTCCGCGAGATCAAGTTCCGCCCCAAGATCGCCGAGCACGACTACGACACCAAGAAGCACCACGTCGAGCGCTTCCTCAAGCACAAGGACAAGGTCAAGGTCACGATCATGTTCCGCGGCCGTGAGGTCACCCACCCCGAGCGCGGCACCGCGATCCTCGACCGGCTCGCAGAGGAACTCTCTGAGATCGGCGTCGTCGAGCAGCGCCCCATGCAGGAAGGGCGCAACATGACGATGATGATGGCGCCCTCCAAAGCCGTTCTCACCGGCCGCGTCGATGCTGCAGGCGAGGGCTCAGACGGCGAGTCCACCGCACCCGCCGCACACGACGCCCCGCACGTTGGCGACGTCGCCTCCACCGCGATCCAGACTCCAGTCGCTAGCGACACGAGCGCCACTGAGGCCGCGCCGGCAGGCGAGCCGACAGCTGATACCGGCGCCGTCGAGGACGCCGAGCCGTCGCTTACAGCTGCCGCCCCAGAGCTCTCTGAGACCGTCGATGAACCCGCCGGCAACAGCGGAACTGCGGCCGCGGGCAGCACCGTGTCATAATCCTGTGCCTTGAGGGTGGCGCAGGCGACCGTAGGTCGACCAGCCGGGTCCCTCGATCTTTGATCCTATGCCCAAGATGAAGACACACTCCGGCGCGAAGAAGCGCTTCAAAGTCACCGGCACCGGCAAGGTGCGCGGACGCCACCCCTTCACGAGCCACATCCTCGAGAAGAAGTCGCCCAAAAAGAAGCGCGCCCTCGGCGGCCCGAAGATCCTGCATCAGGATGACGTGCCACGGGTCAAGCGCATGTTGGGGGTGGGCAAGTGACCAGGGTCAAGCGCTCCGTCAACGCGCGCAAGAAGCGCCGCGCAGTTCTCGAGCAGACCAAGGGCTTCCGCGGCGAGGCGCACTCGAACTACAGGCGTGCCAAGGAGGCGCTGCTGAAGGCTGACAAATACGCCTATCGCGACCGGCGCAACCGCAAGCGTGACTTCCGCAAGCTGTGGATCACCCGCATCAACGCGGCCGCACGGCTCAACGGCATGAGCTATTCGCAGTTCATGCACGGCCTATCACTCGCCGGTGTCGAGCTCGACCGCAAGGTGCTCGCTGACATCGCCGTGCGCGACGCAGAGGCGTTCCGACGTTTTGCCGAGGTCGCCCGCGAGGCGTCGGCTGCCTGACCCCGCAAGCGCCGGGGACCCGGCAAACGACAGACAGCCTCCCGGGCGTCGCTCCTGAAAAGGACGGCGCCCTTTTTGTTGCCCCAACGAACTACTACGCAAACAGCAGCGAATAACAGCAACCCAACACCTATCACCCAAGCGCATGAGTCAGATCGAATCCCCTCAAAACCCACGACTGAAGGCCGTGCGCCGCCTGCACACCAAGCGCGAGCGTGCCCGCAGCGCCACCTTTCTGGCCGAAGGCGAGGACCTGATCGCCGCCGCGCAGCGCGCCGGACGCCCCGTGCTCGAGGGCTACAGGCTCGCCGGCTGCGGCCTGGGTGATGAGAGCTTTCACGACGTCGAGCGCTCGGCGCTGGCGAGCGTGTCTGCGCTCGGCTCTAGCACCCGCGTGCTCGCTGTCTACGAGCAGCGCTGGGCTCCCGCGGCCGGGCCGCTGTGCGTATACCTACACCGCGTTGGTGACCCGGGCAACGTCGGCACCGTGCTGCGCTCCGCCCAAGCATTCGGTGCCTCGTGCGTCGCGCTTGGTCCCGGCTGCGCAGACCCCCACAGTCCAAAGGCGGTACGCGCAAGCATGGGCGCGATCTTTACCGCCAAGCTTGCCCGCGTAAGTGACCTGGCTCAGCTCCCGGGAGAGCTCATCGCACTCGCCGTCGACGCTGAGGAAACCTTGCGTGGCCCATTCGATGACGGTCAAGCAGCCACCGCCACAAGTGAGCCCGACGCAGCAGATAGCACGAGCAGAGTCTCAATCACCCTCTTGATCGGCGCTGAGCGTGAGGGCTTGCCCGACACCGTCACCGCTGCCTGCGATCGTGTCGTCCGCATCCCGATTGCCTCCGATTCGCTGAACGCCGCCATGGCTGCCACAGTGGCGCTTTACGAGATGACCTGCCAGGGTGGGCGCCACCACGATACGGTCCCCGCGTCATGATCGATCGCATCCAAGAGCTACAAGGCGAGGCCGAGAGCGCGATTGCCGGCGTCGGATCGAGCGCCGAGCTCGAGGAGCTGCGCGTGCGCTTCCTCGGACGCAAGGCTGAGCTGCCGCAATTGCTGCGTGGCGTCGCCGCGCTACCAGTCGAGCAGCGGGGCGCCGTCGGCAAGGCCGCCAACCAGGCGCGCCAAGCACTCGAGGCGCAGATCCAGGCACGCACCGATGAGCTGAGCGCCGGCGAGCTCCAACAACGACTGCTCGCCGATCGCATCGACGTCACGCTGCCAGGCGCGCCGCCGCAGCCGATCGGGCGCCTGCACGTACTCAGCGCGACCCGCCGCGAGCTTGAAGACATCTTCCTCGGTCTCGGCTTCACCGTCATGGAGGGTCCCGAGATCGAGACCGTCCACTACAACTTTGACGCGCTCAACCACAGCCCGACGCATCCCGCGCGGGCGCGTACCGATACATTCTACGTAGAGGACGACACCGACCTCGTCCTGCGGACGCACACCTCGCCGATGCAGGTGCGGGCGATGGAGGCGCATCCGCCGCCGCTCTACGTGGTCATCCCAGGTCGTGTGTATCGGCGCGATCTCGACGCAACCCACACACCGCAGTTCCACCAGATCGAGGGCCTCGCCGTTGACGAGGACATCACCCTCGCCGACCTGAAGGGGACGCTGCTGTCGTTTGCACGTGCCGTGTTCGGCGATGAGCGAGACGTCAGGCTGCGACCGCACTTCTTCCCCTTCACCGAGCCCTCGGTGGAGGTGGACGTCTCCTGCTTTCACTGCTCCGGCAAGGGCTTCCTCAAGGACGGCTCGCGCTGTTACCTGTGCAAGGGAGAGGGTTGGCTCGAGGTGCTCGGCGCCGGCGAGGTCGACCCCAACGTCTACGCATGCGTGCCGACCACCGACGCCAATGCCCCCGGCTATGACCCCGAGAAGATTCAGGGCTTTGCTTGGGGACTGGGTGTAGAGCGGATCGCCATGCTCAAGCACGGTATTCCTGACCTGCGGCTCTACTACGAGAATGATCTGAGATTCCTGGAGCAATTCGCGTGAGCGCTGAGGTGAAGGCGACATGAAGGTCCCGCTGCCCTGGCTGCGCGAATACTGCGACCCGCCGCTCGACGTGCACGCGATCGAGGAGCGCTTGACGATGACCGGCACGAAGGTCGAGGCGATTCACCATCACGGTGTGCCTGCAACCGATGGCTTTGTCGTCGGACACGTGCTCAGCGCCGAGCAGCACCCGGACGCCGACCGGCTGAAGGTGTGTATGGTCGATGTCGGTGCCAGTGACGAGAACGGCGATGCAACGCCGGCCACGATCGTCTGCGGTGCTCCCAACGTCGCTGCTGGGCAGACGGTCGCGGTAGCGCGCCCTGGGGCGGTGATGCCGGATGGCACGAAGCTAAAGCAGGCAAAGCTCCGCGGCGTGGTCTCGGAAGGCATGATCCTCTCGGAGTCCGAGCTCGAGATTAATTCGGGCCCGCCTGCCCCGGAAGGCATCATGGTCCTCGACGGCCAGATGCTCGACGCGGAGCTCGCCCCGGGCACGCCGCTGGCTGAAGTGCTCGCGATCTCCACTGATGTGCTCGAGCTCGAGATCACGCCCAACCGGCCCGACTGCCTCGGCGTTTACGGCGTGGCGCGCGAGCTCCACGCCGCCACCGGCGCGCCACTTGCCGATGCGCCGTGGAGCGAAGACCCCGGCTCTGTCGGCCTTGTTTCAGGCGCAGAGGTGATCCTCGAGGTTCCCGAGCTGTGTCCGCGCTTCACCGCACGCGTGTTCGAGAACGTCACGATTGCGCCCTCGCCGCCGTGGCTGAAGGCGAGACTCACAGCCGCCGGGCAGCGCCCCATTAACAACGTTGTCGACATCACCAACTACGCGATGTTGCTCACCGGGCAGCCACTGCACGCGTTCGACCTCGACCGCGTCGCCGGCGCACGGCTGACCGTGCGTCGCGCGCACGACAGCGAGCAGGTGCAGACACTCGATGGCCAGACCCGCACGCTTGACTCGGAGATGCTCGTGATCGAGGACGCCGACGGCCCCACCTCGATTGCTGGGCTGATGGGCGGCGCGCGCTCTGAGGTCGCGCCCGACACCAAGCGCGTGTTGATGGAGGTCGCCAACTGGCATGGCCCCAATATCCACCGCAGCTCGTGGGTGCTCGCACTGCGCAGCGAGGCATCGTCGCGATTTGAGAAGGGACTGCAGCCTGAGCAGTGCCTGCATGCCCAGGCGGTTGCCACGCAGTTGATGATCGATCTGTGCGGCGCGACGGTTTCCCCCGGTACGATCGACGTCGGGCTGAAGTCCGCTGACGCGATCGCCGCGCATGCCCAGATCGGTCTGCGTGAGGCACGCGTGCAGGCGATCCTCGGCCTTCCCGTCACGAGCGAGCGACAGGCTGAGATCCTGGGCGCGCTGGACTTCGCGACCGAACCGCGCGAGGGGGGTCTCGCGGTGACCGTTCCAGCGCTCAGGCGCGATGACGTCACCCGCGAGATCGATCTGATCGAGGAGATTGCGCGGATCGATGGCGTCGAGCGATTGCCTGCCACGCTGCCTGCGCGTCGCGGCGCAGCCGGCAAGCTCTCTCATGCCCAACGCGTGCGGCGCGCGGCTGAGGACGCGATGGTTGGACGCGGCCTGCACGAGATCGTCGGCTGGAGCTTCACCGACCCCGAGCTGCTCGACCGGCTGCTGCTCGGAGCCGATCACGACCTCCGTCGGGTGGTGGCGCTCGAGAACCCACTCTCAGACACGCAGTCGATCATGCGCCCCACGCTGCTCGGGTCGCTGCTCGACGCTGCCAGGCACAACATCGCACGCAACGACCCCGACGTGGCGATCTTCGAGTCGGGCACCGTCTACCGTGCACACGTCGCGGGACATACGAGCGATCTTCCAGCCGATGAGCACCACGCGCTCGGGGTGCTCCTGAGCGGTGGCCTGGAGCCGCGGGCGTGGCGTGGCGAGCGTCGCGAGGCCGACTTCTTCGCCGCCAAGGGGTTGCTCGGGGCGCTGCTCGAGCGCTTCCGCTTGGACTGGTCTGTAAGGGCTGCCGCGTGGTCATTCCTTCACCCCGGCCGTAGCGCTGCGGTGGAGGTTGTGGCCGCTGACGGCTCAGCGCTCGCCGGTGCGAACGGGAATGAGGCGAGCGTCCGTCTCGGTTTCATCGGCGAGCTACATCCGCTTGTGGCCAGCGCCTGGGATCTGCCGCGCGCGGCCGCGTTCGCGATCGACCTCGGCAAGCTCGCAGGCGTTACCTCGCCGATCGTCGAGTTCACCGCGTTCGGGCCGTTCCCGCCGCTGCGCCAGGATCTCGCAGTGATACTGCCCGAGGCTGTCACGGCGGCAGAGGTGCTCGCAACCGTGCGCGCAGCCGCCGGCAAGACGCTCGAGGACGTGCAGGTGTTCGACGTGTACACCGGTGCGCAGGTAGGGGAGGGGCGCCGTTCGCTCGCCCTCGCGCTGTCGTTCCGTGTGCTCGACCGCACACTCACCGACGAGGACATCGGGCCCATCCGGGGCAAGATCGTGGCGGCGCTCGCTGAGCTGGGCGGTGAGCTGCGTGGCTAGCCCGACCGTGCACGGGGCGGCCGCGGTCCAGCCAAGCGCGGTGGACGGACCGCGGGTGATCGTCGCCGGCGCCACCGGCTTCACCGGCGCGCTCGCGGCGCACCTGCTGTGGCGTCATCCCGATTTCGAGCTGGTGGCTGTAACTGGGCGCTCTGAGGTTGGCCGGCAACTGCAGCAGGTATACCCGCGCTACCGCGTGCCGTTGGTGTTCGAGGCGCTCGAGGTCGAGCGCCTGCAAGGCATCGACGCGGCCGTTGTCGCCTACCCGCACGCCGCTGCCGCTCCGACCGTGGCGGCGTTGCGCGAGCGGGGCATCCGCGTAGTCGACCTCAGCGCCGACTTCCGCCTCCGCTCGCTAGCGGCGTATGAGCAGTCCTACGGCGAGCATCCGTGCCCGGATCTGCTCGGCGAAGCCGTCTACGGGCTGACAGAGCTGCATCGCGATCAGATCGCTGGCGCGGGGATCGTTGCCAACCCCGGCTGCTACCCCACCGCGTCGCTGCTAGCGCTCGCCCCGCTCGCCCGCGCTGGGCTGATCGCCGACTTGGTGATCGACGCCAAGCAGGGCATCTCGGGCGCAGGGCGAGTATTTGACGAGAGTACCCACCTGTCGATGGCCGGCGAGAACATCGTCCCGTACAAGGTGGCCGCCCACCGGCATACCCCCGAGATCGAGGAGCAGCTGGCGCTTTTGATCAGCTCAGCCGCCGCGGCAGGAGCACCCGCCGGCACGGCGAACGAGCTGAAGGTCCAGTTCCAGGCACACCTCGTTCCACTCGACCAGGGCGAGATGGCTAGCTGCTACGTCACCACCACCCGTCCCGTCACCAACGATGAGCTGCGGCGCATGTACACAGAGACCTACCAATCAGAGCCGTTCGTGGAGTTACTACTCGACGGTCCTCCGGGGGTGTTGGAGGTCCGCGAGACGAACTACTGCCGGGTGTATGCCGCCGCGGACAGTCACACCGGCAAGGTGATCGCCTTTGGCGCGATCGACAACCTTTGGAAGGGGACCTCATCGCAGGCGGTGCAGAACCTCAACTTGATGTTCGGCCTCCCCGAGACGAGAGGCCTACTGTGAGCGCCGGCAAAGACGTGTTCGGCGACCGGGACTCCGACGGGCCGCCCACGCCCTTCTTCCGCTCGCGCTGGGTCCCAGCGCCGGTGCATGTGCATGAACTCGCGCCGGACTCGGGGCTCCCTGGTGGCTTCCGCGCGGCGGGCGTGACATGTGGAATCAAGCCCAGCGGCAACCCCGACCTGGGGATCCTCGTATGTGACACTGAGACACCGGTCAGCGCCGCGCGCTTCACCGCCACCGCGGTTCCCGCCGCGCCGGTCCTGCTCACCAAGGAGCGCTGTCAGCTCGATGCCCTGCGTGTGATCCTCGCCAACTCGGGGTGCGCGAACGCCGCCACCGGCAAGCGCGGCCTCGAAGATGCCGCCAAGACGCAGGGCGCAGCAGCCGCTGCGGTGGGGGTCGATCCGTCAGCGGTGGCGGTGGCCTCGACCGGGGGCATCAGCGACTACCTGCCGGTCGGCTTGATCGTGAAGGGCACCCTGGCTGCGAGCAAACAGCTGCGCCGCGAGGGCGACACCGACCTGCAAAAGGCAATCCAAACGACAGACGCGTTCGAGAAGCGCGCCAACCTCGAGGTCCAGCTGCCGTCCGGCACAGTTAGGTTGAGCGCTCAGTGCAAGGGCGCGGGCATGATCTCCCCGCGCTTCGCCACGATGTTCTGCTTCGTGCAGACCGACGCTGCGCTCAGCGCCGAGACGGCAGACCTGCTGTTCGGGGTATGCGTCAAGCGCTCCTTTGACCGCGCGTCAGTCGACGGTCAGCTCTCGACCAACGACACGGCGATCTTCATGGCCTCGGGCGCCAGCGGCGTCACCGTCGCGCCTCAGAGCGAGGACGAGCTGCTGCTCGGCGAGGCACTCGATGCGCTGCTGCGTCAGCTGGCGATCATGATGGTCGCCGACGGCGAGGGCGCGGCTCGGATCGCGCGGGTGGTCGTGCGGGGCGGCGAGCTCGACGGCGCAGAGGCGACGGCGCGTGCGGTCGCCAACTCGCCGCTGGTCAAGGCGGCGCTTCACAGCGGCGACCCCAACTGGGGAAGGATCATCCAATCCGTGGGAGGCGCCCTCGGCGGTAGAGATGGCTATCCGACGCCGCTTGCCGTCGACCTCACGCTCGAGGGCATCCACGTCTGCTCGGCGGGCGTCGCCATCTCCTATGACGAGGACGCGCTGGTTAGCGCCTTGCAGGCGAACGAAGTGGAATACGAGATCGGTCTCCCAGGCGATGGTGCGGAGACAGAGGTCTTCTTCTCCGATCTGTCGCATGAGTACGTAACGGTGAATGCGGATTACCACACATGAGGGGGCAGGGATGCGGGACGTAGGCACGCTGCTCGAGGCGCTCCCGTACATCAGGGAGTTCCACAGCAAGACGGTGGTTATCAAGTACGGCGGCGCGGCGATGGAGGATCCGCAGCTGCGTGAGGAGTTTGCCCGTGATGTGGTGCTGCTGAAGTACGTCGGGTTGAACCCGATCGTGGTGCACGGCGGCGGCCCGGAGATCACCGGCTACATGGAGCGCCTCGGCCTCCCCGTGGAGTTCGTCGGCGGACTGCGCGTCTCCAATGAGGAGACCGTGGAGGTCGCGAAGATGGTGCTGGTCGGCAAGGTCAACAAGGAGATCGTGCTACGCGTCAACCGCCATGGCCAACCCGCGGTGGGGCTTTGCGGCGATGACGGCTCGCTGTTTTATGTCGAACGGCGAGCGGCCCCCGGCGGCGAGGACATCGGCTTCGTGGGGCGCATCAAGCGCGTGAACATCGGCGTGATTGAGCACATCTCGAGCACGTACATCCCGGTGATCGCCTCCGTAGGTGCCGACCGCGAGGGCAACTCCTACAACATCAACGCCGACGAGGCGGCAGGTGCGGTTGCGGGTGCGCTTGGCGCTTACAAGGTCGTGTTCCTGACGGATGTAGCAGGCTGGCTCGACGATCCCAGCGACCCGGACACCCTGATCAGGCAGGCGAGTGCCGAGCACGTCAGGCAGACGCTCGCCCAGCTCGACGGAGGTATGCGCCCCAAGCTGGAGGCGTGCGTGGCGGCGATCGATGACGGCGTCAGCGCCGCACACATCCTCGACGGCAGGATCGCTCATTCGCTGCTACTGGAGCTCTTTACGGATGCCGGCATTGGGACCAAGATCGAGGCGGCGCCATGAACGTGTGCGGGTGTGCCGCGTGAGCCTGGCGGAGCTACAGGAGCTCGAGCGCACGAGTGTGATCCACTCCTACGCCCGCCTGCCGGTGGAGCTGGTGCGGGGCGAGGGCGCGCGGCTGTGGGACGTGGATGGCAACGAGTACCTCGACTTCCTGTGCGGCATCGCGGTGACGAGCCTGGGGCACTGCCATCCGCTCGTGGTGGCGGCCGTGCGCGAGCAGGTGGGTCAGCTAATGCACGCGAGCAACCTTTTCTACACCGAGCCGGCGATGCGCCTGGCCGAGCGCCTGTCGCAGTCGAGCCTGGGCGGCAAGGTGTTCTTTTGCAACTCCGGTGCGGAGGCGAACGAGGCAGCGATCAAGCTCGCGCGCAAGGCGCGGGCGGGCGGGGATGTGGTGGTCGTACACGGCGCCTTCCACGGTCGCACTTACGGCGCCCTGTCGGCGACCCCACAGGAGGCAAAGCAGGCGCCGTTTGCGCCGCTGGTACCCGGCTTTCGCCCGGTGGCGCCAGACCCCAGCGAGCTACGCGCCGCGGTCGATGCGAACACGGCGGCAGTGATGATCGAGCCGATCCAAGGTGAGACCGGCGTGCACGTGCTCGCCACTGAGCTACTTCAGGCGGCACGCGAGGCGTGCGATGAGCACAACGCGGCGTTGATCTTTGATGAAATCCAATGCGGGATGGGTCGCACGGGGTCGCTGTGGGCCTACGAGTCGCTGGGTGTTGTGCCCGACGCGATGACCGTCGCCAAGGCGCTCGGCGGCGGCATGCCGATCGGGGCGCTCGTCACGGGTCCGCGTTTGGCGGACGTGCTCGTGCCTGGCGATCATGGCTCGACCTTCGCCGGTGGCCCGGTAGTGGCAAGCGCGGCGCTCGCGGCGCTCGAGCTGACCGCGGATGAGAAATTGCTTAGCCGGGTGCGAGAGCTGGGGGAGCTCTTGCGAGATGGCCTCGCACGGCTGCCGCACGTTACGGCTGTGCGCGGCCGCGGGTTGATGCTGGCGTGCGAGCTTGACATCAACGCCCCGCAGGTTGTCCGCCGGGCGCTGCTCGAGCAGCGCCTGATCATCAACGCCACCGGCGCGAGCACGCTGCGCCTACTACCGCCTCTGACGATCGCTGAGGCTGAGGTCGACGAGGCGCTCACTCGGCTGGCGGGCGCGCTGGGGGAGTGAGCGGGTGCGGCGCGAGCTTGCGGGCGGCTTTGAGCTCGACGATGACCGGGACAGGATCGACGTGGACGCGGTGCAAGCGTTCATCAGCCGCGAGTCTTACTGGGGGCGCGGACGTACGCGCGAGCGCGTGCAGCAGACGATCGACGGCTCCACACGGGTGATGGGTCTCTACCATCGAGCCGAGCAGGTGGGCTTCGCGCGGGCGGTGTCCGATGGCGTGACGGTGGGCTATCTGGCTGATGTGTATGTGCTCCCGGCCTATCGCGGCCGCGGACTCGGCCTGGAGCTGGTGCGCGAGATGATCGAGGGGGCGACCGGCGCTGACGCCGCAAACGTGCGCTGGCTGCTGCACACAGCAGACGCTCAGGGGCTCTACAAGAAGCTTGGTTTCGCTGAAGGACTGCCCACCTACCCGTTGATGGAACGCGGGCGTGGATACGATGCCCGCCCATGAGTGCCAGAGAGCAGATCCCAACGACCCGCACTGCCTCCTACGAGGCTGACCCCGAGCAGGTGCACCGTGTGCTGCTGCTGTACTCGGGCGGCCTTGACACGAGCGTGATGCTGAAGTGGATCCAGGACTCCTACGAAGCTGAGGTCGTGTGCCTGACCGTCAACCTGGGCCAGCCCGGTGAGGACTATGCGGTGATCGAAGGCAAGGCGATACAGCTGGGGGCGCTGGAGTGCCATGTGGTGGACGCCCGCGAGCAGTTCGCGCAGGAGTACCTGGTGCCGGCGATCAAGGCGAACGCCGTCTACGGAGACGGCTATCCGCTGTTCACCTCGCTCGGACGCCCTTTGATCGCCAAGCTTGCGGTCGAGTACGCACGCAAAACGAACTGCGACACGATTGCCCACGGCTGCACGGGCAAGGGCAACGACCAGGTACGGATCGAGGCGACGATCGCCACGCTGGCGCCAGAGCTGAAGGTGATCGCGCCGGTGCGCTCGTGGCAGATGGGCCGCGAGGAGGAGATCGCCTACGCGCGCGAGCACGGTATTCCGATTAAGTCCCACCCAACCCAGGGCACCGAGGCTCAAGCCCCGTACTCAATCGACGACAACCTCTGGGGTCGCTCCTCGGAGGGCCGCTGGATTGAGGATCTCGAGCACGCTCCCGACGACGACGTCTTTCAGCTCGTCACACGCCGGAGCTCGCGCCGGACGAGCCGCAGACGGTCAAGATCGATTTTGATAGAGGAGTTCCCGTGGCGCTCGACGGCGAGCGTTTGGGCCTGGTCGAGTTGATCGAAGCGGCGGCTGAGATCGGTGCGCGCCACGGCGTTGGGATCCTCGATCACATCGAGGATCGCATCGTGGGGCTGAAGGTGCGAGACATCTACGAGGCGCCGGCGGCTGCGTTGATCCTGCCCGCCCACAAGGAGCTCGAGCGGCTGGTGTGCACGATCCACCAGAACCAGTTCAAGGGCGACCTGGATCGGCAATGGGGCTACCTGATTTACGCGGGCCTGTGGTGGGAGCCACTGCGCAGCGACCTGGATGCGTACATGAACGAGGTCAACGAGCGGGTCACGGGCTCGATCGGCCTGAAGCTCTACAAGGGCCACGTGCGCGTCGTCACCCGCTCCTCGCCGAACGCCGTGTATGACGCCAGCCTCGCGTCGTTCGCGGAGTCGGGCGGTCTGTTCTCACAGACGGCCTCGCCCGGTTTCATCGAGCTGTGGTCGCTGCAGTCGCGCATGGCGTGGCGCTTGCGTAACGAGTAGCCGCGGCGGGTAGAGTGGCTGCAATGAACGGCACTCGTTACAAGCTCGTGGGCTTCGTTGTGTGGCAGGGCGGCAAGTGGTATCTGCGTAAACACGTGCGTTCCGCACGCAAGCTCGCCGTCGGCACAGTAGCCGCGGTCGGCATGCTGACAGCCGCGGCGCTGGCCGCCAAACGCCTGGCGTCCTGAAGTCGGCGTCGTCCGGCGTGCCATCTAAGTTCCCAGGCAAGTTGATGGCCGAGGGGAGCGAGACGCCAAGCGGAGAACAGGGCATAGGCCCCGAGGGTCGCGGACGTCGTAGCGAGGGCGATCTGCTCGCAGAACGCCGCGCGCGGCGGGCAGCCGAGAGTGGCGAGATCGCGCTCACGCGTCGGGCTGAGGCCGCCGAAGCCACGGTGCAGACACTCGAACGTCACGTGGCAAGCCTGCAGCAACGTCTGATCGAGGCCGAGGATGAGCATGCGCGCGTGAGCGAGCTGGTCGAGGCCGAGCGCGCGGCAGCACTCGAGCGCGAGCATGAGCTGCGGCGCGTCAAGCAGCGCGAGTATGCCGAGCAGCAGCTGCGGGTCGAGGCTGAGGACCGGCTGCTGCAGGCCGATCGCGACAGCCGTGTGGAGATCGAGCTGCTCAGCGACCGGCTGAGCGCGAGTGAGCACGATGCGCGCGAGCTTGTACGGCGCTTGGATGGCGTGCAGCGTCAGCTGGCAGAGACTGAGCAGGCCGCGGCGGCCGAACGAGCGGCGGTGCGCGCTGAGGTGCGATCGATCGCCGAGCAGAGCCTGCAGGAGCGCATCGCCGAGCTGGAGCGCCGGGCGGCCGAGATCGAAAGCGGCTTGCGCGACGAGCGCGCCGCACGCGGGCGCTCCGAGCGTTTGCTGGAAAGCATGCGCGAGGGCCACGGGAGGATGGAAGGGCTGGTCGCAGAGATCAAGGGCATCGTCACGCGTGCGAGCTCCGCGTTGGCCCGCGACAGCGACGAAGATGCGTCCGCAGAGCCGTTGGCGGCAGAGCAGCGAGGTGCCGAGATGGCGGACGCGTTGGCGGCGGCCGTCGAGCGCCTGCGGGCTCGCGCCGAGGCCGTGCCGGCTTTGTCGGAAACGCTCGCGGGGGAGTCGACCTCGCTGGCCAAGCCGCTGGCACAAGCTTCGGCGGATGAGCCCGAGCGGTTCGCGCCGGTCGTTGAGCACCCAGCGCAGGCGCCGGTCGCGCGCGCCACGCACAAGCACAGCATGTCGTGGATCAAACGCCAGCGGATAAGACGCAAACAGCGGCGCGGGCTCTGATCCTCCGCCGCTCGGACGCCTAGCATGAGGACCCCGTGAGTAGCCCCTGTTGCGCCCACCTCCACGTCCACTCCGAGTACTCGTTGCTCGACGGCGCGTGCAAGATCGAAGCGCTTGCCGAGCGCGCCGCGAAGTTCGGTCAGCCGGCGCTGAGCCTTACCGACCACGGCGTGATGAACGGCGCGGTGGAGATGTACAAGGCGTGCAAGAAGCACGACGTCAAGCCAATCATCGGCTGTGAGATCTATCTCGTGGACGATCATGTCGGGGCGGCGGCGGGCACGAAGATGGAGCGCAACCACCTGACCCTGCTGGCGGCCAACGACGCGGGTTATCGCAACCTCGTAAAGCTCTCATCGGCGGGTTTCCTGGAGGGTCTGCAACGAGGCAAGCCGACCGTGGACCTCGGCCAGGTTGAGCGCTACTCCGAGGGCGTGATCGCGCTGACCGGCTGTCTGGCCTCGCGCTTTTGCCAGCGGCTGCTCGAGGATCGCGACGTCGAGGCGCGTGCCCACGCGGAGGACCTGCGTGGGATCTTCGGCCCGGAGAACTTGTACTTCGAGGTGCAGAAGAACGGCCTGGTCCCCCAGGACAAGTGCAACGAGGGAATCGTCAAGATCGCTCGTGAGCTGGGCGGCAGCCTCGTAGGCACCGGTGATGTTCACTACCTGCGCCGTGAGGACTACGAACACCACACGGCGCTTTTGTGTGTGCAGACCAAGAGCACGATCGCCGCGCCGAAGATGACGTTCGACACGAACGAGTTCTACCTGCGCGACAGCGAGGAGATGGCGAGCAAGTTCGCGGAGTGGCCGGAGGCGATCGCCAGCACGCTGGAGATCGCCGAGCGCTGCTCGGTGGAGATCGAGCTGGGCAAGCAGCTGATCCCGAGCTATCAGACGCCCACGGGCTTGAGCGAGCGCGAGTACCTGCGCGAGCGGGTGCTCGAGGGCCTCAGCCTGCGCTACGGCGACCCGCCGTCGGCCGCGGCGATGGAGCGGATGGAGATGGAGCTCGACGTGATCGACCGGATGGGCTTCAACGCCTATTTCCTGATCGTCTGGGACTTCGTCAAGTTCGCCAAGGAGAACGGCATTGCCGTGGGTCCGGGACGTGGCTCGGCGGCTGGCTCGATCGTGTCCTACTGCCTGGCGATCACCGATGTCGATCCGTTGGAGTACGACCTGCTGTTCGAGCGCTTCCTGAACCCCGAGCGCGTGTCGATGCCTGATATCGACATCGATTTCTCGGTGCGTGGACGCGAGCGAGTCATGAAATATGTGACCGAGAAGTACGGTCGCGAGTCGGTCGCGCAGATCGTCACCTTCGGCAAGATGTTCCCGCGTGCGGCCACCCGTGATGCGGCAAGGGTGCTGGGCTATGACTATGGCGCTGGCGATCGCTTGGCGAAGCTGATCCCTGATCCGATCATGGGCCGCTCACCCTCCTTTGAGGAATGCCTGAAAGCCGGCCAGCCGCTGCGCAAGGCATGCGATGAGGAACCCGTCGCCAAGCAGATCATCGATGTCGCTCAGGGCCTCGAGGGGATCGTGCGCAACTCGTCGATCCACGCCGCCGCGGTGGTGATCGCCGACCGGCCGCTGACGGACATCGTGCCGCTACAGCTAGCCGACGCGGGCACCGACGAGAACGGCGAGCGGGTGTTCCGCACGGTGACCCAGTTCTCGATGAAGCCAATCGAGGAGATCGGCATCCTCAAGATGGACTTCCTGGGGCTGCGCAACCTCGACGTGATCGAGGATGCTCTGGACATCATCGAGCGCTCGAGCGGCGAGCGCCCGGATATGACGACGCTGCCGTTGGATGATGCGCGCACATATGCGATGCTCGCGCGGGGCGACTCGATCGGCGTGTTCCAGTTTGAGTCTGAGGGCATGCGCGAGGCGCTGAAGAAGGTGCGCCCGGACGAGTTCAACGACCTTGTGGCGCTGAACGCCCTGTATCGCCCGGGCGCGATGGACCAAATCCCGGTGTATGCCAAGGGCAAGCACAAGCCCGAGTCGATCGCCTACCCAGACGAGCGCTTGCGTCACATCCTCGAGTCCTCCAACGGTGTGATCCTCTACCAGGAGCAGGCGATGCAGATCTCCAAGGAGCTCGCCGGCTTTTCGGGGGCAAAGGCGGACGACCTGCGCAAGGCGATCGGCAAGAAGAACCGCCAGGCGATGGCCGCGCTGAAGCCCGAGTTCGTGGAGGGCTGCAAGGCATCGGGCACCAAGGCCGATGTGATCGAGTTCCTATGGAACACGAACGAAAAGTCAGCGGACTATTCGTTCAACAAGAGTCACGCCGCCTGTTACGGGCTGATCGCCTACCGCACCGCCTGGCTGAAGGCCAACCACACCGCCGAGTACATGGCGGCGCTGATCTCATCGGTGATGTCGACGAAGGACAAGGTGCCGTTCTTCGTGGCGCGCTGCGAGGAGATGGGGATTGAGATTCTGCCGCCGGACGTGAACCTGTCCGACCACGAGTTCACCGTCGGTGCGCCTGTCGATGAGGGCGGCCTCGGCAGCATTCGCTTCGGCTTGGACGCGGTCAAGGGCGTGGGCTATCAGGCGGTCGAGGCGATCAAACGGGCACGCGACGAGACGCAGCCGGTCCAGCCTGATGCTGGGCATCCATTCACTTCACTGTGGGATTTCTGCGAGCGCGTCGACAGCCGCACGGTCAACAAGAAGGCGATCGAGGCGCTCGTCAAGTGCGGCGCTTTCGGCTCCACCGGTGCGACCCGCAAGGGCATGCTGGAAGTGCTCGAGCAGGCGCAGGCCAACGGCCAGAAGATCCAGCAGGACGCGCTGATCGGCCAGGGGTCGATCTTCGACCTCCAAGAAGACGTCGGCGGCGATGCTTCTGACTTGGCAGCCGGTGCGACGTCACCCGGCGCGGGACTCGCCCGCCCAGTGCACCCGCCGATTCCGCTGGATGAGTTCGACCAGCCCGCGCTGCTCGCCGCGGAGAAGGAAGCGATCGGGCTGTTCGTCTCAGCACACCCGCTGAAGCCGCTGCGCGAGGCGCTGCGCGCACGGGTAGATTGCCCAATCTCATCGCTACAGGACCGCCGCGACAAGGAGTGGGTGACGGTCGGCGGGATCATCACCGAGGCCAAGCGCATCCGTACCCGCAACGGTGATCACATGATGTTCGCGACCCTCGATGACCTGGCAGGCGCGGTGGAGATACTGGTGTTCGGCAAGGCGCTCGCTGAGCATGAGGCCGCTTTGGCGGTGGATGAGGTGGTGATCGTGAAGGGCCGCATCGATCACAAGGAAGCGGGCAAGACCTGTGTGGTCGTGCAGAGCGTCGAGCGCTTTGCACCGACGAAGGATGAGATTGAGCAGGCGCAGGCGCAGGCACGTGCGGCCTCGCGCGCTGCCACCGCGCTGGCACGTCCAGTGCATCTGCGCGTCGCTGCCGCTCACCTATCGCAGAGCTCGCTGGAAGACTTCAGGCAGGTGCTCGAGGACTGCCCCGGCCCGGCCGAGGTGCGTGTTGAGATCGAAACGAGCGCCGGCCCGCGGCTGCTGCTGCTCCCGAAGGAGTACCACGTGGGCCACACGCCGACGCTGCTGGCCGAGCTCGAACAGGCGCTTGCCCCGAACGCCTCCGCCACCGCTGCTGCCATGTCGGCGGCCGCCGCCGGCTAACGGAGCCGCCGGCTGAGACGGAGAGCGCGAGGAGCGCTCGGGCTGCGGGCGGCGACGATGGCGCGAGCAACGACTCCGACGAGGCCCGGGCAGCTACTACGTCGTGCGCCGCGCCGCGATACCGCGATCTCTCAGCTTCACGGCGAAAGTCACTTCGTCCGCCGTGGCGCCCTTGCGATCCGGCCCGGGGGTCTCGAGCACGCAGGCCAGACCCTGAATCCCGGGCGCTGAGAGAAACGACGCACACCCGTCCTCGCCGAGCTCCCCCTTGCCGATGTCGGCGTGGCGGTCGCGGTTTGAGCCGAGCGCTGTCTGGGAATCGTTCAGGTGTAGCGAGCGTACGCGCCCACGGCCGAGCTTACGGCCGGACTCGCGCAGCATGCTGGTCATGCCCGCGGTGCTGCGGATGTCATAGCCGGACGCAAATAGGTGGCAGGAGTCAAGGCATACACCCAGGCGCTCCCCAGCGCCCGCCGCCTCCACAAGGCTTGCCAGCTCATCGAACGAGCGTCCGAGTGTGCCACCGGCGCCGGCAGTGTTCTCCAGGTGTAGCTGGCAGCCTTCACTCTCCTGTAGCGCCTCGCGAATCGTTGCTCCCGCGCGTGCGATTGCCTCACCGACATCGCCCGTCTTGGCAGAGCCGGGGTGCAAGACCACGCCGCTCGCTCCGATCGCGTGGCCTACCTGCAGCGAATAGGTCAGCGACGCCAGCGATTTCGAGCGAATGTCGGGATCGTCGCTGGCGCAGTTGAGTAGGTACACGGCGTGAATCAACACCGCGTCTATCGGGCTTGAGCTCATTGCCTCGCGGAACGCCGCCACGTCCTCATCGCGGTAGACCGACGGTTTCCACATCCGCGGCGACTGATTGAAGATCTGGATCGAGCGGCAACCGCGCTCGACGCCGCGCTCGATCGCCTTCGGCAGTCCACCCGCGGGTGATACATGCGCGCCGATCAGCATGGCTGGTGGCGCGGAGCGGCTACGACTAGCATGCGGCGCATCCTATGAGGGTTTGCTTTCAATGAGAGTTCGCTTCGCGCCATCGCCCACCGGGGCGCTGCACATCGGCGGCGCCCGCACGGCTCTGTTCAACTGGTTGCTCGCTCGCCACGACAGCGGCGAGTTGGTGCTGCGGATCGAGGACACCGACCGCGAGCGCTCCACGCCGGAGAACGTTGAGCAGATCCTCGACGCGTTGCGTTGGCTGGAGCTCGACTGGGATGAGGGCCCGATCATGCAGACTGCGCGCTCTGAGCGACATCGGCAAGCGCTGGCGGCGCTGCTGGAGTCAGGTCACGCGTATCGCTCAAACGCCACCGCGGAGGACGTGAAGGCATACAAGCTCGCGCACGGCGCCGAGCGCGGGTTCCGCGGTGAGGCAGAAGCCGATGGTGCCGTGCGCCTGCGGGTCCCCGCAGAGGGCGCCACCGTGGTGCACGACGTGATCCGTGGCGACACGCGCTTTGAGCATGTGCACTTGGACGATCCTGTGATCGCGCGTGCGGACGGCTCAGTGCTCTACAACTTCGCCGTCGCCATTGATGACCTTGATGCGGGTATCACGCATGTGGTCCGCGGTGAGGATCACCTCTCAAATACGCCCAAGCAGCTGCTCGTGCTGGAGGCGGCGAGCGCTGCGGGTCTGGATCGTGCCGCGACCGGCGAGCCGGCACCACTGCCTGTATATGCGCACTTGCCGCTGCTGCATGGGCCGGATGGCAAGAAGCTGTCAAAGCGCCACGGTGCCGCCTCGGTGCAGGAGCTGAGAGATGCGGGCTATCTACCGGAGGCGGTGCGCAACTATCTCGCATTGCTTGGATGGGGTGCGGGAGATGACGAGACGGTGCTCTCGACCGATGAGCTGATCGAGCGCTTCACGCTCGAGCGCGTGAGCCGTAACCCGGCACGCTTCGATGAGGTCAAGCTGCGCTGGCTGAACGGTCAGTACATTCGCAAACTAAGCGTGCCAGAGCTCACGTGCCGTCTGGAAGCGTTCACCGGCCACGAGGGTCTCCAAGAAGCTGTACGCATCAGCCAGGAGAAGATCTCCACGCTTGCCGACTTTTGGCCGCTGTCCGGTTCACTGTTTGATGGTCCCAGCGACGATCCCAAGGCACGGGAGCGCTGGCTGGGTGAGGACAGCCTCGCCGCGCTCGCAGACGTGAGCGCGGCGCTCGCCGCCAGCGAGTGCTTTGATGAGCAGTCCGTGGGGGAGATACTGACGGCTGTCGTGGAGCGCAGGCAGGCCAAGCCGCGCGATGTTTACCAGCCGTTGCGGGTGGCGATTACGGGCACGACGATCTCACCTGGGATCTTCGAGATCGTGGCGCTACTGGGTCGCGAGGAGACATTGCGGCGTATTGCTGTGGTGCTGGCCGATGGGAAATCCGAAACCAGCGCTTAATTTTTATGCGGGGATGCCGATACGTGAGCAACGCTGGAATCACCGGCCCGGATGGCCGGCGAACCCAAGGAAGGGGTTACGTAAGGCATGCAGGCAACCGCCGCAGCAAAAAAGCCGGCCGCCGTCAAGGCGACTCCGGCAAAGAAGGTGACGGTAGCGAAGAAGCCGACGTCCGCAGCTGGGCCGACGCCGATCAAAAGATCGCCGGGTACGGGCGCACCCCGCTCGTTGGATACCCGACGCTCGCACGCCGCTGGAGCCAGCTCCGGTGAGCGCCACCAGAATGAGGGCCACGGGCGTCGCTTGACGATGGCCTTTGAAGCGCTGGAG
>Ga0210383_10001514_pt1 | contig 21274 bp, 22 predicted proteins | sample IncBWC14OmetaG_FD_160072 | JGI IMG/M metagenome (GOLD analysis project Ga0210383, IMG submission 160072) | Forest soil microbial communities from Barre Woods Harvard Forest LTER site, Petersham, Massachusetts, United States - Inc-BW-C-14-O ... | reverse complement strand
CCTAACCCGCGACAAGCATAGAAAGGATGCATTCGTGAAACAGAGCATATCCATAAGCTGCATCCTCGCCGCCGTATTGCTAATCGCAGGCGCCGCCCATCCCGCCCGCGAATTTCACCTACAACCCAACTCCCCGCCCTTCTGGAACCTGCTAGACCCCAAAGCCCAGCTCACCATCGTAGCAACCGGCTTCGGCTTCACCGAAGGCCCAGTCTGGGACGAAAAAGGATTCGTCTACGTAAGCGACGAAACCCTCAACAAAATCTTCCGCGTCTATCCCGACGGCAAAAAAGAAACCGTGATCGAACTCGGTGACCCCGACGGGAACACTTACGACCGCCAGCATCGCCTGATCGATTGCGCCAGCGTCTTGCGCGCCATCATCGAAGTCACGCCCGAAGGGAAATACAAGATTCTCGCCGATCGCTATCAGGGCAAAAAACTCAACAGCCCGAATGACGTAATCGTCGGCCCCGACGGCGCCCTCTACTTCACCGATCCAACCTTGGACCTGGTCGCGGGCGAGAAACAGGAAATCCCGTTCCAGGGCGTCTATCGCCTCGACCCCAAAGGCGAAGTAACCCTGCTCACCAAAGATTTGACCCAACCGAACGGTTTAGCCTTCTCACCCGACGGCAAACTCTTCTACATCGATGACAGCGAGAAAAGAAACATTCGTGTCTACGATGTGGCCGCCGACCACACGCTTACAAATGGAAGAATCTTCGGCGAGGAACCCGGCGAAAAAGACGACGGCGTCCCTGATGGAATGAAAGTCGACAAAAACGGCAATATCTTCGTCACAGGCCCAAAAGGCATTTGGGTCTGGGACGCCAACGGCCATCACCTCGGTACGATCGAGATGCCCGAGCAACCCGCAAACCTTGCCTGGGGAGACGCTGATTACGGTACACTGTACATAACCGCGACCACTTCCCTGTATCGCTTGCAAACGAAGACGCGTGGTTATGTACCCTATTTACAGGCCCCGTAGCAAACGTAAGCCCGCCGGGCGCACGCCCGCAGTTACCAAAGGAGTATCCAGATTCTGCAGCAGGCCAAGGCTGCGGGACCTCTAGACGACCAACAGACCGGTCCGGATAATTGTGTAGTGCAGAGAAGTTCTACAGCATTCGCTTTGCGTCATCTACCTTGCCTTTTGGCATTGTCCGCCCTGCTCTTGCTCGTAGGCTGCCAGGGCGTTTCCTCTGCATCGAAACAATCCACCGGAACCGGCACTGGCACGGGAACTGGTACTGGCACCGGACAACTCTCCGTCTCGCCCACAAGCATAAGTTTCGGAAACGTGGCCGTAGGCAGTAACTCGGTCAAGCAAGGGACATTAACCGCAGGCAGCTCCGACATCACGATAACTTCCGCCGCCTGGAATGGTGCGGGATACTCGCTAAGCGGCATCACTTTCCCAGTCACGGTCGCGGCGGGACAGAACGTGACTTTCAGCGTGACCTTCGCTCCGCAAGCCGCAGGAAGCGCTTCCGGCAGCGTCGCGTTCGAAAGCAACGCCACCAACTCCCCGGCCACGGAAACGCTAGCGGGCACCGGAACCCAACAGCAACAGTCCCAACACAGCGTGTCGCTCAACTGGGACGCAAGCACCTCGCAGGTAGTCGGCTATAACGTCTATCGCCGCATCGGGTCAACGGGCTCCTATGCCAGACTGAACCCATCCCTGAACACCGCGACCGCCTACACCGACAACTCAGTCCAAAGCGGCCAGACCTACGACTACGTAACCACTGCAGTAGACGCCAACAACGTCGAAAGCACTTATTCGAACGAAGCCACAGCTGCCATTCCGTAGCACTTCGATCAACTCAGCTGATTAGGGAAAAGCAGCTTCAGAGATTACTGGACAATTGTGCTTTGGAGCGGAGTAGCTCTTCAGAACTTGAGGAAAAACTCTCGTTCGCGCAGATCATGGGAAGGACCCGACTTCAGTCGGGCCGCTAAGCCGCTAAAAATGTGGAAGCGCTTCAGCGCCTGAGGTACGCTTGTCGCGTCCTCGATGAATTTTCCGCAGCCTCGTCAGCCGCTCAGGGATACAGCCCTACCCAGCCACTTCTTCCAGCAACTTCTCGTCAATATCAAAGTTCGAATGCACGTTCTGCACATCGTCATGCTCTTCAAACGCTTCCATCAACCGGATCATGGTGTTCGCCGCGGGCCCTTCCAGCTTGATGTAATTTTGCGGGATCATCGTTACCGATGAAGATGCGGGTTCGATTCCTGCTTTTTTTACCGCTTCCAGGACCGTTTCATAGGCCGAAGGCTCTGAGAGCACTTCCCAGTTATCGCCACCGTCTCGCAAATCCTCGGCGCCGGCATCGAGGACGATGGCCATCAGATCGTCTTCTTTAGCTGCCGACTTCGGAACGATGATCTCGCCCTTCTTATGGAACATGTAAGACACCGCTCCGGCATCGGCCATGTTGCCGCCGTTCTTGCCGAAGACGTGGCGAATCTCGCTCACCGTGCGGTTGCGATTGTCGGTATTGATGTCGAGCAGAACCGCGACGCCGCCCGGGCCGTATCCTTCCAGCGAAAACTCTTCGTAAGTCGCGCCCGGCAACTCGCCCGTACCGCGCTGAATCGCCCGCTTGATGTTGTCCTGCGGCATGTTCTCCGCCTTGGCAGCCAGGATGGCGCCACGCAAACGCGGGTTGGTGTCAGGATCTCCGCCGCCATTCTTCGCGGCAATCGAAATTTCCTTGATCAGACGGGTAAAAATCTTGCCGCGCTTAGCGTCGAGCGCGCCCTTCTTATGCTTGATTGTGGCCCACTTAGAGTGCCCAGACATGGCTATACCTCGTGTTCAATAAACTAGAATTGAGTTGATCTTGATTTTAGCTGTAAATGACGCGCCCGTAGAGGAGATCACAGAATTACCCTCGGGATTGCCTCGAAACCACAGCAGGCGACTAAAAAGTATACCACGGAGCAGAATGAAATCTTTCTAGAACTGAGGTCCGTGGCTTTGACGCTAACCTCAGCTATGGAATTCGCAACAGAAGCTTATTTCAAGAGTGTGCAATGTTGACCACTCCTTGAAACGCCAACCTGCTACTGTTTGTTGGTCGCAAAGCTCGACACATATTCGGCACTCAACGTCTAAAAACCCGACCTTCCGACCATCACCACCAGGAGAATAAATGACCCGACTGAACTCTTGTATGAAAACATGCGCTGTATTTGTCCTATGGGCAACGGCAACCCTTACCCTGCCTGCACAGACCTTCAAAACGCTGCACAACTTTAACAACACCGCTGGCGCCTTGCCTTGGGCAACGATGGTGCAGGGCAACGATGGCAATTTTTACGGGACAACCCAAAACGGCGGAAACCCCGCCTGCACCCTGGGATGTGGCACGATCTTCAAAGTCACCCCAACCGGCAAGCTGACCGCATTCAAATTCAACGGGACAAACGGCTCTCAGCCCATCGCAGGATTGGTCCAAGCCGCCAACGGCGATTTTTACGGCGTAACTACGAGTGGCGGAGCTAGCGATGTGGGGACGGTCTTCAAGTTCACCCCAAAGGGCGGACTAACCGTGCTGTACAGCTTCGCCGTAGACACGGGCTACGCTCCCCTGGGGGGACTGGTCCTGGCTAGCGATGGCAATTTCTATGGAACGACCTCGAGCGGTGGTCCGCCCACCGGCGACTGCACACCCTCTGGCTGTGGCACGATCTTCAAGATAACCGCGAAGGGCAAGTATACGACGATACACAACTTCAACGGTCTACCCGATGGCGGCGATCCTCTGGCGACGATGACCGAAGCCCCGAATGGCAAGCTCTACGGGACAGCATCGGCTCTCGGGAACGCTGGTAATTACGGCACGGTCTTCACCATCACGACCAAGGGAAAATATACCGTCATACACCAGTTCAACAATACGGACGGTGCTTACCCCTTCGGCGGCCTGATCCTGGGCGCTGATGGCAACTTCTACGGTCAAACCGATCTCGGCGGCGCCTCCGATTATGGCGCGTTCGGTACCGTCTACAAAATGACGCCAAGCGGGAAAGTGACGACGCTGCACAGCTTCGAACAAACCGACGGCGACAACCCCGTTTCAGCCCTGGTGCAGGGTACGGACGGAAATTTCTACGGTACTGCCTCCTACGGCGGGAAGCATCCTAACTTTGGCACGATCTTCAAAATCACCCCGAGTGGCAAATTTACTACGCTGCACAACTTCGACAGCACGCACGGCTCCTATCCCTATGCTGGCTTGATTCAGGCTACGAATGGGACATTCTACGGGGCAACCTATGGTGGCGGCTCCAGCACTGCCTGCCCGTACGGCTGTGGCACGGTTTTCAGCCTGTCCGTCGGTCTGGGAGCGTTCGTGGAAACGCTGCCAAACTCTGGCAACGTGGGAGCGGCCATCAGAATCCTGGGAACGGATCTGACCGGCACCACCAGCGTCACATTCAATGGGGTGGCGGCCAAGTTTACGGTCATCTCGAAATCGGAGATCCAGACCAACGTTCCGTCTGGCGCAACCACAGGCATGGTCGAGGTGAAGACAGGCAAGAACACGCTCAACAGCAACGCGATCTTCCAGCTGACGAAGTAGCGCTCGGCGTAGTTTTAAAAAACGAACGGTGCCCCACCTTTTCCGCGTCTCCTGCGGAAAGGGTGGGCCGCATCTCACAACGCTTCTCCTAGCCCGCGGTCGCCGTCCACGAACCTGTGTCCCCATTCGTGCATCCGCCCGCGGTCGCCGTATAGGTCCCTGACATCGCCGTAAACGCGGAATCGACCGTCCCCGTCAGAGAAAGCACTTGATTGCCTTCCGTGATTTGAAAAAAGACATTCTGTCCGCTGATCCCACCCGCAAGCAACCCACTCGTGGCGCACGGATTGTTGGAAAAACTCACCGTCCCGCTGATCCCGGTTCCGCTCGGCGTGAGCGTAGTGCTGGCGCTAAAGCTAAGCCCCGGCGAAGCCGTCGATGTAAGCGTGAACTGCCAAGGCCCATTAATGGTTTTCGGGGACGAACTCCCACACCCCAAAATAAAAGCCAGCGCGATCACCAACCCAAGGCATTGCGCAGATCTCATTCTTTCTCCCGTGTATCTTCATGGATTCCCGCCAGCCCTACCCGATAACGCGCGTGCGCGTGGCCCCAAGGATGCATGGTCCGTTCCCATAAGCATACCCGACAACAGAGATCGGTTGCTCCGCGCTAACGAACTGTCATCCCGAGCGCTAGTCGAGGGACCGTGTGTGTATTGGGAGAGGCAAAAACGGCTTTCCCGAAAATCTTGTCAAGCCCCCTGGAGCACCCAATTCTCCCGAAGTCATTGATTCAACACGCAAAATAAATCTGGAAAGCATGTCTCATTTACCCCTTCGGATTTGCTATTCTAGATATAGAGACAAAGTTTGGCGCAAGCTTCCGAGCTTGCGCCTTTTCTTTTCCGGCCAGCCTCTTTTTCAAGGACATCTTTCAGTACCCATGCGCAAAGACAGGGGCGTTCCCCGCAGACGCGTTCCAGCGTCTGAGGACACCCCTGCCCGGAAGATGTCCCGGCAACTCGGGCTGCTAAGCCGCCAGCACGGCGACCTTGGTGAAGTGGCTTTTCTGCACAAAGCGACGGAGCTTGGTTTTATGGTGGCGCAGCCGTACGGCACCATGCATCCCTTTGACTTTATCGTGCAGGGAGGGCAGAGGCTCTGGCGCGTCCAGGTAAAAGCCGCCGCCCATATGAGAAAGGGCTTGTATTGCGTAAACATTTATCGCAGCGAGGGCAAGAGGATACGACCGTACCTTGCGTCCGAGGTTGACTTTATTGCGGTCTATATTATGCCGGACGATGTCTGGTTCATTGTGCCGGTGCGCGAAGTGGTGGACCGTCGGATGCTTATGTTTCGTCCGAAGGGATGCCACCGCCGCGACCTCTACGCCCACTACCGCGAAGCCTGGCACCAGCTGCGTGAGCCCGACGGGTTGGTCTTCGGCTGAAGTTTGTGTGGGGCTCCTGTCCGCCCCCTTGAGGTTGAGGTTGATCTTCGCCGCCCCGGACGGGCTGTTTGGGATCGCTTGCTGCCAAAATGCCCACTCAAGCCAAAGAACGCCGAAAATGGTGCAATCGAACTAAAGGCTACCCGCGGTCTGCTTCTCGTGCCAGGCTTTGTAGGCGTACACAACCGCGAGCAGCGGCGGCGCGAGCAGCACGCCCCAGAACGGAATCACGATGCCCAGCACGATCGGCGTCAGGATGGACGCCCACATCGGCACTCTTGCCACGCGCTTCATGATGTAGGGCTGCAAGAGAAATCCGTCCACCACGGCGATCACGGCATAGAGCATCAGCACACAGAGAGGATGTTGCCAGTCTTGCCAGCGTAAAGTCGCCGCGAGGACGGGGCCGATTAAACCAAGAACTGGGCCGAGATGCGGAACCACCTGCAAGGTTGCCGCCAGCAGCGCCCACAGCGGAGCCCACGGCACCCTTAGCACATAAAGCCCGATCAGCCATAACAGGCCGACAGCAATCGAATCCTGAATCTGCGCGATGATCCAGTTTTTAAGTGCGTCGCCGGTGATGCGAAAATGTTCGCCCAGATTCATCTGTTATCTCGGCTGCTTCGTGTCGATTCGAACGGCTGCATAGCCATGTTAAACTCAGAATACAGCCTACTCAGCGAGGATTTCGCATGAAATTCGGCGTCATCATTTTCCCCGGATCGAACTGCGATCACGACGCATTCTGGACCATCCAGCAAGTTGCGAAACAGCCAGTGACATTTCTCTGGCACGACTCGCACGACCTCGAAAACTGTGACGCCATCATCGTCCCCGGCGGATTCGCCTTCGGTGACTACTTGCGCACCGGCGCCATCGCCAAATTCTCGCCGGTGATGGAATCAGTAAAGAAGTTCGCTAACGGAGGAGGATTGGTCCTCGGCATTTGTAACGGCTTTCAGATTCTGTGCGAATCCGGTCTACTGCCCGGCGCGCTGACGCGCAACGTGGGATTGAAGTACGTTTGCAAACCCGTCGACGTGAGGGTCGAGAGCTCGGACACTCCCTTCACCCAAGCCTGCCGCGAGGGCGAAGTGCTGACCATCCCCATCGGCCACATGGAAGGCAACTACTTCTGCGACGACGCAACGCTGGCTGAACTCAAGCGTGACAAGCGGATTGTATTCCGCTATTCAACTCCCGAAGGCGAGATCACCAAGGATGCCAATCCTAACGGCTCGCTTGAGAACATCGCAGGCATCTGCAGCCCCGGCCGCAATGTGCTCGGAATGATGCCCCACCCCGAGCGTTCGAGCGAACGTGAACTCGGCGGCACCGACGGTTTCAAGATCTTCGAATCTCTAGTCGGCGCCATGGCGGAAAAGTAGCATCAACTCCAATTCAACCCAGTTTTCCTCAGCATTCGATCAATTAAGACTTCCCTTCCGCATATGTTTTTGCTAGCGTGAAGTCCCCTTCGCTTCCGGACTGCCCGGTCCGTGTACAAGTGTCTCTTTTCGCCGGGAGGAGTCCGATGACAGCACGAGAGATGATTGACAGTCTCTCTGGCACACTGTTGTGCGATGAGCGCATCCTCAGCGTGTCCGAGAGAGAGCTGCTCGCCAACTTACTACAGCGTACAAGAAAGCAAACCAACACCTCGGACTATGCGGTAGCCGAGGCCATTACCCATACCGTCGGGGAGATCATCGCCGAGCGAGCCTTGGGTGTGCTTGGAGAAAGCATGACCCGGCAGCTCCTGCTACAGCAGTTGGGATCGTCTGTCGGTTTTCTCGACCGCAATCAGCCCGTGATCCGCGCCGGAACACCAGGCGGGGGAACGCCTCCACCGCCCCCGCCGTCGCCTGGATCGCGACCGCCGGGCACGAGTCCGCCGCCTATCAGCGCCGGATCGCCACCGACCACTCCGCCTCCGCCTTCGCCCGGATCGCGTCCGCCAGGTACAAGTCCGCCACCTATCAGCGCAGGATCGCCGCCCGCAACGCCGCCACCGCCCGCGCCCGGGTCGCGGCCGCCGGGCACGAGTCCGCCGCCCATCTCGTTTGCGACCACAACCTCGCAACCGCGGACAGGAGGAATTGCCGTCCTCGATGCTCCCGCATACGTTTCTGCCGAGTGCGTAGTGCTCGATGAATTCCTGACCTTCGCCGAGTTGAACTCGCTGCGGCAATTCGTGCTGCAAAACGAGATGCAGTTCGAAATCAGCGAAGTGCTTTCGCCCGGAGTCAGCGGCGGAGCTGTTGACTACGACCATCGCCGCTCGCACGTGCTGATGGATCTCTGCGGGTATGAACGCACGATCACCGACCGTGTCCTAACTTGTCTGCCTCGGGTGCTCGAGAAATGGGGACGCGATCCCTTCCCCATCTCCCGCATCGAGACCCAAGCCACGGCCAGCAACCACGGCGACTTTTTCCACTGCCATAGCGACAACGGGGCGGAGACGGTTGCCGCGCGTGAAATCACCTTCGTCTATTTCTTCCATCGCGAGCCCAAGCCGTTCAGCGGGGGCGAACTGCGCATCTACGACTCGCGCCGGGAAAACGATTGCTATGTCCCCACCGCAAATTACCGCACCATTGTCCCCGAGCAGAACCAGTTGGTCCTGTTCGCCAGTGGGCTTTCGCACGAGATTACCCCGGTAGATTGTCCGTCCGGAAAATTCGTTGACAGCCGTTTCACGGTCAATGGATGGGTTCACAAATGCAAATGAAAGACGCGGCTTGGCTGGCGTGGATTGAGCAGCTCGCGGTAGCACCAGCGAGCCATGACCGGGGAAACGACCTTCCCCGCTCGCTCTTCCACTGCCGCCTGGACGATCAGCCGGACCATCTGGTGCCAGCACGTTTCCTCCAACCAGACTACTGGGAGGGTTCGTCTGATCGTCCGCTTTTTATTAATCCCGATTGCATTTTTCCCACGGCTGCAGAGTTGGCGGAGGCCGATCCGACCATCAGCTTTGCCACGCCAGCGGAAATCATCTGGATTCGTGATCCAGGAAGCGCTGCCCTGCAACCGTTCTGGCTGGGCTCCAAGTTTAGAAGCCAGCTGTCCGATGCGCATCCGGGCGATCGGGCTCCGGCGCTGTCGCGGCAGGCGCGTGACACGTTGATCATGGCAAACTTGCTTGTGCAGGACGGCTACGCTTCCCGTCGCCGCGAGCAATGGGATGAAATCGTTTCTGTTACCAGCCCGCAGTTCCGGTCGCAGGGATACGCTCCCGTCGGCCGTCTCATTCATCCCTTCCACATCTCAGCGCTGCGGCGCCACTACCGCCAGCAACTGCGCACCGGAAAACTTCCACTCGGCGACACGCAAAGTCCGCTGCGCTACATCGCTTACAACGATCCGGTTGCGCGCTTCTTTCATCAACAGCTCACGACCGCGATAAGCGCATTCGCCGGCGAGTCGGTAAAGCCTTCCTATGTTTATTTGGCGTCGTACCAGCCGGGAGCGAGTCTGCCAAAGCACATCGATCGCGAGCAATGCGAATTTAGCGTGACCCTATGCCTTGACTACGCGCCCGAACCGCGCCGCGCAACCTCGTGGCCGCTTCATCTGCACAAGAAGTCAGGAAAGGTCACGGTCTTTCAGGCCATCGGCGATGCCTTGCTCTACCGCGGCTGCGAGCTACCGCACTCGCGAGATTCCCTGCCGGAAGGACATACATCGACCTCGATCTTCTTTCATTATGTGCGGGAGGATTTTAAAGGCAGCCTGGATTAGGAGCACCTTCTGCGGAGCTTTGCTCCGCTGGACAGCCGGGGGCGGCTGTCCCCACGTTTGCCGTACCTAACGCAGAAGGCGTTTCCACAGGAGGGCGATCACAAGGACAACAATCCCGATCACCATGACGATGGCCCGCGATCTGTTAGCCCTTTCAGCCATAACTTTCGCTATCCCGGCGAAATTTGCCCCACATTGCCGAGGGTGATTGAATCCAGGTCGTGAACGATGCGCTCGGGCTCTTCGTGGCCCAGGAAGACTTGGCCATTTGTCGTGCGGATACGAACGCCCCTGTTGCACCAGACGTAAGCCCGGCTGTTGCCCACGCCGCGAATTCCGTAACCGCGAAGCAGGTTCCACGGTTCGACCGAGTAAGTTTGAATTTCTTCTCGCGGAATCGACTGCAGGCGGAATCCAAGAGTGCGTATCTCCAGTCCTGCGCTGGTGAAGATGTACTGGAATCCGGTCCAGATATGAACCGCGATCAGAGCGAACAGCAGCCCGAGAAGGATCGATGCGAACCGGAACGGGGCCGCCGGAATCGCAAATATAGCCACGCACTGAGCTACCAACAACGCGATGAATAACAGGCTCCAGGCACGCGACCCGTGAGTCTCCTCGACAATTGGGATTGCCGCTGGCAAGCTGGCGCCTCGTTTCGCGCCAAGGAAGATCACCGTGAGCGCGAGAACAGCTACCGGAATAAGGACGGTCCAAGGATCGATTCCGACGCGCTGACCGTCGACGTTGTACTGCACGACGCCGCTATTCACGGCGTAGACGAAGCCGACCACCAGATAGAAAAAGCCCAGGAGCGCCCAAGAAAAAGCTTCCGGAGCATCGGTCTTGTGAGCGACGTAAGCGATCACAGTAAAGACCGCGAGCACAAGTACGGTGATCCCCAGAGCGAGGTGAAAGGCGTCTTCACGAGGCATCCAACCGTTGGGCTGCCAGTTGATGTCGAAATGTGTCGCCATCCGAAGCGGAAGGCGATCCTGCGCAGCCCAAAATCGAAGCGCGGTGAGAGGGAGCGCCAACCACATCAACCAAATAAATATTTGAAACACTTTACGGTTCATTGGACTATCAACCGACCCGTCCAGCTAACACCTCATAGTGGAGCACGCGCGGGCCTCGTTCCAGCAAAAATTTTTCGTCTTCGGGATAGTAGACCGCGTTCTCGTAGTCGGGGCCAGCGAAGGCTTTGATCGCGTCCCATGAATCCCAAAGCGAGATCAAAGTGAATTCGGATTTACCATCTTGGACTCGGCGCAACACCCATACGCCTCGGTTGCCGGGGATCGACGCGTACTCTTTTAGGCCAGTTTTCTGAAGGTATTCGAAGTACGTGTCTTTGTCAGTTTCACGAGTAGTGCCTCGCCAGATGCGCGCGATCATAGTTGCCTCCCGAATACTCGGAATGTATCAGAGGCCGGCTTCGATGCGCGAGCGCGGGTCGAGGTAGTCGCGCAGCGCGTCGCCGATGAAATTAAATGACAGCACGGCAAGCATCACGGCCACCGCGGGAAAGATCACGAGATGGGGCGCGTCGAAGAGATGAGCGCGGCCGTCGTTGAGCATGGTGCCCCAACTGGCGGTGGGCGGCGGCACGCCGAGGCCGAGGAAGCTCATGGTGGCTTCGGCGAGGATCGCGCCAGCCATGCCGATGGCGGCTTGCACGATGATGGGCTGAATAATATTGGGCAAAATGTGGCGGGTGATGACGCGAAGATCGCTGGCTCCCAAAGCGCGTGCGGCTTCGACGAATTCACGCTCGCGGGCGGCGAGCACCTGGGCGCGAACTAAACGCGCGTAGCCAACCCAGCCTCCGAGTGACAGCGCTAGAACCAGATTGAAAATCCCCGGCCCGCGGAAAGCTACGAATGCGATGGCCAGGAGAATACCGGGGAAAGATAAGAATGCGTTCATCACGACGACGTTCACGAAGCGATCGATGCGACCGCCATAGTAGCCCGCGATTGATCCGACGATGAGGCCCAGAGCCAGCGATGCGGCGACCACGCAAGTGCCGACGAGCATGGAGATGCGCGATCCGTAGATGAGGCGGGAGAGGATGTCGCGACCGAGTTCGTCGGTTCCGCACCAGTGGGCTGAGGATGGGCCGGCGAGGCGAATGGGCAGGTCGATTTGGGCGGGATCTTGCGGAGCGATCCAGGGAGCGAAGATGGCGCAGATTACGAAAAGCGTAACCAACACGATGCCGATTGCGGCCAGCGGATTACCGCGTGCGGCACGGCGAAACGAAATCGCGGTCGTGGACATAACAAAATGTTAGATCGCTACGCGGGCTTGTGGCCGTTCGACAAATATGTTCTGATTATTGAAGACTTCGCTGCGGGACAACCCGCATGCGCCTCGTAAACCAGCACCTCTAGCTTACATTCCGAGGAGGAAAATCATGAGCAAAGTTTCCTACATTCCCAAAGATTACAACTCCGTAACACCATACCTGATCGTCAGGGATGCAGCGAAAGCCATTGACTATTACAAGAAAGTGTTCGGCGCGACCGAAACCGTTCGCATGAGTGGCCCGGACGGCAAGGTCGGTCACGCCGAGTTGAAGATTGGCAACTCGATCATCATGCTGGCCGATGAAAACCCCAGCATGGGAGCGGGACACACCAGCGCCGCCACTGTCGGCGGAAGCCCGGTGAGCCTGTATGTATACCTTCCCGACGTCGATAGCGTGGTCAAGGCTGCGGCGGCCGAGGGCGCAAAGATCCTGAAACCGGTTCAGGACCAATTCTACGGAGACCGTAATGGCTTCATTCAAGATCCATTTGGACATCTGTGGGGCATCGCCACGCATGTCGAAGATGTGTCGCCGCAAGACATGAAAGAACGGATGAAGAAAATGATGCCGGCGGCATAGCGTGATTCGCATAAGGCGGGGCAGCCATGCCCCGCTTTAGAATCTTGATTGCCTCGATTCCTTACCACACTTCCAGACTGAACATGCAGTGGGACCGACTAGCTGGAAGTCCGTTCTATTTTCAGGCGTACTTTTTATGGTACACTAAGCGAAACGCTCGAACCATGGTTGCGGAAAAAACACCCCGAAGGACCGAACTTGTCTTCTTCCGCAATAATACGGGCAATGAACCGGTCCGCGAATGGCTGAAGCGGTTGAACGCAGTCGAGCGGCGCGCCGTCGGGACCGATCTCTTGCGGGCGCAGTGGCGTTGGCCAATCGGAATGCCTCTGTGCCGCCCGATGGGCCAAGGTTTGTGGGAAGTGCGAACAGATCTTCCCGGCAACCGCATCGCGCGGGTATTGATTTGCTTTTACGACAAACGCCTGGTGGCACTGCATGGATTCATCAAGAAAACGCGATCCACGCCCGAGGATGACTTGGGGCTGGCGCGCAAACGTCAGAGGGAGCTGGAGCAATGAGTAAGAAGAATCTGGGATCGAGTATTGACGACTTCTTGAAGACGGAAAACATCTTCGCGGAAGCCCAAGCGCAAGCCATTAAGGAAGTCGTAGCCTGGCAACTGGCCAAGGCTATGAAGAAAAAAAAGATATCCAAGGCGCGCATGGCCGTCTTGCTGAAGACGAGCCGCTCCCAGGTGGATCGGATTCTCGATCCGAAACGCGACATCACGCTCTCGAGTTTGCAGCGGGCGGCGGCTTTGGTGGGGCAGCGGGTGATGATTGAGTTGGTGTGATATTCCAGTGAAAATGCCACGCATAGATCGTGCCGTTGAAACACGAAAGGTTCAAGCCTGCATAAAGAGCGTTGAGACTGAGATAGGCAAACTCGGAATCGTTCCACGAGTCGCCGACAGGTACCCGTTTGACATCGTGGGATTGGCAAGTCTTTCTAAGGCGTTTGCAATCGCCAAGGCCTGTTTGAAGTTGCTGATTTCCGATCACCCGGACGAGGCCCACGGCCTCTCCAGGTCGCTCGTCGAATGTGCGACGAACCTGCGCTACCTAACTGTTGATCCGTCGGAACGGGAACGGCGCACACGCGATTTTGTGAAGTTCGCCATGGCGGACAAAGCATTCTGGTATCACCACGCTCTTGAGAGCGCCAAGAGCAAAAAAGAGAAAGCTGAACTGCGCTCCTTTGCAAAACAACTGGGCATCGCTGACAACACCAAACCGGCTCGACAGCACTGGGCGGGGAAAGGGTCTGGATTTGTCTGGTACGCCACATGCTCGAACATCCAATTGACGGACCTATGACGGCGAGCCATAGGAAGAAGGCATATGCCGTGGACTATTATCAAACCTCTGCGTTTGTGCATTGCTCATTGCCGGCGATTGGTTGTTATTATGCTGATGATGGTGTCCCGTTTCGTGTGTCGGCTTCGTCTGGTCACCATGAGACGCATCAGTCAACACTGTTCATCATCCTCGTCTATGTTCATTCTTCAGTCTGCTACGTTCTTTCTGGATTGAACATAGACCGCCCTAATAGGTTGAACGCCTTTTTCGAAAGAACACTGAACAATATGAAGCCTGTTCCCACCCGTTATAAATCCGATCGCCGACCGTGACTCGTCCAGTTCTCGCGGATTCCGCCTCCCATTTCAGCCCACTAAATTCACTGCCGTATCCGCGGGTTGGCTACCGAGTACAGCAAGTCGGTCAGGAAATTTACGGCTATATAGGTTAGGCCGATGGCGAGGATGCATCCTTGGACGAGGTAGTAGTCGCGGTTGCCGATGGCCTGGATGGTCAGGCGGCCGATGCCGGGCCAGGAGAAGATGGTTTCCGTTACGATGGCGCCAGCTAGGAGCGCGCCGAATTGAAGTCCGAGGACGGTGATGATCGGGATCATGGCGTTGCGCAGGGCGTGGCCATAGACTACCGCGCTCTCGGGTAAACCTTTGGCGCGGGCGGTGCGGATGTAGTCCTGGCTTAGTTCTTCGAGCATTGAGGTGCGAACCATGCGGGTCAGGATGGCCGCGAGAGCGCCACCCATAGTGATCGCTGGCAGGACCAGGTGACCTATCGTTCCTGAGCCGGAGACCGGGAGCCATCCCAGCTTGATCGCGAACAACAAGATCAGAATGGGGCCGAGGGCGAAGTTGGGGAACGAGAGTCCGAAGAGGCTGACCACGCTTAGCAGGCGGTCGTCCCAGCGATTGCGCCTTTGGGCGGAGCGAACGCCGGCGGGAATCGAGAGCAGCATGGCTACAAGCAGGGCGGCCAGCGTCAACTGAAGAGTGTACGGGTAGCGCTGCAAGATTAGAGTGCCAACATTCTGATTGAAGCGCAGCGACGGGCCTAAATCGCCGTGAAGTACGCCTTTCCAATAATGAAGATATTGCTCGCCCAGTGGCACGTCGAGGCCGTAGGTATGGCGAGCGGCTTGGATGTCTGCGGACGGGGCGCCTTCTCCCAGCATTTGCAGGACGGGATCGCCGGGAACCAGGTGGATAAGCAGGAATACCAACGAGACCACTAGCCAGACTACGGGCAGCGTGTAGAGGATGCGTTGGGTTAGGTAGCGGAGCATTTTTCTTCAGGCTTCGAGCTTCAGGTTATCCACTTCAATGCCAATGTGCCTGAGGTGATGAATCATGTGTTCGATGTAATCTTCAAAGACGAATTTCAAGGTTAGCGGCTGGGAGTCGGCGATGGTGCAGGTTCGCAACCAGTCATTGTCGGGTACGGCCTCGGCAGCCACGAGCAGTTGCTGATTGAGGGCTCGCCAGATGCCGACCATTTCCTCCCAGCTGCGATGCTGATATCGGTGGAGCTTGACCCAGGCGTTGCCGTCGTAGCCAGGCATCTTGGGTTTGTCCTCGAGTTGCGTGCGCACGATTCTTTGGTGGTTATTGCCGGCGGAGTCCAGGAGGTGTCCTAGTTCTTCCTTTGGCGACCAGTTGGTGGGTGACGGTTTGAGTTCGACTTGGGACGGCGGAAGCTTTCTTAATCGAAGCGGGACTTCATCGATTAGGGCGCGCAGTTTTGTTAGTGCTTGCATTCTTGTATGCGACCAGTTGTCAGTCCTTGGTTCTTGGTTCTTGGTTCTCAATCTCCCGCTTTGCCTACCGCTGCGGATTGTAACTTTTCAATCTGAACTTTGGCGATGCGGTGACCTTCCATTTGTTCGACGATGAAGCGGTGGCCCTCGTATTCGAAAGAATCGCCGACGCGGGGAATGCGCTGCAGGCGCGAAAGGACAAATCCCGCCAGGGTTTCGAAGCCTCCGTCGCGCGGCAGTGAGAGCTGATATTGCGATTCCAAATCGCGAATGCCGAAAGAACCTTCGAGGACTAGAGCCAGCTTGCCCTCGAGCACGGGCTGTTCGGGCGGGGCAACATCAAATTCGTCTTCTATCTCGCCGACGAGCTGTTCCAGAATGTCCTCGACGGTAATCACGCCGGCGGTTGAGCCGAACTCGTCGACGACTACCGCGAGGTGACGCTTGCGATCTTTGAATTCTTCCAGCATTTCAGTGAGCACTTTGGTCTCGGGGACGACCAAGACGTCGTGCATGATCTGGCTAATTCGCATGGCCGAGATTCTGGCGGCGATGGGCTGAGCGAGGCGGAGACGAGTCCAGCGCATCAGGTCTTTGGAATATAGGACACCGATGATGTGTTCGGGGCCGCGCTGTGGATCGTAGACGGGAATGCGGGAGTGCTGCTCTTCGACCACGCGGGCTAGCGCTTCGTCGAATGAGAGATCTCCGGGTAGAGAGAAAATGTCCGGCCGGGGCACCATGACCTCGCGCACCGTGATACTTTCGAGTTCCAGGGCGTGGTGAATCATTTCTTCCTGGAACAACGGAATCTGGCCGAACTGGCGGCTGGCGGTGACGATTAGCTTGAGTTCGTCCGGGGAATGAATTGGGCCTTGCCGGACTTTGCGCGAGCCGAATATCCGAAGCACCGAGCCGGCGGCCGCGCTCATGCCAAATATAAAAGGCCGGGTCAGGGTCAGGAAGACTTCCATTGGAGCGGCTACGGCCAAGGCTACTTGTTCGCCGCGCTGCAGCGCCAGAGACTTTGGCACTAACTCGCCCAGAATCACGTGCAGGCAGGTGATCAGGATGAAGGCAATTCCGATGGCGATCCCGTGGGCGTACAGGCTGACGTGTGGGATGCCGCCTAGAAGCCCCTCCACCATGTGGGCCAGCAGAGGTTCGCCAACCCAGCCGAGGGTGAGGCTTACTACCGTGATTCCCAGTTGAACGCCGTTGACGACTTCGTCGAGGTTTCGATGCAGTTTCTGGACGATACGGGCGCCGATACGGTGGGCTTCGATGAGCTGCTGGATGCGGGTTTCGCGAATGCTTACCAGGGCGAACTCGGCCGCGGCAAAGAACGCGTTGGCTGCGACCAGGAGCAGAATCAAAAACACCCGGATCAGCACAAAGGCGATCATGAATGGGTAATTCTAACATTTCAAAGGCGGTACTGCATTCCCACTGCGGCCGAGGCGTTGTAGAATGGCTTATAGCTCCGAAACGCCTTTGCCGTCTGTTTTACCTCTGAGTCTGCGCCTTCTTCGTGCGCGCAGAAGATTCTCTGCTTCCATTTCTGAAGTTTGACGGTCTAAGGCAACGGGCAAGATTGGAAAGCGCGAAGCGAGTATCTGAGGAACAAAACCCTAACCAACTTCGTAACAACTGAAGAGAGCGCCCAACTAACTTAATCTGGCTTGATCTGGCAACTAGGAGGCGGATGTGAACGGCAATAGTAACGGGAAGAAGAAGCGGCGTAAACGGATCATCATTGTAGGCATCGTGGTGGCGGTTCTTTTGGTGTTTGCGGGTGCGCTGTTCGCTTTCACTCGCGGCGGGACCAAAATCGATCCTACAAAGCTGGCGAAGGTCGAGAAGGGCGATTTGGCTAAGAGCGTAGTCGCTACCGGCAAGGTCACTCCCATCACCAAGGTCGAAGTGAAGTCGAAAGCCAGCGGCATCGTAAAAACGCTAAAAGTGGAGTACGGCGACTCGGTGAAGAAGGGCCAACTCCTGGCCCAGCTGGATAAAGAAGAGATTCAGGCGCAGGTCGACCAGTCTCGTGCCGCCATGCAGGCAGCGCAGGCGAACTACGCCAGTTCCCAGGCTGACTTCGAACGGGCCAAGGTGGACGCCGAGGGACCGGATGTGCCTTTGCTGAAGCGTGCTTACGACCGCTCCGTGGAAATGGCGAAGGACGGCGTGGTTTCGGAGTCGGCGCTGGACGATGCTCAGAAAAACTATCAGATGGCTCTGAACAAGCAGAACGTATCCAAGGCGCAGGTGACAGTTTTGAAGGCAAAGATCGCTCAGGCCCAGGCGGAAATGGTGCGCGATGAGGCGAATCTGAAACAACTCGAAGAACAGCTCAGCTATACGGATATCGTTTCGCCGATCGATGGCATCGTTCTCTCGCGCGACGTCGAAATGGGCGATGCGGTGAGCTCAATCCTAGTGCTGGGTTCGTCGGCCACCCTAGTCATGACGTTGGGTGATACCAGCGAGGTCTACGTTAAAGGCAAAGTCGACGAAAGCGATATTGGGAAGGTCTACCTGGGGCAACCGGCGCGAATCAAGGTGGAATCCTTCAAGGACAAGACCTTCAACGGCAAGGTGACCAAGATTTCTCCGATGGGAGTAGAGAAAGATAATGTCACCACATTTGAAGTGCGCGTGTCGATCAACAACCCAGGTGGCGAATTGAAGGCGGAGATGACGGCAAACGCGGAAATCATTTTGGAAGAGCACAAGAATGTGCTGCAGATTCCGGAAGGTGCCATCATCTACGATAAAGACAAGAAGGCATCGGTCGAAGTTCCTGACGCTAAGGCTAAAGACGGGAAGAAAAAGCTTGCAGTCAATATCGGCATCTCCAATGGCGCCAAGACGGAGCTTCTTAGCGGTCTGAAGGAAGGCGATCAGGTCGTTCTGCAGTAGAACAATTCTCCGCGCGCTCTGCGTCGGTTCTCGGCGTCCTCTGCGTTTTAAGGTTTTGGTGAGGTTTCTGAACCCAAAGTCTTAAATCGCAGAGGGGGCTGAGAACAGCCGCGAAGATTGCCGTATCGCGTAAACTCTCATCTTTTTTGCACTAACCTGTACCAATCACAATCCTGACGTTGTATTCTCCTTCCCAGCATTCAATGGAGCTCCCCCGATCCATGAATCTCCTGGAAACCATCCGGCAAACATTAACCACGTTCCGAACCCATAAAATGAGGGTTTTTTTGACGATGTTTGGCATTATCTGGGGGATCGCGTCGGTCATCCTACTGGTTGGGTTGGGCCGCGGATTCAGCGTAGACCAGCAGAAGCGAATGGAGTCGCTGGGCAAAGACCTGGTCATCGTCTGGGGCGGACGCACCAGTTCTCAGGTAGGAGGCCTAGCTGCAGGCCGCGAAATCACGTTGACCATAGACGATGCCCGGCTAATCCGCGACGAATGTTACATGGTCAAAGATGTGAGCCCGGAGTTGAGGCGTTCGTTACCTGAGGTCAGTCAGTTCAACTCGGCGAACCGCGAAGTGGTCGGAATATGGCCTGCTTTTCAGAGTTTCCGTTCGCTGCAGATTGGCGAAGGCCGAATGATCACGGAAGAAGATGAGTCCGAAGGTCGCCGCGTCGTCATACTGGGCGACGCCGCTCGCAAGCAATTGTTTAGCGGAAAGCCGGCGTTGGGTGCAAGTCTTGAGATCAAGAGTATTCCTTATATCGTGATTGGCGTTCTCGAAAACAAGACCCAGAACAACAATTACAGCGGACCGGACAATGACTTTCTATTTGCGCCCTACTCCGCCATTGCTCGCGACTTTCCTCGACCCGAGAAGCCCGGAATCGTGCGCGGTTACCTTGACGATATTGTCTTCGAAGTGGGCAGTCCAGACGAGCATGAAGAAACCGTCCAGCAGGTGCGCCGGTCGCTGAGCAGGGTTCATCACTTCGACGAACGGGACAAAGACGCCCTTTTTATCTGGGACACGATGGACGACGCCAAGCTGGTCGAGAACATTTTTACCGTCATCACGATCTTTTTCGGATGCGTGGCCATCGTCACCTTGTGCCTGGGCGGAATTGGCGTGATGAACATCATGCTGGTTTCGGTGACGGAACGAACCCGTGAAATTGGAGTCCGCAAGGCTCTGGGAGCAACTCGCGGGGACATTCTGCGCCAGTTCTTTGCTGAATCCGCGATTTTGACCGTGGTCAGCGGGGCATTGGGGCTGAGCGTTGGCGTTGCCCTGTGCGCCGTGATGGCCTTGCTTCCCCTCCCTGACTTTGTTCCTCACCCAATCGTATCTGGCGCGTCTATCGTAGCGTCGGTGCTCACGCTCTCCGTCATTACACTGACGGCCGGCATGTATCCGGCACAACGCGCTGCCGAGATGGCTCCAGTGGACTCGTTGCGCTACGAATGACGACAATCCGGGGAGGAATTGCATGCTTCAATCGATGCTCAGATCGAACTTATTTCCATCCAATCCGTATAAATCAAGTGTGAAGCTATCTATGGGTCGAACTCTCGCGGTCTTTTTGCTGTTGGCTTTGGCGGCCTCGTTGGATGCTGGCGCGTCGGTCCAGGGATCCTTTGAACGCACCTTGCAAGTCGCGGGTGCGGTGGATTTGGAGGTCCTGACCCGCTCGGGCGATATCACGGTTCGCAGCGGCTCTGCGGGCTCTGTCACTATTCGCGGAAAAATTCATGTGGGTAATGGATGGCTGACCGGAGGCAGGCAGTCGGAGGTCGATGAAATCGAGAAGAATCCGCCCGTCCGGCAAACTGGGAACAGCATCCACATTGACTACTTGAACGCACATGACATTTCCATTGATTATGAGATCACGGCTCCTCCGGATACTAAACTCCGCACCCAAAGCGGCTCCGGCGATCAGACGATTGAAGGCTTACGGGCCGGCGTGGATTTGTCGAGCGGTTCAGGCGACGTGCGGTTGCGCGACTTGGATGGCGAGGTTCGTCTGCGTACTGGTTCGGGCACCGTGGAAGCGCAGGACGTGTCCGGAGCGTTCTCGGCTGAAGCGGGGAGTGGCGATGTTCGGGTGGATACAAAAGGAAACGGCGACGTACACGTTCACACCGGGTCGGGCAACATTGAGTTGCGCGGCATAAACGGTGCCCTGGAAGCCGAGACTGGAAGCGGAGATATAAACATCGCAGGGGTGCAGACGGGGATTTGGGAGATCCGGGCGCACTCGGGCAACGTCGAAATCGACCTTCCGAGTAATGCGGCTTTTGATTTGGACGCAACCACCGGGTCGGGCGAGGTCGTTGTAGGCCGGCCGGTAACCATGGTCGTCCAGGGCCGAGTGCGGGAAGCGCAACGCTCGGTGAACGGGAAGGTGGGCGGCGGCGGACCTCGATTGACCATTCATACCGGTTCCGGCGACGTTCGCATCAACTAGGATCTTCTTAAGGGGCGAAACATGAAATCCAAGCGATCTAGTTTGTCGATTATGGCGGGAGTCATCCTGGCTGGCCTAGCCTGTTTACAGCCCTTACGCGCCGCTGCGTCGGAAGGCTCGTTCCAACGCACTTTGCAAGTGACCGGCGCAGTGAACCTCGACCTCA
>Ga0210383_10001510_pt1 | contig 21316 bp, 23 predicted proteins | sample IncBWC14OmetaG_FD_160072 | JGI IMG/M metagenome (GOLD analysis project Ga0210383, IMG submission 160072) | Forest soil microbial communities from Barre Woods Harvard Forest LTER site, Petersham, Massachusetts, United States - Inc-BW-C-14-O ... | reverse complement strand
TTGGGGTCAGCTCATCTTCCAGGATTTGTTCAAGAAGCAGCAGTAATCAATCTACGACCGTGCGATTTGGCCCGAAGAAGGATGGTTCCGAAACGTCGGATTAGATCGGGCGCACTTGATGTAGAGGAAAAGGAGAGATTTCAATGAGCACCGAAAAGAATGCCCAGATTGTGAAGAATTTTCTTGCGGCACTCGGCCGCCGCGACGAGCAAGATCTGCTGGCGTTGTCTGCCGAAGATATTGAGTGGACGATTCCGGGCGAGGACTGGCCGCTGGCCGGCACGCACTGCGGGCACGCGGGATTGAATAACTTACTTCAGAAGGCTAACGAAACGGTGGAAACTTCGTACCCAGAGCTCGAAGTCGCCCTGAGATCCGGCGAACGCGTCCCGGGACGATAAATGGCCGGGGAGCTTCTTCGTTCACCCTACTTGTTCTTTGGAAGGTGCACGCTCTGGGTTGGTTTGCATTGACTTCACGAGGTCGGCGGCGGATGCTCCTTCGAGCGACAGGCCGTATCCAACTTCCCGCACAATGCGCTCCTTTAACGGATGAATGAAGTGCACGCGGGTGTTGCGGCGCGTCACTTCCGGTGCCCTGAGGTAGAGAGCGGCGAGTTCTCGCGCTCGGCTGAGCGCCTTTCCGTTCGCCACGACTTCGGCAACCACACCCCATTCGTGCGCGGTACGCGCTGTCAGCGGCTGTGGATTCAGCAAGAACGCTTCGGCTCGCCCTGCACCAGCGCGATAACTCCACGTCGTAAAGATTCCGTCGCCGGGAACAATCCCTCCAGCAAAGTGTGGCAGATCGTGGAAGGTCGCGTCTTCAGCCGCCACGATCACATTCGCAAGCAGGGCATATTCGGAATGCACATGCGCGCGTCCCTCGATGGCCGCGATCACAGGCACGCGTATGTTGGCTAAGTTTTCGAGAATCTGGACGCCCTCGTCATGAACCTGGCTCCAAGCACCGGGATCAGCCACGTTGCCGAAGGATGAAAAATCGATACCAGAAATGAACTCGCCACCAGCGCCCGTCAAAATCACGATCTTATTCGCTCGATCTTGGGCGATCCGGTAAATGGCTTCCACAAGTTCTGTATGGTCTTGCGCTGTGAAAGTGAAGGGTCCGCCTTTGCTGTGAAATTCAGCCACGAGCACACCAGTTGCGTCTCGCGTGAGGTTCAGACTGCGAAAGGCATGGAAGTAGTTAGCCTTAAGTGCGTTCATCGTATTTTCCTCTCTGTCTCGTCCTCTCGGATCGAATTAGACTCGCAACTCTAGCGTCGGCGAACCAGCCAGGGAGCCTCACCATTGGTCTGCCGATGGCAACTGGAGTCCGGTTAAAGATTCTTCGGCCATCGTGCTTGGCGCATTTCTGCTTCTTGGCCGCGAGATCCCGAGTCTCTTCATCTTGGAAATGAGACTAGTTCTTGGCAATCCCAGCCGGGCCGCGGCGCCATCCGGTCCGCCGATCAGCCACCCCGTATCTTCTAGTGTCCGCAAGATTAGGGATCGCACGGAATCGCTAAACGTACCCGATGTGCAGCTCATGGTTGACGTCTTCTGAGGCCATGCCGGCGTCCGCTCCACTACCCGCAGTGGATTTGGAAGCACGCCGTCATTCGACCGAATGACCGCGCGTTCGATCAAGTTTTGGAGTTCGCGGACGTTTCCGGGCCAAGAATAGGAAGTGAATGCAACCATTGTTTCTAGCGGTATAAGCCGAATCGGCTTGCCCATACGTGCGCTGAAACCATTAACAAAGTGAGAAACCAACTGCGGGATGTCGTTTGGTCGTTCTCGCAACGGTGGCAGCTCGATTGGGAATACGTTAAGACGGTAATACAAATCGCTGCGGAACATGCTTCGGGCAACCATTTCGGTTAGATCTCGATGCGTGGCGGCTACTAGACGGACACTGATGCGATGTGTCCGGCCGCTGCCGAGACGTTCGAATTCCTGCTCTTGTAAGACCCGCAGCAGTTTAGGCTGCAGCGCAAGCGGCAGGTCACCGATCTCATCTAGGAATAGAGTTCCGGTATCGGCCATTTCGAAGCGGCCAATTTTTTGGGCGATGGCCCCCGTAAACGCGCCCTTTTCGTGTCCGAACAGTTCGCTCTCAAGAAGATCAAATGGAATCGCAGCGCAATTCACCTTAACGAATGGACATCCGCGGCGGGCACTTAGATCGTGAATCGCGCGGGCTATCAATTCTTTGCCCGTCCCGGTTTCTCCAAGGACCAGGACGGTGGAGTCCGTTGGTGCAACTCGCTCTACTTCAGCAAGTACAAATTCAAGAGCAGGGCTGCTGCCAACAATTCCTTTGAAGGCAGGCTCGTTCTTGCCCTGTTCGTCTGATTGGACTCCGCTACCTTCGTCTATAGACACGATTTCTATACCATCGTGTCGAGAACCTTTGTGTTTCCGCCGAAGATGAGTGTGATCTGTGTCAGCGCTAAACATTGGAAGAGCTGCGGTCGCCATTGGATCCCCCAGCGTCAATCGAGTCTTTATTAAGACAATAAAGATTTCTACCGAAGTGCATAAGCCCAGATGGAGCACAGCGCAGATGCCTCGTTCGAGCCAGATTTCCCCAGCCTCGCCTGCGATGGTCGGCGGGGGAATGCCTATCCGCCGAGCACGAAAGAAACGACCGTGGGAGAGTCGTTGCGTACCGGCGACTTTATTTGGAGTCTGAATGAACAATGAGTCGGCGGCCGAATAAGCGGGAATCAAGCGAAAAGGCTCCGGGCCCCAAAAGGAAAAGAGCGGCGGTGACGCAGAATGAGAAGGCAAAATGAAGAGGATTTACCTGGTGGGCACGCAGCAGCACGAAAATCTGGAGCAGAGCGGAGACACTGCAAACGACTGGGGTAAACGCTCCAAGGATGAAGGCTCCGGCAAGGACGACTACTCCGGCAATCTCCCACACAGGAATTGAAGCTGTTGCATCGAGGATGCAGTTGCGAATAAGCATTCCTGCAGCACACAAGCGTAGGAGCAGGAGCCCCCAGCCTGCCGCGCCAGCGGGAAACATCGAAAACAGTCTCTGCACGACTCTACAATAATTCTGCACGGCTGCCGGGGGGAATCCCAGAAGGAGGCAAACCCGACTAGCCCTTTCGAGGGGGGCTGACTTTTCAGAATGGTCGTATGATATCGGATAAAACAGGAAGGTCGAGATTGTTGGTATGGCCGAGACCCATAGCATCCGCGTGATGGCAGTAGATGATCACCCGCTGATGATGGCTGGAATCGTGGGTGAGATCAATGCACAAACTGACATGCGTGTTGTTGCAGAGGCTTCCGATGGCGATGAGGCGCTAGGGCTTTTTCGGAAACATCGTCCCGACGTTACGTTGATGGATATACGCATGCCGAAAGTGGACGGCATCGCGGCCATCTCATCGATTCGCCAGGAATTTCCGCATGCCCGAATCGTGGTGCTGACGACTTCGGCGGGTGACGTTCAAATACTTCGCGCGTTTAAAGCTGGAGCAGTCGGATATCTGCTTAAGAACCTGCTGCGAACCGAATTAGTGGAGACGATTCGTTTGGTTCACAAAGGTCATAAACGCATTCCACCAGAGATCGCCCAACAGCTTGCAGAACATGCGGCGGATGATTCGATTACGACTCGTGAACTCGATGTGCTTCGCGGTGTGGCAAACGGTAATTCCAACAAAATTATCGCTTCCGATCTGAAAATCTCTGAGCACACAGTCAAGAATCATCTGAAGAGTATTCTCTCCAAGCTGAACGCGAGCGATCGCACGCACGCCGTCATGATCGCTCTAAAACGCGGCTTCCTGGACACTTAGAAGGCAAGTAGATTAGGCGAGCCAATGGCTGGTCTCCTTACTCTTAACGCCTTTTTAACGGAACGCATCGCCGTTCTCGTGGGGGTCATGCGTCCGTTCCGCGCCGTGCCACAGTTTCGGCAGCTTCCATTTAGAACCGTTCCGTTCTGAAAGGTAGGCAATTCGGGCTGCTATTCGCAATTCAACTTCGGTGCCGGCCGCGCTCTTGCTCCACACATCCAGGTGCGCCCCAACTTTCTGTGCACGCTCTCTCATTCCAGGCAATCCAAAATGTCCGTCCCGATGTCCTTGCCGGAGAATGGTGGAGTCAATTCCCGTGCCGTCGTCCCGGATCCGTATACGCAACTCGCTCCGCTCGTAGTTGAGTTCGACTTCAATTGAGTGAGCCCCAGAATGCCTAAAGGAGTTGCTCAGCGCTTCCTTCCCAATCTTGAATAATTCCTCAAAGACTACCGGATGCAGGGAACGAATAGCCCCGTTGACTACCACCTTAAAGTCGCAAGAACTACCCCTCCGCATTCCCTCGCCAAAATTGGAGAATGCTGTTGGCAAGTCGTTTTGTTCGGAAGCAGTGGCCCGCAAATCCAACACCAGTTCGCGCCCTTCGAGCATCACCTGGTCCGATTGCTTCAGGGTTTCTTCAAAGATCTGCCGCGCGGGCTCCTCTTTACTGAGCTGAGATGTGGCTGTATGGAAACGCAGCAATAAACCCTGGATTCCTTGAAAAAACGTATCGTGCAAATCCCGTGCGATCCGCTCCCGCTCCGCGAGCCGTTCGTACATGCGCCCGCGCAGTTGCAAGGTCACTTGCCGAATTCGGAAACGGTATGCCAAATAAACAAGACCTATGAAACCAAGGAAACAAATCATTTTAAACAAAAGACTCTGCGTGAACGCCGGTGGGATCGTAAATGCAAGCTGTGCTCCGGTTTCGTTCCAGACTCCGTCGTTGTTGCATGCGATTACACGAAACGTGTAATTACCAGGCGGAAGGTTGGTATATGTCGCTTGGCGGACCGAGACGGGGTCGCTCCAGTCCTCGTCATACCCTTCCAGTTTGTAGCGGAATCGAACCTTGCGCGGTGCGGCAAAGCTCGGCGCTGTATAAGCGAAATGAATGTTGCGTACTCTTTCAGGCAATGAAACGTGACCAGCGCTTTCGATTTCGCGTCCGTCCGCAGTGATTTCTTCGATGTGCACCTCAGGCGGCAGAGTGTTCTGATTCAGGTTGTGCGGGTCGAGAACGCTTAAACCCGATGTGGTAGTGAACAAAATGCGCCCGTCCTTGGTCGTCGCGGTTTGCGGTGTGTACCATCCGTTGTACAAACTATTTTGAACGCCAGCCGTGTTGTCGAGATAATGTGTAATCGCTACTGCGCGGGAGGGTCGAGCTATCCAAGAAGAGAGATCTCTTTCGGGAAAACTCACCAAGCCACATTCCATGTATAGCCAAACATTGTGATCCTTGTCGCGGCGCATCCAATGTACCGCGTCGCACGGCAGACCGTTCTTGCGCCCGAGCACAGCTATCCGGCCATTCATCAAGCGCGCGAGGCCAATTCGTGTACCGACCCAGACTGCACCGTCTTTATCGACTTGAGGGTCTTGAAGAAGCCCGTCTCCGAGTCCGTCCGCTTGGCCATACCGTTCTACGATCCTCCCGCTCTTGAAGAACCAGAGTTCCCCAAACGTGCTCGTAAGCCAAATACCATCGCGTATAGGGTCGAACGCAAGCAGCATTGCACGCAGCCCAAGATCATTGCGGCTGAAGGTCTCAACAATATCTCCATTTTCTCGCAGGTGCAGCAACCCCGACTCACGATTCACAACCCAAAGATCGCCGTGACGGTCTTCGGCAACTTCAAACACATTCTCTCCGCTCGCGGCTCTGAGCGGAACGGTCTTGCGTCCTTCGAGCCACACCATGCCGTTTGGTGTGTTGGTGGCTAAGAGCATATGTCCCGTGGAGGTTTCAAATAGGCTCGTTACCTTACTGTTGGGAAGTTTTACGTTGGAGGTGATCAGACGACCGCCGATCAACTCATCCAATCCGCCGTCCGTTCCGATCCATGACACCCCGTCCGAGTCTGTAAGAACCGACTCGACGGTTTCCTCGGAGAGCCCTTCTTTTCTTGTCAGTCTTGGTACTGCAGGTTTCGTAAACTTATCCAAGCCGCTCACTGAAGCGACCCACACGTTTCCTTCGCGGTCCTGAATAATTGCGGTAGCAAAATCGAACGACAACCCGTCGAGAGTAGTGAATCGATCGGTGCGCCCCTCATGGATGTGAACGATGCCTTGCCCGCCCGTTGCGATCCACAGAGCGCCCTCTCGGTCATTCAAGATCGCCCAGGCTGTCACGGGTTTTCCATCTATTCGTGTTAGATAGTCTTTGACTTTGCCCTCGTTCGTGAGCGCCTTGACCTCGTCCCCCCCATCTGAGAACACCAGTGTGCCGTTCGCATCCTCGGCGAACAGTCTAACCACCGACGGGAACGGAGCAACCCTCATAGGCGGACCCGGTCGAATTCGCCAGATGCCATCATTCGCGCCAGCCCACAATCGGCCTTTTTGATCCGTGTACAGAGCTGTCACCCACCCCCCCATGAACTTGGTGTCTCCATAACATTCACCCTTTCCGCGGTAGACACGACATAGAGGAGAACTCCCAGGCTGCGACGATCCGCCTGCCCATATCGCACCGTCTTTGTCCTCCGCCAGAGCCTCCACCTGCAAACCGTCAAGTTCGTGGTATCTGCGAAACGCCCCATCTGTCCTCAATTCCGCGAGCCCTCTGCCGCCAATCCAAAGACTTCCATCCTTCGATACCAACAATGCTTCGAGGGGCGAACGAGGAAGAGGATCGTTGCCCGGAGGCTTCCATTCGACGAAGCGTACGCCGTCAAAGCGAAGCAAGCCAGCGGCGCTGGTTAACCATAAGTAGCCATCGGGAGTTTGTGCTAGAGAATCGATGCCGCCTCGAAAAAATCCCTCTTGCGCGGTCCAAGAAGTGTGCAGGTATTGCGAGACATCGAGCGACCGGAGTTGCGCAACCAGAGTTGGCGTCGCAAAGAGAAACGAGCAAATCAATACAGCAAAGTGAATTGCTGTCTGTCTCACGTCCCCTGAAGAATAGCTCATGGCAGCTTCCAGATTGCCGCATGCGTCTTGACCGCGCTTCTGTCGTTCCCTGAAATTCTCAAGCCCTTGCTCACGTTCTGTAAGCAACCGGCTCATTCAATTCATTTCTCTCCTCGGACTCATTCATGACAGTGCCCCGCAAATGAGCTCATCGAATTCCACCGACGAAAATATCATTCTTTGACCCGGCGGCGCGACTGTGTTTTCGTAACCAGTGTGGTTATCGACCGTACTTCACATTAGACGTTCGCTAGCGGCTCTTGCCTATCGCTTTTCTGAGTTTCATGCGAGCTCTTGCCAGCCGTGCTTTTACCGTCCCGGGAGGCACCCCGAGTAGATGTGCCGTTTCGCGTATGTTCAAACCATAGACGTCGCGCAATTGAAATGTTCGGAGCAATGTGGGCGACAGTCGGAAGGTCGCTTGAGCGAGCTTCTCCGCAACTTCTTGCTTGCGGTATGCTTCTTCGGGCCCCGGCCGCGTATCCGAAAGCATCTCTGCCAGCGTGAAATCCTGCCCGTTGGTTTCGTCCAAAGCCAAATACACGCGCCCGAAGCGCCGACGCAGTTTCATTCGCGCAGAATTGATCACGATTGCAGTGAGCCACGTGGACAACTTCGCTTGTCCCCTGAACTGGTCCACATGTGTCAAAGCCGCCAACAGAGCGTCTTGAACCGCATCCTCCGCGTCAGCTACGTCGCCCAGATGCGCCAAGGCGATTCGACGAAAGCGAGGAGAGTGCGACGCGATCACGTCGGTTAGCTCCCGAACGTTTCTCTGATAACAACCGACTGGAATGGATTCTGGATTTGGTGGCACAGCCGCAGTTGCCATAGATGAACTCCTGTCACTCTTGAGTGCATGCCGGATTCCATTTGGCGGTCAGCACGTCCATCGCTCGTTTCTTATCAGTCATTTGCTCCTTCTGCATCTTTTCCGCGGTTGCTATTTCGACATGCGACTTCGGGCCGACATGTGGCGATGAGATCAACAGAGAAGGACTGTCGCAATGTCTTCAATGGCCAGGTAAAACCGTCATAGCACACGAAGACGGCGGATTGGCACCGGACTTGCTCCCCTAGTACGTAAGAGGCTCGGATATTGAACGCGTTCGGAAGCCTGCGCAGCCATTGGCCGGAGTATCTGATGGAAGCCGGTGAAAGTGCGTCATACATGTTGCTTGTTTGTACGTTTGCCACGTTGTTGTTGCATCCCATTTCTCCCCTCTCGCACCTTATCCATAGCCGACTTTATCGGCGAGCTCTCATGGGACTCTTGGTTGGTTCGGCGGTGGTTGCGATCGTCCTGACGCCTTGGGGCAAACAGTCCGGCGGACACTTCAACCCGGTAATTACTCTGACGTTCTATCGGCTGGGAAAATTGTCATTCTGGGACATGTTGTTTTACGTGGTTTCGCAATTCATGGGCGCGATCATTGGGGTAGGTTTAGCGGCTTACGCACTTCGAGACGCGCCTGGAAACCCTTGTGTACATTACGCGGTGACAACGCCCGGCGTATTTGGCAATGTCGGAGCGTTCACAGGAGAACTCGCTATTTCTTACATCCTGATGACTGCCATCCTGGTTGCATCAAATTGCGAAACCCTCGCACGATTCACACCTTATCTCGTAGGTGCCCTTTACACGACATTCATCACCTTCGAAAGCCCACTCTCCGGGATGAGCATGAATCCCGCGCGAACTCTTGGTTCCGCGTTTCGGGCCGGCTGCTGGGGAGGGTTTTGGATTTACTTGCTTGCCCCTACACTGGGCATGTTAGCCGGGGCCGAGGTGTTCTTGTGGGCTCGCGGAGGGATCGGTCCTTACTGCGGAAAGCTTGCTCACGACAATGGCAACCGCTGCATATTCCGGCACGGATATCCGGGGAGCAAGTCCAGGATTCTAATTTCAAGCGGGAATAAAAATGAATAAGTGGAAGGTTGTGTAACAGGGCAGTCATCCCAGGCTGCGGCTCGCTGTCGCGGGCTGTCTGAATTCCGACTTTCGTCTTCTGGGCGTCACGACGGCAGCAACGCCAACTGGCTCCACACGCGCCAGTTCCTTGATTCCCCCTGTATGAAGCTGATCCTGAGATTCTTTGGTGTTTGGCATTTCCAGTGCTTAAATGTCTTCGAGCAGAGATCAATCCCGTAGCAATTTATTCCGCCGGTGTTCACTGTTGTCGGCACGGCAAAACTCGAGGCCTTTTAGAACGAGGGAAACCCTTATGAACAAACCAATATCGAAAACGCCTTCGCGCGGTATGCCGCTTACCGCGATAAACAGAGTAGAAGCTGACGGCGTCCGAGTGTTTTATCGGGCTGCGGGTGACCCTACTGCGCCCGTTGTTCTCTTGTTACATGGATTCCCGGCGTCGTCGTTCATGTTCCGAGAACTCATCCCGCGCCTGGCCGATGATTACCGAGTGATTGCGCCGGATCTCCCAGGTTTCGGATTTACAGAAGTTCCCGCCGAACGAAACTACGTTTATTCGTTCGAGGGATTGGCCTCAACGATCGAGGCGTTTACGCAAGCACTCAAAATCAACCGCTATGCAATCTATGTATTCGATTACGGTGCGCCGACAGGCTTTCGGTTGGCAATGGCTCACCCGGAGCGAGTGACGGCCATCATTTCGCAAAACGGCAACGCCTACGAAGAAGGCTTGAGCTCAGGTTGGAATCCGATCCAGAAATATTGGAAGGAGCCGACACCCCAGAATCGCGCTGCTCTTCTCGATTTTCTCACCCCCGAAGCGACGAAGTGGCAGTACACGCACGGCGCAAGTGATCCAGAAAGTGTTCCGCCCGAGTCGTACACATTGGATGCGACTCTGCTGGCACGTCCTGGGAATAAAGACATTCAACTGGATCTGTTTCTCGACTATGCGTCGAACGTCAAGCTGTATCCGAAATTTCAGGAATATTTCCGCAAATCCAAGCCGCCTTTGCTGGCGATCTGGGGAAAGAATGATCCTTTTTTTCTGCCTCCAGGAGCAGAGGCGTATCGAAAAGACTTGCCGGATGCGAAGCTCCAATTCCTCGATACAGGACATTTCGCGATAGAGACTCACGTCATCGAGATTGCAGGAGCTATGAAAGACTTTTTACCGCAAACCAATAAATAGGTTATTGCAGGAGGAAAAGATATGGAACGTCGTAGCTTCCTTGGTGCGCTCACAGCCGCATCTCTAGGCGTTGCTTTCAACGGCGTTGTCACCAAGTTTGCCCGAGCCCAAAGCACAGCGAAGGTTGCCACAAATTCGCAGGCTTCAAAGATGGGTGAGTTTCCCCAGAACTCAACCATAATTTTGGTGCATGGAGCGTGGGCTGACGGCTCGTGTTGGCGCGACGTCATACTGCCTTTAGAACGGCGTGGTCTTCATGTCATCTGTGCGCCGATCCCGCTCACGTCCTTAGCCAACGATGCTGCTGCTTTGAGCCAGGCACTGGAACGAACCAGCGGCCCAGTGGTCCTGGTGGGACACGCCTACTCTGGCGCCGTGATCGCAGCGATGAGGGACGAGCGGGTCAAGTCTCTGGTCTATATCGCGGCGCTCGCGCCGGATGAGGGTGAGACGGTCGCCAAGGTTTTCTATCTTGACCCAAAGCCCCAGGAATCCCCAAAGTTGGATCCCGATTCTCACGGCTTTATATGGATTCCGGACGGTGGGTTTCGTCAAGCGGTTGCCCACCAGGCCTCTGCCGAACAAACAAACATTGCGCAGGCGGTGCAACGGCCAATCGCGGTTCAGTGCATTCAAGAACCCGCCCCCATGCCGGCATGGAAAACAAAACCGTCGTGGTTCCTGATCGCTGAAGAGGATCGCATGATTAATCCGAAGACGCAGCATTTCATGGCCGATCGTATGCGGGCGAAGGTCCATTCGCATCACGTGGACCACAGCCCGATGTACTCAGAGCCGAATCTCGTGATCAACATAATCGGGGAAGCGGCGCATCAAACACTTTCATCCTAAAGTTTGGTGAGAACTTGACTTCTTGATGGAACAGATAACGATATGACCGCTATAAAATCTGTCGCGATTGTTACCGGCGCGAGTCAAGGCATAGGGCGGGCCACAGCTCTGCGCCTTGCCCGCGACTTCCCAGTCATTGTGCTAGTGGCAAGAGATAAGGACGATTTTAGGCCAGGCGGCGGCCGAAATAACGTCCACTGGGGCAGAAACGATGGTCTGCGCTCTCGACCTAAGTCAATCACAATCGGCGAAGACCATTGTCGAAGGAGCCCTCCAACGTTTCGGCAGAATCGACGCGCTGCTCAACATTGCGGGCGCCGTGTCGCAGATTGACTTGTTTCAAATGACAGCCGCACAGTGGGACGATGGAATGGCGCTTAAGCTGCATGGCGCGCGTCGCCTCACGATCGAGGCTTGGAACGCTTTGAAATCCTCGCAGGGATCTGTCGTATTCATCTCAGGAACTGCGGCCTTCCACCCCAAGCCCGGATACGCGGCGGTAGCCACCATCAACGCAGCTATTAACGCACTCGCCAAGGCCTTCGCAGAGCAAGGCATCACAGACGGAGTGCAGGTCAACAGTGTGTCACCCGGAGCCGTAATGACCGGCCGCCGGCGAGGGTTTTTCGAAAAGTGGGCGCCCGTTCACAACCTCACGGTCGAAGAGGCAATCAAGAAATTTCCGGAACAGGCCGGTATCACGCGCCTGGGAAAGCCGGAAGAGATTGCCGATCTGATAAGTTATCTCGTCTCCCCTGCCGCAAAGTGGATGACCGGTGCGGCGGTGCGTATGGATGGCGGAGAGATTAAAGGGATTTAGGTCAGGAAGGAGTAAGCAATGGAGCGTCGGCTGTTTCTTGGTGGCTTGACAGCCGCATCTATCGGCGTCCTGCTGGAAAGCCCTTTCACCCAGCCCTTGCTAGCACAGGACCCCGCTAAAATTGGAGGGAGCATGGCTAACCAGGGATCGCTCCGGTCGTCTCAGGTGGAAGTTTCAGGGAACACGATTTTCGTGCGTCGCTACGGAAGTGGGCCGCCAATTCTGATGGTGCACGGCTTCCCGCGTACCAGCCTGATGTGGCGATTTCTCGCGCCCAAGCTGGCGGAAACTCACACCGTGATTTGCGTGGACTTGCGCGCCTACGGCGGCAGCGGGATACCTGCTTCTACCTATGACCACTTTCCTTATTCCAAGCGCGCAATGGCGAAGGAATTGGTTGAGGTGATGGACAAGCTCGGATTTCCGACTTTCACCCTGATCGGCCATGATCGCGGAGGTCGCGTTTCTTACCGGCTCGCCATAGACCATCCGAAGAACGTGGAGCGACTCGCTGTATTCGATGTGATTCCAATCCTTGAAGCATGGAGCCGGTCCGATGCGCGTTTCGCTCAGACCTACTGGCCTTGGATTTTGCTGTCGCAGAAGGAACCGCTTCCGGAGAGTTATCTGCTCGGCGCTCCCGATGCCGTCTTCCATAACCCCTTCGGCCAAGGTTCCTTCGGCCCAGAGATTCTTGAAGAATACGTTTCAACCTATCGCGATCCCGCCCGCGTTCATGGCATCTGTGAAGAATATCGAGCCGCAGCAAAGATCGATGTCGAACATGATCGTGTAGACAAGGAAGCCTCGAAGCGAATCGAATGCCCGATGTTGCATCTATGGGCCGAGGGCGGACCGCTGGATACTTTTTACGCAAACGATGGAGGGCCGCTCGGTATTTGGCGCCAATGGGCGCCCCGCGCGCACGGACAGGCGATGAAGGGCGGTCACTTCTTCCCGGAAGAAAATCCCGACGACACCGCAGTTCTCGTCAAGCAGTTCCTCTCGGCTTGAGGCACTCGTTGGTGAGAAGACAGGACTGTGCCTGCGGCCAGACTAGAGCGTCGGCATCTAATGAGGGGATGTCTTTGCAAGAACTTTCGAGGCGGAAAAGGAATTGACCATGTGGAATCTTAAGGATCGTTTGGAAGAGTTTAAAAAGACTTTCGAATCCGGGGCCCCTCCATACAATGCAACGCCAGAAATAGTCGCCACGATGCATCGTGCGACGGCAGAGCTCAAGGCGTCTGGAATTGAAGGTCGTGCACTCAAAACTGGCGACCGCGCCCCAGATTTCGCGCTGTTCAACCAGGACCACGTCGAGGTGTCGTCGAAAGACCTGCTGCAACAGGGTCCGATGGTTGTCAGTTTCTTTCGGGGACACTGGTGACCTTACTGCAATATGGAGCTGGAGGCTCTAAGAGAAATTGATTCTGAAGTGCAAGCGCTGGGAGCGCGAATTGTCGTCCTAACTCCGGAACTGGAGCGGTACACACGCGCGCTTCGTAAAAAGCTTAATCTGCCCTTCGATATTCTCACGGATCTTCATCTCAAGACCGCTGAGCAATTTGGCCTCGTCTTCACTTTTCCGGATTACTTGAGGGACCTCTACCAATCTTTCGGGAGCACCCTCGACAGGTTTCATGACGAATCGGTATACCGCTTGCCGGTACCAGCACGTTATATCGTCGATTCGAACAATTTGATCCGGGTAGCGGATGTCAACGCCGATTACACGATTCGCCCAGAGCCTTCGGAAACGCTTAGGCTTTTGAAAGAGATTGTTCGAAACTGAGCGCGCGCTTCAGTCAGCGACAGACTTTGGCGGCGTTAGTCGCCTGAGTCTTCCTAGTCCGGGTGTCAGTTGCTGGGATCTATGGGAGCGGGCGGCGTTCCTCGGGCCTCGATTGCCTCACCAGCGCGCAGACACAGATCTTCGCGAAAGCGACCTGCGACGATTTGCACGCCCACCGGACTCTGACCGACCAGCCCCGTGGACACCGCCAGTATTGGCAAACCCAGCGCAGGGGTCGCTCGCATCAGAAACTGTGATTCCCACACTCGTTGGAACGATTCGGCGCCTTGCAGATCAAGTCCGTCTGAAAAAGGTAGCTCAGCTGAAACCGGAATCACCAACACGGCATACCCATTCAGAAATACCTGCCACTCGCGAACAACAGTCGCGCGCTCAACGAGCGCTCGGGCTATGGCGTCGGCGGGATACGTTTTAGTCCGCGGTCTCATGGCTGCCACCAATGCCATAGCGCCTGGATCGCCGTCGCGCTCTACCGCGTCTGCGAGCTGCGCAAAACCATCCGCGAGCCATAGCCATTCCTGTACTTCAGCGGATTCGTTCAATGGCGGCGTATCGTCAATTTCCTCCACAGTCCATCCTGCATCGGCAAGACGCCGCCCTGCATCCAGAACAGAGGCTTCGACCTCGCGCGCGACCTTCCTCCCTGACGGTCGCTGGCATATTGCGGCACGGAGTGGCATGGACTGCCCTTCCAGCGACGCGGGAACCCACCAAGGATCTCGTGAATCGGGAGCTGACATGGCAGAGAGAGCAAGTCGAAGATCCTCGACGGTACGTGCGAGTGGACCTACCACGTGCATCACCTGACCCCCGATAGTTGGCTCCGGCGAAGAAGCGTTGTAGAAAGGGACTCGCCCGAGGCTGGGACGCAAACCGTGAACGCCGCAAGCATATGCGGGATAGCGGACTGACCCACCAATGTCCGTCCCTAAAGCAATGTGACCGATGCCCGTTGCAACGGCAGCAGCTCCACCGCCCGTGGATCCGCCAGGAGTAAGTCCCCGATCACGGGGGTTGTAGGTATGTGTGCCGCCATAGAGCAGGTTGGTCGTAAACCAACGCAGGGCAAAAGTTGGCGCATTGCTGCGCCCAAGCAGCACCGCCCCTGTCCGCACCAGATTGTCCACCACAGGGCTGTTGAATTTTGCGACGAGGTTTTCTTGCAGCCTGCTGCCGTTGGTCGTGGCGAAGCCTGCCTGGTCGGTGTTGATCTTGACAGTGACCGGTACGCCGGCCAGTGGGCCCGGATCGTTTCCGCCGGCCAGCCTACTGTCCACTCGGTCAGCCTGCTCTCGTACCAACTCCGGTCGGCAGTCGACGATCGCATTGATCTTCGGGTTGACGGCATCGAGGCGTTGCAGTGCTGCATCTGTTACCTCACGGGCCGACACTTTGCGCGTCTTTATGAGGCGAGCGACTTCGCTTGCTGACAAGCGCCAGAGTTCATTCATCAGAGTTGCTCCTATACAAAGCGATTGCTGTCGCGGTAATTATTTTTTGGAGGCGACGATTGTTCATCTGTCTCGATTTTGTTAAGTGCTCATCCCGGTCAGCTTGACCTCGTTTGTCGTCGTTTCTTCTCGACGGTGAATCCCAGCTTTCCAAGCACCTTCACGGCGCCAGTCTTCCCGCCCTCGAAGTCACCGGAGAGAAGCTGTTGCCCCGTTGCGAACTCATAAGCTGCGCCCAAGACTGCTTTCGGCGGGTAACGTCGTTTACCCAAGACCAGTTCATAAGTTGTCGTAGGGGCGAAACCATGCTCAGAGAAGAATTGCTCTGGGCCCAGCCGGTCGTAGTCGTGTATCGCGCGTAATACGTGAGCACGCGTCACGCGGTCCCATACCACCATGTGTTCCTCCCGTGGCGTTCACAACTCTTCGTTTGCAACTTAGAGACCGAAAGAAGAAAGGGTTTCTAGAACAGTATTGGAGGGTTCATGAGCCGCCTCCTCAATAAGGCCATCGCACATGGCAAATCCTTGAGTTCGATTCCGAGTTCAACTAGACGTGTCGCCCGAACAACGCGACGAAACCACGAGTCGCTATTAAGGCACCTAGGCAACTTCCACAGCGCCCGCATGACCACGTGATGAATTCATACTCGCGTCCCGATGGCTCAGCGCACGCTTGATAGCAGCAATGCAGACGGAATTGCACGCCAGTGGTCCACGGAAACGCGTTTGGAGAATGGTTTGCTTACGTGGACGACGGAGCGAATAGATGTCCGGTCGCATTGCATCGCTAATTCTTGCTCTCGTTCTGCTAACGGGCCAACAGCCGGTTCGCTCGCAAAGTAAGGTCAGCGCCGACGGCTTTGATCTAGTCGACAAAGCGGGAAGCATTCGCAAGCCAGCGGACGTTAGAGATCTTTATCAGCTACTCGGAACCTACACCGTTGAGCTCGATCCGAAGGGGGAAGAGATGCATGTGACTTACGCTTCTCCTGGTGCCGCTCAGTATTACCGAAAAAGCGGGAAGTTCGCCGACGGCACTGTTCTGGTGAAGGAAGTGCTGGGAACCGACCACGCTGCAATGACAACCGGCGATGCGCATTGGGCCTCAGACACCAAAGTCTGGTTCGTGATGATCAAGGACGACAAGAATCGCTATCCCAACAACCAGTTGTGGGGCGATGGGTGGGGATGGGCACTCTTCAAGGCAGATACACCTGATAAGCAGGTCGCGACTGATTACAAGAAGGACTGCCTGGGTTGCCACCTGCCAGCCCAGTCCACCGGCTGGGTGTACGTCCAAGGCTATCCAGTTCTCAAATCACAATGACCAACAACGCAAGACGCTCGGAATTGGACGAATTCAAAAGGAGAACGCATCAATGAAACGATCTGTCTTAATCGCACTCGTAGCCTTCACGTTCGTAGCTGCCATCCTGGTGTTTGTTGTGACGAAACCGGTTGCTGTTCGGGCTTCAGCTTCGAGCGTGGCTCAAGATTCGGGTTCGTCAGCGGTCTGGGATTCCAGCGGACAACTGCAACGGCCGGTCGGATATCGACGATGGGTTTTCCTGGGTGCTCCGTTGACCCCGGATGGTCTCAACAATGGAAAGGCGAATTTCCCCGAGTATCACCACGTCTATGTCGAGGCCAGGAACCTGGATGTCTTTCTGAAAACGGGGTCCTTTCCCGAAGGGACCGTGCTTGTCAAAGAATTGACGCGTGTGCTCGATCCAACTTTTCCAGATGGATCTCGAACTGAACCATCCGGACGCGGCTACTTCAACGGAATTTACAACGGCCTGGATGTGACAGTAAAGGACAGCAAGAAATTCCCTGAGACGAACGGATGGGGCTTCTTTAACTTTGGCCATCATCCCGAGCCCTATGCGGACTGGGCGAAAGTTATGCCTGCGACTGAATGTGGTTTCTGCCACAAAGCCTACGTGGCCAAGACTGACATGACATGGGTCCAGTTCTATCCCATCCTCCGCGACAAACAATAACCAACTGGCCGCGACACGTAGGTCTCGCGGAGGCAACACGAGATTACGGCTGTATACAACAAATCCCGAGAAGATAAATGTCAAAGGAGACGAGTATGTCGAACGAAATGATGAGCATGCCGAAGGAGATGGCCACGTCGAATGGTCGTGGTGGCCATCTCTACATGCAGACGAACGAAGTCAAGAATTTCATTGTTCACTACCATCGCTCTGCCAACGGAACGCTGAGTGAGATGGAACGCGTGGCTACAGGAGGAGCCGGTTCCGGCACCTACAAGCCGATTAGCGGCCAGGAAAGCGCGCCGAATGCCTTCGAGGGGGCCGGTAGCGTCATCCTTACGTCAGATCGTAAATTTCTGTTTGCGACTAACGGAGGGGACAATTCGGTTTCCAGTTTCGCCGTCGGCGACCAGGGTCGGCTCACTCTGATCGACACCAAACCGACGGGGAATGCAATTGACGGAAAGAGCGGTACGGCCAAGTCGTTGGCGTACTCGCCCTCGAAGGCCATGCTCTATGTCGTGCACTCGTTCGGACCGGACCATATCCGCATCATGTCGGTCTCGAAGGATGGGAAGCTCACGCCGCGCAAGGAGCGATACACCGCGAATACCCCAGAGAAGCAACATCGCGTGCCCACGCAAGGCGTGCTTTCGCCCGACGAGAAATTTCTTCTAGTCGGCACCACTTTCGATCTGCCAGTTGCGATCTCAGGGACCTATCCGGATGGTTCTCCCATTCTGTGGGTGCCGGGCACGGACGGCAAACTACGGTCTATTGCAACGAATGTGCCGGATCCCGATGGCATCGTGATCTTTCGCGTGAACGCAGACGGTACGCTCGGCGGACCTTCCTTCCAAGACGGCGGAGGCGGCTCTCCGTTCTACATCGCATTCCTGAAGAGTCGTCCGGATACTTTCATTCTCGGATATGCGGTCGGTGATGGAGTCGGCCTGGGCCGCATCGACAAAGACGGCAGGATCAAGGTGGGCAAGCTGGTACCCATCGACACGAAGCGAGGCAAACCCTCAGAACTGTGCTGGCTTGCGGTCTCGCCCGACGATCGGTTTCTGTACGCTACGAATTTCGGCTATAGCAACCTGACCACTTTCCACATCGACGGTCGAGAACTCAAAGTCGCGAAGGATCCAGCATGCCCCGACGTCGAGGGTGACGGCACCTTCCGGGCGCTCTGCGGCGACATCAGTAGCGGTCCCAGCGACAACTGGATTTCACCAGACGGCGCATTTCTTTATCAGATTTACGGGAATGCGTCGAAACTGGTTGGCTACGCGACCAAGGCGGACGGCACGCTACAGGAAGTGACCAGTGTAGCCATCCCCTACAACTGCCCGGAGGGTCTGGCGGGATTTTGATGCATCAGAGGGCGCTACCTCGCCGGCGGCGAGCGGTTGCTGCCGGCGAAATACAAGCACGGGGTCCCCGCTTCTGGCTGACGGCAATAGCTTGACTATAACTACGCACAACGCTCCCATTAACGGCGATCCCACTCATCGCGCTTCCGTTCATCGACTCGCGGGGGATTGGCCGGCGGAAATCGCGGCAGGATCAATCACTCTCGATTTTGACGCCCGGCATCGACGTCGGATTCGTCTGACTGGCGATCAAGGTGAAGATGTCCTGCTTGACTTTCCCCAGGCTGTTGCCATGGCTGATGGAGATGGCCTGCAACTTGAAGACGGTAGATGGCTCAGGGTTCAGGCTGCGGCGGAGCTCGTTGTCGAAGTCAGACATAAAGATCCCAATCAGCTGGCGCGCCTTGCGTGGCATCTTGGAAATCGGCATTTGCCGACTGAAATTCGAGACGAAGTTCTTCGCATTCGCCCTGATCGCGTGATCGAGGATATGATCGTTAGTTTTGGAGCGGATCTCGTAAAGGTGGTGATCCCCTTCCAGCCCGAAGCCGGCGCTTACACCGGCCACGGCCACCATCGCGCCCATCGGGAGGATGGGCATCATCATGAGTGATGGGGACCCTCAAGAATGAGGTGGATTTCATTCTTTCGGCGCATGGCCACTTCTTGCCTCCCCACTGATTAGCGGGGCTGCGTCCACACTTAAGTACGTCATACCGCGGAGATCGAGGAAGAGGCGTCCCCGTACATTCGTGAATCGCAGGAGTACGTGCCCGCAAAGCGCACAACGCGCGACGAGGCCAGGACACCGCATATACAAATGCGCCTCGGCAAAGGACTTCTTTGCGCCGCAATTGGCACACTTTCCCTCTGCGCTCGTGATATCCGCCGCGAATATCCTGCTCAATTCACCTGCGGCAGCGTTACCGTCAAGATAATTTATAGATGCATTCATTTCCGTTCTCCTGTGGCGCCGAAGCGCTCTGTCCTGATCCTTTCGCGATCGTGGCCGGCGGCGATCAGCAGGTCGGTCGCACTTTCAACGAATGATGTAGGGCCGCAAACATAGCCGCTCGGCTGAAGGTTCGCGGGCCACGCGCCGCTGTCAATTAGCTCTCGGTCGATGCGTCCAGCGGGTCGCGGCCAATCCTTCGGAGTCGCGCGCGTGTAGGCGTAGGTGACAGCCACTGAGTCGCCCTGGCTTGATAGCGTTTGTAGCTCATCCCGGTAAAAAATCGCTCCCGGTTCCCTGACGGAATACAGCAATCGAAATGGTACTGTGCTGCCCGCCGAAGTGCGCGACCGAATCATAGCCATGAGAGGAACGATACCGGAACCGCCTGCCACCAGTTGGACCGGTCCTACTTGTTCGGGACGCCACACAAACCAGCGACCGATCGGGCCGCGCACCTCCAGTTCATCGCCGACCATGACCTGCTGCGTCAGGTAGGGAGACACTTCGCCATTGGGCAATCGGTCGACAGTGATTTCGATACGCCCGTCCGAACTGGGAGCAGAGGCAATCGAGTACGAACGAACAGCTGAGTAGCCGTCGGGAGCTGTCAGACGAACGTCGATGTGTTGTCCGGCGACGTGACCTGGCCAATCTGCAACCATGATTGCAATTGTCCGCGCGGTCGATGTTTCGTCGAGCAGCGCTACTACCTTGCCGGTACGCCAAGTCACTCTTCCGAGTACCTCTGTTCCCGCCATGGGTCTCCATAGATGTGATAGCCCAGCCCTTCCCAAAAGCCCGGCTTGTCGTGTTGCATCAGCGTCATCCCTTTCACCCACTTAGCGCTCTTCCACAAATAAAGGTGAGGGACCAGAAGCCGCGCCGGGCCACCGTGTTCCGGTGCTAGATCGGTGCCGTCGTACTTGAACGCGATCCAAGCCTGCTTATTCAAAAGATCCTTCAGAGGAAGGTTGGTAGTGTAGTCACCGTAGGAATGGAACATCGCGAATGACAAATCCGTCTTTACATTCGCAAGCAGCGTATCGAGAGATATTCCTTCCCATGATGTGCCGAGTTTCGACCATCTTGTTACGCAGTGCAGATCAACGGTGATCGCCTCCCTGGGCAAGTCCCGAAACGAGTTCCAATCCCATCGCTGCATCACGTTAGTGCCATCGTCGATCGTAAACTCCCAGCGGTCGAGCGAAATGCGTGGGGTAGGCCCGGCTGACAGAACAGGAAAATCGGTGGTGAGGTATTGACCAGGCGGCAGTTTGACATCTGCTGAGCTGCGTCGACCGGCAAAACCTCGAGAGATGATGGCCATAGGACCTCCTACTCAGCGGCTGACTTCGTTTTGATGCTGATTTGCAAACGCGCCGAAAAAACAGCAATCGAGCTTCCAATCAATGTCGTAACAGAATGGAAGGACCGCCCATTTCGAGGACGCTCTAGAGACAAGTGCAGTCGAAATAGTGTCATGGCGCCTCTATGTCGACAAACCCAGCCGGAGCTCGTTGCGTGCCCCATTGTAATTCCTGAACGGCCCACCCACACGATGTTGAATCTACCGGCACAACGACGCAGGACTGAACGCTTGCCGAGATTTGAGGCGTTGGAATAGCAGTTGCTTATCAATCGCTGACGTAATCGAAGCAAGCGAAAGGTCAAGATATGATGAATCGATCGTTACTGCTGTTTCTGGTACTCTGCGCACCGGTCGCCGCCCTCGCACAAACTCCATCTGAAGCGGGTGCCCTCATAAAGTTCGAAGCTCGTGAGAGCCATCGCACCGCCTACAATCCGGATGCACCGTCCAGATTCAAACCAAGTGACCACGTATTTCTTCAAAGCGCGCTGGCCGTTGACTTTACCTATCGCAAAGCTTCTGTCACGCTGCCGCTTTTTCGCGGGCTCGATTCTAGCGGGGAGTCGGTCTATTACATTCTGAC
>Ga0210383_10001509_pt1 | contig 21317 bp, 10 predicted proteins | sample IncBWC14OmetaG_FD_160072 | JGI IMG/M metagenome (GOLD analysis project Ga0210383, IMG submission 160072) | Forest soil microbial communities from Barre Woods Harvard Forest LTER site, Petersham, Massachusetts, United States - Inc-BW-C-14-O ... | reverse complement strand
ATGTGGACGGCACGATGACGGACGGTAGCGTCACCCTGCTCTCGCAAACCGACGGCACCGCCCTCGAAATAAAAACCTTCGACGCGCACGACGGCCAAGGCTTAACTCTCGCCCGGACTGCGGGCCTACGAACGGGCTGCATTACGGGTCGCGAAAGTGCTGCGCTTCTCCGCCGCGCCCATGAAATGAAGATGGAATTTATCTACATGAAACAGCCAGTGAAAATGCCTGCCTACGAAGAAATTCTTCACAAAGCCGGCGTCTCCGATTCCGCCGTCGCCTACATCGGCGATGATCTTCCGGATATTCCTTTAATGCGGCGCGCGGGCCTAGCCATCGCGGTGGGCAATGCCGTTCCCGAGGTAAAACACGCCGCGCACTATACAACGAAAACCCTCGCGGGACACGGCGCGGTCCGCGAGGCCGTTGAACTGGTTCTCAAATCCAAAGGCATCTGGGAAGTGATGATCGACCAAGCGCTTGCTTGACGAGGTTTCCGGTCTGGCCCTGATAACCAACTCTTGAAAGCTAATCGGTTGCTCGCATCTACCCACGTTCGTTTTGCGTTGGTCTTGATATATACTTTTGGCCCGGGAGATCGCGATCTTTGGGGTAAGTTGGAATTCCTCCCGGTTATTGGCGTTTCGATGTTTCCCGACTTCGTGTGATCGCGACGCGGCTTCGATCTCCCTCCCCTGATTCCGCTGCTGTGTTCGAGACTCTTCTGCAGGAGCCGAGAGGCGAGCAGCAAGATGCCTGAAAAGTGGGAGCAAGTAAAAGAGCTGTTCGCCCTCGCTCTGGAGCAGGAGCCTGCGGAGAGAAGCAGATTCTTGCGTCAAGCCTGCGCTGGCGATGACCGCTTGCGCGTGGAAGTCGAATCGCTGCTGTCGAGCTTTGATGGCGCCGACACTTTTCTTGAAGATTGTCCCGCCGCTGATCTGTTCACCAAGCAATCGCGCGCGATCGCGGGAAAAAAGATTGGGGCCTACCGCATCGTCCGCGAAATCGGGCGGGGCGGCATGGCGGTGGTGTATTTGGGCGAGCGCGACGACCAAAGCTATCGCAAGCAAGTGGCGATAAAAATGGTCAAGCCGGGAATCGACACCGAACAAATCCTTCAGCGTTTTCGCAACGAGCGCCAGACCCTCGCTGCCCTGGACCATTCCAACATCGTGAAACTCCTCGACGGCGGCAGCACGGAAGATGGCTTGCCGTATCTGGTGATGGAGTATGTGGAAGGCCTTCCCATCGATCAGTATTGCGATCTTCACACGCTCTCCATCGACGAGCGTCTGCCGCTGTTTCGCCAGGTCTGCTCGGCGGTGCAGTACGCGCACGAAAATCTGGTGATTCACCGCGATCTGAAGCCGGGAAACATCCTGATCGCCAAAGGCGGTGTGCCGCGACTGCTGGACTTCGGCATCGCCAAGCTGCTGAATCCCGGGTTCTCGCAGGTTCCGCTGGCGACGCTAGCGAATTGGCGTCCCATGACACCGGAATACGCGAGCCCCGAGCAGATTCGCGGGCGTGCCATCACCACCGCGGCCGATGTGTATTCGCTCGGAGTATTGCTTTTTGAGTTGCTGACCGGTCACCGGCCGTATCGAGCCGCCGTGGGCCAGTCTCTTTTGGAAATGGAACGGCTGGTTTGCGAAACCGAGCCGGAAAAACCGAGCGTCGTCGTGAGCCGGATGGAAGAAAAAACCTCTGCCCATGGCGCTGCACCCACGGTCGTCACTCCGGAATTGGTGAGCACTCAGCGGGGCTTGCGGCCGCCTGAACTGCGGCGCCGGCTGCGCGGCGATCTCGACACAATCGTGCTGAAGGCGATCCGCAAGGAGCCCGGACGCCGTTACTCCTCGGTCGAAGAATTCTCGCAGGACATCGAGCGCTATCTGACGGGGATGCCGGTGCTCGCCCGCAAATCCACGATCGCGTATCGCGGCGGGAGATTCCTGCGCCGGCATAAGGAATCATTGGCCACGGCTTTGACGCTTCTTATCCTGGTTGCGACGCTCGTGGGAACAAGCCATTTCCTCTTCCAACGCCCGAACCCCAACCTCACGGATAAAGACACCGTGGTGTTGACGGATTTCACCAACACCACGGGTGATCCCGTCTTTGATGAGACGCTCAAGCAGGCGTTGGCCGTGCAACTTGGACAATCTCCTTTTCTCAACATCATTTCAGAACAGAAGCTTGCGGAAGCGCTGCGCCTCATGGGGCGCCAACCCAGCGACCGGGTAAGCGGGGAGGTTGCGAGGCAACTCTGCGTGCGCACCGGTAGCAAGGCCATCGTGTCAGGTTCTATCTCCAACCTGGGAGACGAGTACGTGGTTGCGCTCAGCGCAGTCGGTTGCACCAGTGGGGATACGCTCGCCCAGGAACAGCAGGAGGCCGGGACCAAACAGGAGGTTCTGAAGGCCTTGGGCAAAGCGGCGAGTAGTCTGCGGGGCAAGCTGGGGGAATCGCTTGCGTCGATTCAAAAGTTCGACGTACCGCTTGAGGCCACGACCGCATCGCTGGAAGCGCTGAAAGCTTTCAGCATGGGCGCCGCGATCGGCGGAACCAAAGGGGACGCCGAGTCGATTCCCTTCCTCAAGCGCGCTATCGAGCTTGATCCCAATCTTGCCCTGGCCTACCTCTATTTGGGTAATGCATACGGCAACCTGGGGCAAGAAAAGCTGCACACAGAAAATATTAAGAAAGCCTACGCGCTGAGCGCTCGGGTCAGTGAACGGGAGCGGTACAAAATCTCTGCTCTGTATTTCTGGCTCAGTGGAGACTTGGAGCAAGTCAGCCAACTTTTCGAAATGTGGGGCAAGAGCTATCCCAAAGAAGTCACGCCGCCCGCCGACTTGGCCGTCATTGGCGTCAGCCTCGGGCAGTATGAGAAAGCCGTGACTTACACTCTGGATGCTTTGCGTCTCGAACCGAACAGGACGGTTGCCTATTCCAACCTGGCACAATGTTACCTCGCACTCAACCGGCTGGATGACGCAAAAAAGGCAATCGAGCAAGCGCGAGGCCGCACACTTGAAACTGATTTCATCCACTTGCCAGAGTACGAACTCGCCTTCCTGACGGGGGACGCCGCGGAGATGGAGCGGCAACTAGCTTGGGCAGCAGGTAAGCCCGGGATGGAAGACCTGCTGCTCTCGTTCCAATCTGACACCGAGGCATACTACGGAAGGCTTGCGAAAGCTCGGGATTTCTCCCGGCGCGCGGTAGATGCGTCCGTCCGTGACAACTTGAAGGAGAACGCTGCACTGTGGCAGGTGAATGCCGCTCTGCGGGAGGGGGAATTTGGCAACTCAGCAGCTGCAAAGCGGGATGTTGCGCGAGCGTTGACGCTAGCTCCTGGCCGTGCGGACGTAAAATTGTTTGCTGCCCTGACGCTGGCACGAATCGGTGAAATCGCACGGCCTAAGCAACTTGTGAAAGAACTGGAAAGGGACCATCCGTCGGATACCCTGCTGAAGCGCTACTGGCTGCCTACCATTAAGGCAGCTCTCGAAGTCAACCGTAACAATTCCAGTCAAGCCCTCTCGTTATTGGAACCTGCCGTTCCCTACGAATTGGCTACACCACCAGAATTGCAGATCGGGACTCTGTTTCCGGTCTACGTTCGCGGCCAGGCGCAATTGATGGCACATAACGGCGCCGCAGCCGCCAAAGAGTTTCTGAAGTTCGAAGATCATCGTGGCGTGACCGTTAATTTCCCTCTGGGGGCACTTGCCCATCTCGGCTTGGCCCGTGCCTACGCCCTGGCAGGTGACACCACCAAAGCGAAGACCGCGTACCAGTACTTTTTCGCTCTCTGGAAAGACGCCGACCCAGAGATCCCCATCCTGAAGAAAGCCAAAGCGGAGTACGCCAAGTTGTAATAGCTGGCAAAGTCCCTGCCTGGTCCTCGCTGTTTGCCCAGGCAATCGCTCCGAGGCGTTCAGGCCGAGAACAGCATAGACAACCACGAGTGGAGCAGGAACAAGCCGTTTAGATCGGGTGTAGAATATCTGCATTTCTGGGTCGACGGAGGTAACCGTGATGACACTCGGGAGAGTTGCACACCAGAGTTTCCGCGGAATCGTTGCTCTGGTCTTGACTACCAGCGTCTACGTTCTTGGCCAAACCAGAGCAGCCCCTGTAGACCCGGGTGTGCGCGGTGGCCCGGCGGGAGCCGGAGCTGCGCTGAAGGGCCTTACCGCGGACGAAACTGCGTTCTTCCTGGATGGGCAAGCGCGGTTCGCCGAAGTCGAGTCCGTGACCAAAGGGGCTAACAACGGTCTCGGTCCCCGCTTCAACTCCAACCAATGTTTCTCTTGCCATTCGCAACCGGATGCAGGCGGCTCCAGCCCGGCGCAAAATCCCCAGTTGGCAGTTGCCCACCTGAACGGCGCGAAAAACACAGTGCCATGGTTCGTCGTGCAGAACGGCCCGGTTCGTGAAGCGCGCTTTAAGCAGAGCAGCGGCGCCGCTGATGGCGAAGTGCACGACCTCTTCGTGATCACCGGCCGAACTGACGCCCCCGGTTGCAACATCGCCCAATTCGATTTCCTTCCTGCGGGAAATCCACTCACCGGACAGGGCGGCAATGTGAATATTATTTTCCGAATTCCTACGCCTGTCTTTGGCGCGGGACTCATCGAAGCGATTCCCGACTCGGCCATTCTTGCGAATATGAAGGCGGACGCGTCGTCGAAATCGGCGTTGGGTATTTCCGGGCACGCGAACGCACACCTCAGCGGAAACGTGAACCTCAGCGCGAACGACGGCACCATTACCCGTTTTGGCTGGAAGGCGCAGAACAAATCCCTGCTCATGTTCGCCGGTGAGGCCTACAACGTCGAGATGGGAGTCTCGAACCAGCTTTTCCCGCAGGAGCGCGACGAAACGCCCGGCTGTCTTTTCAACGCGACTCCCGAGGACACGCTCAACTTCACACCCACTCCCGCGACCACCGGCAATTCGAACACGGCGGTTATCTCCGACATCGAAGCGTTTGCCAACTTCATGCGGATGCTGGCGCCACCCACTCCCGGTCCCTCCACGCCCTCCAGTGAGAATGGAAAAGCCGTTTTCGCGAGGATAGGCTGCGCCCACTGCCATACTCCTTCGTTCACCACGGGCAGAGCGATTGCGAGTGGCTCCTCGACCACACCCAGCGCGGCGCTTTCCAATCAGACCGCGAATCTTTACTCGGACCTGCTCGTTCACCACATGGGCCAGGGCCTCGCCGACGGCATAACACAAGGCGGTGCTGGCCCCGACGAGTTCCGAACCGCTCCGCTCTGGGGCGTCGGACAGCGCCTATTTTTCCTGCACGACGGACGGACCAACAACCTGGTAGACGCCATCAAAGCTCACCAGAGCCGCGACAGCGAAGCGAATAAGGTCATCGAACATTTCGATAAGCTGAGCACTAAGGAGCAGCAGGAAATCATCGATTTCCTGCGGTCGCTCTGACGGCTCGATGACGGAGTTGAAGGACGATACCGAGAGTGCATCTGTGTCCGATCGCTAAAGGCACGGGCTCGCACTGATGTATTTCGCTCAGTCCGATCAAATACTTCCGGCGTGCCGCGTAATTTCAGACATCACTGCTCGATATTGACCGTCCGAATGCAGGCTTTCGACAGCCTTGCGCAGCGCGGAATTGACGCTTGGGTCTTTGGAGTATCGGTCCGCGGCATCCAGCAAGACGCGCCCCTTATCTCCATCCGAGGAAATGCCGGTTGCCGATTGGATCGCTCCGATGGCCATCACGCTCGAAGTCCCCGGCCGGTCCAGTATCGCGAGCAGAACCCGGCTGTGATCCCCATCCGAGTGGATGCTGCCGGCAGCGGCAAAGAAAGCATCGCGAACCGGTTCGATATCCCTTCCGGCGAGTTCCACTAGGACGCGAGCTTTATCTCCGTCCGACGAAATTCGCTGCGCGGAATTTGCGATTCCGCCGAGCGTAGCTGTCGCGACTCCCTGTCCGTGGACGAGCGTCACCAGCACCTGCTGATGGTCACCATCGCTCGAAATCGAATTGGCCGCGTCAAAGAATGCTTTCCGTACAGGCTCCTCTTCACGATATTGAGGAACCGCCTCCTCCAGCACGCGAGCCTTGTCGCCGTCGGAAGAAATTTTCTCGGCCGACCGCAGCAGGCGACTCAGCGTGTCGCCATCGTCGCCATGTCTGGCCAGCAGCTTCGCGAGAACGCGTGCGTGGTCCCCGTCCGACGAAATCGAATTCACCGCCTGAAAATATGCTGCGCGAAGTTCATCCGTGGCGCGATACGATTCCGCAACCTCAATCAGAACTTCCGCCTTGTCGCCGTCCGAAGAAATATGCTTCGCGGCCTTGGCCACGCTCACAAGCGTGTCGCCGCTACCCCCGTCCTTGCTTACGAAATCAGAAAGCACTCTTCGTTTGTCGCCATCTGAACTAATGCTTTCGGTTGCCTCGAAAATGTAGGGGCGCAGTTCGCCGGTAAAATACTTCTCATCCACAGCCATGATGACGTGCGCCTTATCGCCATCCGACGAGATTTCTCGAATCAGTTTCGCCGCGTCCTTGAGCTGCGCCGTGTTCAAGGTCGTCTGCGAGAAAAGTAGTTCCAGGTAAAGGCGCCTCGATCCATCCCCGTGGATCAATCCGATCTCGGTTATTACCGCTTGCGGCCCTCCTTGCCGGAGTATCCTCGCGACCCTCGGTCCTGCACCAATCCCGGTGTCCCGAATGACCTGCGGAAGCAACCGTCCAAGCCATGCGCGCGCTTCATCGTCTAGCGGTTTCGTGGTCCAGCCCACCGAGCACGTTTTTGTAAGGTTCCCGTCCGAATCGGCTTTCACGTCATATGCACGCGAAGAAAACCAGTGCCCTTCTTCCAGACGGAAGTGTCCGTTCGGCGAAAGCACCTTGACGTCGCGGTCGTCATCTGTGAATTCGATTTTGCCGTCAATCTTCAACGTGAGTGAGTTCCACCCGTTCCGGGTGACCATTTCCGTGTGCGTCTCGCTGCTTTGTTCCTGCGGCGCTGCAGGATTCGCCCGAGGTGGTTGCGCCGCAAGTGGGTGCACGACCGCAGTCGGCACAATCGGTTGCAGCAAAGACGGCGCCAGCAGTTGGGCGGCGGCGGTCTGCCGGCCGTTTTCGGTGGCCGGAGTTTGCGCCAGCGCGATCATTTGCGGCGTCCGCGCGCTCACATAAAGCAGCGCGACAATTGTGGCCACTGCCACTCCCAAGGGACCGATTGCAAGCTTTGGCGTTGAGTTGCGGGTCTGGTCCAGCGCGTGATGGACGCGCCGCAGAAGTTGCGATCGGTTGCCGCCCGCACCTGCTGCGAGGATGCCGGCATCCTCCCATCGCGACAGTTCCGCGACTTTTACAAGTGAACTCGCATACCGCCTAGCCGTACCCGTCGCCGCGATCACCCAGTCATCGCATGCCATCTCGCGCTCGATCGACATCCGGCGACCGATCCAGTAAATCGCCGGCTGAATCGGGAGTGCCGCTTCAATGAGTTTCTGGGCCAGGTTGGTCCAATCATCCCGCCGCTTCAAGTGGGAAATTTCGTGTAGAACGATGTGTTCGAGCTCCGCATCAGAAAGAGCGTCGAGCAATTCTTGAGGAATCAAGACAGCCGGATTGAGGAATCCGAGCGATATCGGCGCGGGAATGTGGCTCGAAACGAGTAAGCGCACTTGCCGGTGGACGCCGTTGCTTGCACACAAGCCCCTCAGCCATAGCTGCGTTTCTTCCGAAGCCGGGGTGGCGCACTGTTTCAACCGCCGCAACTCCCGATATCCAAATCCGAGGCGAGCCAGCATCGCCGACGACAGGAGCGCCCACACAATCTCGAACACCCGCAAGACCCTCCCCGAGCGAATGCGAAGCGGAGAAGGTTCAACAACCACCGCAGTCGATGAGATCACCGAAGCGGCACTCCGCACCTGCCGAGCCCATTCAGACCCACGTCCAAGCTTCGGCATTGATTGAGAAGTTAATTCAGGGGGTTCCTTCGCGGACGCTTCCTTCGATTCAGCCTTCCACGTTTCGCTCTGTGGGAAAGTTGTTGGCGCAAGCGTGCTCCTCGCTGCAATCGCAACTAACTCCGTGCGCAGTCCTGGAATGGAGACTCCAGGCATCACGGTTCGAATAGGCAGGGCCACGACGGCGAGCAAGGTGAACCATAGAACGGTGAAGTTCGTCGTTGGATTCAATCGCGGCAGCAGTTTCAGCAGGAGCCCCATCGCCATAGCTAGAATTCCGCCTTGCCAGATTCCGTTCAGAAGAGTTGTCATTGCAACGTCTAAGTGCGTCATCTTCATTCCTCGTACTCTTTGTTTTACTCGCTGTCCGCGATCATTTTCTTGATGCGCCGCAATTCGGCACGGCCAATGGTTTCTTCTTTCAGAAGATTAAGAACCAGCAACTCGCGCGAACCGCCAAAAAAACGGCTCACTAGGTGACGAAGCGCCTTTGTGCTGGCCTCCTCCTGCGCAATCAGAGGTTCGTAGACGAAGGCGCGTCCCTTCTTCGTGTGCCGCAGGTAACCCTTAGCCTCGAGAATACGCATTGTGGTAAGCACCGTGCTATACGCAAGAGGCGGATTTTCCGGCAGTGACGCCACTACATCGCTCACCGTCGCTTGCCGCTTCTTCCACAGCACATCCATGAGCCGCAGCTCACCTTCAGTTAGATTCGGTGACTTTTTCCTGGCCAACGCTTTCTCCTCGCCCTAACAATTAAGTAATTAATAGTTCCAAGCGTTATAGACAGCGCAATCCTTTCTGTCAACTAATAAATTAATACTTAATTTGATCAGGCCTACCTGGCAGCGAAGTATGGATTGGTTGCGAACCCAGGAAGTAGTAATCGGCTTCGCCGTGAAGAAGGACCGCTGCTGCTGATCGAATCGGTTCAAGCACGGTTCGCAGCTCTAGCGCGACATAAGAAATTCCACCTCCTGTTCAATTTCCGAGATCGCGATCGGATCAAACTTACCTTCCTTCAATTTCTGATTTAGCTGGGGCAACTTCATATGTTTAAATGTCGTCCACTTCGCGATACCTTGTTTGGCGCGTTGGCTGGACTCCTGGTAAAGAGCAATCGCCTGGGAAGGCACAGCGCGATCCCCACCTTCGACAACACGCAGGGCTGAGGCCAGTCCGCTATATCCGTCTTGCAATCCGCCCGGCTGCTGTTGAGAGGCCTGCTTATCGGTAAGAATCTTTGCGATTTCCGATTGCGCGTCTGCCAGGGCCAACTTGAGAGTTGAATTCTGTTCTCCAAGTTTCTGTTCAACGTCAGCCAGTTGTTTCTGTACGGAACCGATCTCGGCGAGAGCACGGCGGGCTTCGAGCGTCTCCGCGTATGCTTGTTGACCGATTTGCAGTTGCTGCTGAAGTACCTCGGGAGTCGCGTCTGATCGCGGATCCATGATTACTTTCAGATCCTGACTCTGCGTCTCTCCGTCAACCGTCAGGCGGACTTGGTAGATTCCCGGCACTACTTCTGGACCGTTGGGATTGCGGTATTCGGATTCTTCATCCGCCACGGGTCCTCCGGAACTGCCCCAGGTAAGATTCCAGAGAAAGCGATGCAGTCCGGGATTTGTCTGGAGGCGGTCCGGCTTAGAGAACCAACGCTCCGCGATCGGAAGTGGCGGGCGCTTCTCCGGGCGCTTATCTTCCGACGAAAACTTGCTAACAAGGGTCTTCTGCGCATCGAGAATCTCCACGGTGATGCTGCTGGCTGCAGACTTGAGGAAATAATCCACCACGCCGCCAGCGGGAGGATTTTCGGCGGTTGGTTCCTCGGGCGGAATGGGCGTACCCGGGAACGAATCGTTATCAATGCGAAATGCCGACGCGGGATGATAGAGCCAGAATCCCTTCGCCTTTGCAGCTTCTGAGGCCTGGCGCAGAGGTGTGATGTTGTCGAGAATCCAGAAGGAGCGGCCGTGCGTAGCAATCACGAGATCCTCCCCGTGAATCCATAAATCCCGAACAGAAGTGATCGGTAGATTGAGTTGCAAGGATTGCCAGTGGTCGCCATCGTCGAACGATACGTAAACGCCGAATTCGGTTCCCGCGAAAAGCAGTCCTTTATTTTCAGCATCTGCATCTTGCCGGATGCCGCGCAGAAAAGACCCGGCCGCGATGCCATTCGTGATCGGCTGCCAGGTAGCGCCATAATCGCGGGTTCGATAGAGATACGGAGTCCGGTCATCGAGCCGGCTGCGATCCACCGCCGCATAAGCAACCGCAGGATCAAAATGCGAAGCTTCGATGAACGAGATCTTGCTCCAGGCGCCCAGACCCGGGGGAGTCACGTCCTTCCAGTTCTTCCCGCCGTCGCGCGTGAGGTGAATTAACCCTGTATCACTTCCCGCCCAGATCAAATCGCGGTTCAGAGCTGATGGCGCAATCGTAAACACCACTCCGTAGCCTCGCTGTTTCGCATTTTCGACGGTGGGCGGTCCTTGAGATTTGGTATCTCCCACCGGTGGCGTCGATCCCGTGAGATCGGGACTGATAGTCTGCCAGTGCAGCCCCCCATCTACAGTTTTCATCACATATTGTGTGCCCAAATAAAGCGTGGTCGAGTCAGCCGGGGAAAAGAGCAGCACCGGAGTCCACGGATCTCTATATTTACGTTGATTAATCTCCGAACCAAATGTGAACACCGGCCACGGAGTCACGTCCTGGCTCAGTCCTGTTCGTTTGTTGAAGCGGTCAACGCTGCCGTACGTTCCGCTCAGATAGATAATGTTCGGATCTTTTGGATCGGGCGCCATGTATCCGCTTTCGCTTGCGCCCGCAGGAAACCAATCGCGCGGCGTAATTTGCCCGTGGTCGGTGCGGCTTACAACCGCGGCGCTTCCGCTATCTTGTTGCGCTCCGTAAACCACGTAGGGAAACTGATTGTCGGTGATCACGTGGTAGAGCTGCGCCGTGGGCTGGTTGTACCACGAACTCCAGGTTTGGCCGCGGTCGAGGCTCACCGTAGTACCTTGGTCCGTTCCGAGAACCATGCTCGCGGAATTCCTAGGATCGATCCAGATCTCGTGGTAATCGTCGCCGCCGGGTGCGCCGCGCACGATCGAAATTGTCTTCCCTCCGTCTTCGGATCGGTACAGAGCGACATTCGGCACATAGATGACATCCGGATTGTGCGGGTCGATTGTGATGCCATTGAAATACCACGCGCGGCTCGTTAGGCGCGGATCAGCGTTTTCCAGAACCCAGGTGTTGCCTCCATCCTCGGAACGATACAAGCCAGCCTTCTTTGCTTGAATCAGGGCATAGACACGCTTGCCGTCCGGCGCAACGTCAACCCCCACGCGTCCCCAATCGCCTTCGGGTAATCCGCTGCCACTAATGTTGAGGCGCGACCATGTTTTGCCAGCGTCTTGCGAACGGAAGAGCCCGCCGCCCGGTCCATCGATCGGAGCATATGTGCTCCAGGGAGGACGATGCGTATGCCACGTGCCGGCAAACAGAATCTGCGGATTGCCCGAACATATCGCCAGATCGGAAACGCCTATGTCGGGTCCCTCATCGAGCACCCTGGTCCAATGCGCTCCTCCATCGACGGACTTGTAGACGCCGCGTTCCGCATTTGGGCCATACGCATGACCGAGTGCGCCGACGTAAACCACGTTTGCATTCAGCGGATCAACCACGATCCGGCTGATCTGGCGGGTGTCCTCCAAACCCAGGTGCGTCCAGGTTGCGCCGCCATTGGAAGATTTGTAGACGCCGTCACCGGAAGACAAATCGGAACGAATGTCAGACTCGCCGGTTCCGGCGTAGATGGTTTTGGGATCAGAGGACGCCACGGCGATCGCGCCGATCGAAGCCACCGTCTGGCCATCAAAAATCGGAGCCCATACCGTTCCGGCATCAGTGGTTTTCCAGATACCCCCATTGACCGCGCCAAAATAAAAAGTGGTAGAGTCCCCCGGCACACCGGTCACGGCAACCGCCCGGCCCCCGCGAAATGGCCCAATGAGGCGCCATTTGAGGCCGTTTACTAGTTCCGGAGGAACCGATTGGGCAATCGCTGAGACAGCCAGCAAAAGAAGAAAGAGCGTGACGACACCGCGGCGGAAACACGAGTGGAGTTTTTGCAAATGGCCATCCTTCATCGGATAGCCAGTCTACTGGAAATGGACGGCGTTCTTGAAGTGGTTGCACCGTTGAGCAACGCCGCCCCGAAAAATCCGTTTCCGCGCCATTTCAAACGTAACTATAGTTAGGTAAACATTCTCTACCCGAGCGCTTGCTAATCTCCATCCTGCTTGCACCCGTGGCCCACCGTCTTCAAGATGTTATTCGCCGTCGTGATGTGGCAACTGTACGAGACCCCTGCCAAATCAGAAAACGTATAGGTTTGCGAACTCGCAGCCGGACTCACATCCGTCGCGATTACCGAGTTCGTCACTGTACTGGAATCGACGACAAACCCATCGAGCGAGACCTGGTTGCTCTGCCTGTATTTCTGCGTAGTCGCAACGGTATAGCCAAACGGAGAACTGCTTACCGGGTAGGAAAGATCAAGGTTGATCGGGAAGCTGAAGTCGTCTTGGGTCACGACCGTTCCCCAGTCATTCGAAACCGTCGTCTTCGAGGACACGCTCGTCTGCACCGCGGTGTCCTGATCCAGCACCGTGAAGTTGACGGTGTCGAAGTCGATGGTCTGCGTGCCAGAAAAATTCTGGTGCTCCACCACGGACGTGCTCACTTTGCCATGTGACGTGTTAACGTACCCGGCAATCGTGAAACTGCGGTCGGAGGTTACATTAATCGTTCCCGTAACCGTCGCAGTTCCCTGAAGATCCTCCGTCACCACCGGATTCGGGCTGGTCAGAGTGTTCTTGGTGACCTTCCCCGTGATCTGCCTGGATCCCGCGTCGAGGTACAGCAGGAGCGATGCCGTCGCCGAAAAGTAGCTGTCGTCGTTGAACACGCTCAACGCGATGGTGTGGGGTTGCCCGTCACTCAATAGACTTGCGAAAGGCGTAAGGTTCACCCGGTAAGGCACGAACTCGAGAGTCTGCGCGCCGGGAATCGGCACCCACTCATCCGGAAGAAATCCGGTGAACACCCAGGGAGAAATCGGCGCGATCCCCGCAGGCTGTCCATCGATCGTGATCTCACTCTCGCGGAAGTCCGTGTTCCCGCATCCGTAGACTTCATTAATGTTAGCCAGGTCGTTCGGAAAACACGCATACCACTGTTCGTCGTCAGACTGGCTCTGCGAAACCACGTCCAGATAGGCCCGCTCGGTATTGGTCGGAAGAGTGAAGGTCGTAGAGAGCTGGTCGGTGGGCGACGACAGCGTAGCCGGCAGGTTCACGCCTCCACTGCCGTTCGATTGCGTCAGGGGAAGCACCTGATCGGGCGTCCGATCGTGGTGATTGTCCCGCCTGTCATTCTTGTCATCCTTGTCGTTCCGGCCTCTTTCCGCAGGATAAAATTCCAGGTCGGCGCTGACCGTGAAAACCCCGTTCAAGTAAGTATTGTAGGGTGGCGGGCAATCCGTCGTGCAGTTCTGCAGCACCATCGTGCCCTGTTGCGGGCCCGTGAGCAGGGCGCTGTAATCGGTGATGTCCCGCTCCACATGCCAGGTGTTGGTCAGGACCGCCAGTGGCTCAGGAGTGGTTCCAAAATAAAGATTGGCATTCGCCAGATAAAGGCTTGCCGTGCGGTCGAACTGGATTCCTCCGTTCTCGCTGAAGTCCGCCTCGAACACTACTTTCTCCCACGGACCGGAGCAGTTCCCTGGCGGCGCGAATTCGAAAGTCTGCGTCGACTCTGAAAAAAACGCGAATTGGTAATTGGCAAACAGCGGCACCACGCACGGCTGTTCGTGCGGACGCGGCACCAGCGGTTCGGCCGTCACTTCGAATTGCGTGCCAATCTGCCGGTTCGTACTCTGCGCTAGAGCTGTTCTCGTAGAGATCGAAAATGCCACCAGTGCTGCAATTAATGAAAGACGCAGAAGCCAGGTGCCGCATGCATTCATGGCAAACTCCTTGGAGGTTAGCTGGATTTTCTCAGGCAGAGTCGTAGATCTTCCCTCAACATCCGGGCTTCCCTTATCCCATTCGTCCCGGAAACTTGTCAACCACAAACTGCTTGAAATGTTTCGCGTTGATTGCGTTTGCGCCTTGTATGCAGAATCATGCACACTCGCGCCCAGCTCCCGAAGAAGCTGCCGCGACGAGATCGATCCAAACTCGCCGACTTTTCAGGATCCGGTGTAGAGCTGAAATGGCGCCCAGTAAAACGGCTTCCGGAATGTGCCGGATCGCAGCAGTGTGAGCTTGGCATGGCGGAGAGCGGCGTCGGGAGTCTCTCCCTTTTTCAGTTCGCTGTAAAGTTCGTCCATGAGCTGCGGAGTGGAAGCGTCGCTCACATCCCACAAAGCTCCGATCACATTGTGAGCCCCAGCGCGGACAAACGCCCACGAAAGCCCCACCAGTCCTTCCCCCGAATACGCGCGCGTCCCGGCGCTGCGGCACGTGGAGACAGTAACCAGCTCAGCCCGCAGAGGATGATGAATAATGTCGCGGGCGTAAAGCTTGAAGGAATCTTCTTCGGTGCCAGCTTTCGAGAAATCAGTTTTCATCGCATCAGGCCTCGACAACACGATGGCAGAGTCCAGGGGACTCAGACTGCTTGCCGTCCCGTGCGCCACAAAATGAATGTAAGAGAAACGCTCTGGCTTGCTCGCCAAATAAGCCGGCGGATTCGCCTGCTCGCGCGAGAACGCCTGCTCCTGGCCGGAAGGAAAATGTTTTCCGATCTTTTCCATTTCGATCGCAGCCTCCGGCAACTGCGGAAAATCTTCGCTGGGTGCAATGGCATCGCCGAAGAGAAGCAGGTTACCCGTGCCCTTGCTGTGCGCGGCATGAAAGGCCTGCAGCATGCGCAGCGAACTGGCGCTGCAGAGCGTTACATCCTCGATCCAGTAGTGCGGCTGCGGCGCGGACTGGGTTTCAGGGTGCAGTTCGGGCTGCCGCGGGGAAACAATCAGCGTTTCGAAATTCAAGCTGTTTAGACTGCCATCCGGGACGATGAAAACCTTCCCGGTTCTTGCCGGGTTTTTCTTTGCTTCGTCATTCGCTGCCAGGCTTCGTGGCAAAAGATCTTTTGCCGGCTCCACCAGGATTCGATAGAGCTCGACCCCATCGTCGCTGGCAGTTTGCAGAGACTCGCGCTGATCGATGATCGCTTTGCGGTAGCGCTCCACTCTCGCTTTGATCTCCGTCGCCGGAGGAAGCGGAAACAACTTAATCTTCTGCGGCGTGATCCCCCACAGGTAAGACTGCTCCTCGCCCAGCCAGTAGAAAAGAACCGTGCCCCCGGCGCGTCCGGCGATTTCCTTCGCGTTCAGCGGATCAAGCTTGAACGAAGTCCCCTTCTGCAACAGACCAAAACCTTCCGTGAGAGTGCGCCCGCGGCTGTATTCGGCAACCTGCAACGCTTCATCGGCCTTGCCCTGAGCAACCAAAAAGTGAATGTAGTCGTCGTAGATACGCGAAGCGTTGGTCAAAAACGGCAGCCGGGAATCTTCATGCTGCAATTCTGATCGCGCCGTCTCGAAAGTGCTGAGAGAAACTCGATACTCGCGGTTCGCGAAATCAACCTGTTTTTCGTCTTCATACAGCCGAGCCAACGACCGCTCCGCCTCCCACTTCAGAAAAACCGGTGTGTCCTTTGCCTGCGCGACTTCACGAAACGCGCTCTCCGCCGCCGCAGTGTCATGCAGCCGCGCCGCAACTCGCCCCTGCACCAGCTGCGGATAAACGGCGTCCCGCCCGTTGTTATCCTCCCGCGCCTTGGCCAGCGCCTCGTCCGCATACCGCTTGGCATCGTCAAGCTTGTTAGTCTGCTCGGAGACAAAAGCTAGGGCGATGAGCGCGTTGACGATGTCTGCACGGCTCTTAATTTGCTTCGCAAGGTTAAGCGACTGCTGGAAGGATTGTTCGGCGACTTTGAAATCGCGAGCATCCATGTAAACATAGCCAGCAGTTGTGAGCCAGCCTACACGGCTGGGCACGTCGCCGAGCCTTTCGGCCTGATTCCTAGCCTCGGCGAGCATCCCTTCAGCCTTGTCAGTGTCGCCGAGTTTGTAGTACGCCCATCCCATGTTCCCGAGCGCCATTTGGCCGACGTCGGCAAAGTCATGTGCCGTGGAAATCCGACGGGCATCATCGGCCCAGTCGAGGGCCTCGTCGAAGTGGGTCTGCTCGTCCGCGGACCAGCTCAGATCCACTAAAGCGTTGGCTTCCAGAAATTCGTCGCCGCGGGAACGCGCCGAGGCCAGCACACGCTCGAAGAGGCCTTGCGCCTGCTCGTAGCGGCCGTGTCCCATTGCTAGAACGGCTCGTGCCCTGACCACCTCTGCGCAGGCACGGTGGTTCGCAACCTCACAAAGCCGCTCTGCTTCTCCGAGCTTTTCCTCCGCTTCCGGAAATCTTTGGAGAGAGAAGTAGGCAACACCTTCGAGCCTTCGTTCTTGCACGGCCAGATCGCCGGATGGAAGCGGCGCTGGCTCAGTGGTCAACAGCTTCAGCACATCGTCGTTCATCCCACGCCAGCGCAGCACGGAGGCCCGTAGGATCGTAAATTTCCATGCCCACTCGCCGCTGACGGCATGGAACTCCTCGTAGCCCTTTTCAGCTTCCCGTGCAGCGCTGGTCGTGTCGCCACGTTGCAACATCTCCTGCGCATGATCGAAGGTTGCTTGAGGATCGGGGCGATTGACACAGGCCGAAAGGCAGGCAAGCACGAGAGCTGCCCAAACCATACTCCTCGCGTTGCGCCGCAACTGTCCTGGTTCGTCGCCAGGCTGCACCCAACTATGGTCACTCCCTGCGCAAGGCATGGCAGATTCCTAGGGGGCTAAGTTTAGCTTGGGAGGTCCGGAAAAGAAACCGACTGACTCCGCGGAAGTTTGTGAGAAGAAGCCGCTTCAGGACCAACGGCGGAACTCTCGTAGGGTTGCGGTATCCGAAATCGGCCCGAAGGAGTGCGGGGCCTCCAACGTCGTCCAAGCGAGCGCTGAGCAATCGACTTTTGCTCTTCCTAATCGCCTTATCTATATCTATCCTCTGCCACCCTGGCCGTTCGTGTCCACAGGCGCGACTGTCGCGCTCCCTTGCGCCAGACATCCCATGTCCAGACGGATCATGGTCAGATGGAACCTGTACTTATCAGCTTCCAACTTCAGATCCTTCGACGGCTCTCGGGTCACCTTCAACTCAGCCAGAAATATCTTCCCGAAGTGCGGCACATCGATGACGTGTCCGAACGAGGTTCCGCCGTACGAGACTTTCGGCGCTGCCTCCCCAGGCTTTGCCTCCCCAGACTTCGCCTCCTCAGGCTCTCCCTCCACGCTATCAACCAGGGAGCATTGCAACTCGTCGCTCCCGATCACCCCCGCACGGCCTTTCGGGTAGGCCGCAGCCGCCAATTCAGGATGGCCTTCCGCCGTCGCGACCTTGTCGTACTGCAGCGAGACGCGCGACTGCACGCCGGGGTCCTCAAAATATGATTTATCGCCCGCAGGCTTGGCCCCGAGGATATCGAGCTTTCGCGTCACCTTAATTTTGTGCCCACCGATCCGCAGATTCTCGAAGCGCGTCCCCAAAAACGTCACCGACGGTACCTGACCGGAGCCAAAGGGGGGATGCACGGTCGAAATCTGCGCCACCACGCGGTCGGCGGTCACCACGTCGAGCACGTTCAGCCCTTCCACAGCCGCAGTTGCCAGCGTGGCGAAGCCATCGCCCTTCGAACTCGGATGCCCCGCGACCTGCGCGTAGCCGGAGTGGTAGGAAATAATGCCTTTGAAGCGGAAGGGATGTGCCTTCTTGAACTGGTAGCGGCCGTTCTTGGGCAACGTCACGTGAGCCTGGGGTTTGATGTCGTCTTCGAGAGGCTGAACAAGGTGCGCGCTCAAAATGCTGGCTTCCCCGTTGTACTCGTGAACGGGCCCCGGTGGTTTGTTCGGTTGTGCTGCCATAGATTTGGCTCCGCTCAGTTCGGTTTACTTTTCAACCCCTCCCGAACCCAATTTACGAGATGGCTGCTCTGATCCCTGCTAGCTTCTGATTTACTGACGCTGTGGGCCTTACTTCTGATTTTGCAGCTCGATCAGGTGTCGCCCCAGGTTGTCACTTTTGCCGGCGTCGGTAATGCCGCTCACCACCAGAGTCCCTGGCTCGTGATCGCGTTCGGGAACAACCACTGACAGCGTGTCCTCCGCCGTGGCCGGAATTGTGTCCGACCATTCTAGCGTTCCCTGCGGGCTATACAAGTCCAATTTATAAGAAGAATAACCGCGTTTGGGCGGAACGTTCAGGGAGAGCACAAAGGCATGCTCGCCGTGCGCCTGCACGGGAACCGGTTCCGTGCCTCTGACATCGATGTTGATCGTGGCCAGCGGCAAAATCCGCGGCGTATTGGCAGCACGATGCAACCGTGAGTTGGTCTCGCCCTGGTATCCGATCACCACCAGCAACAGGGCGAAAACCGGCACCGCAAACGCAGGCCGCATCCAACCAAACCATCCGGAAGCCGCTGGCGCAGCGACCGGCACTCGCGCCGGAGCCGCTTCCGGCTTCTCCGACAAAACCACTTTGCTCTGCTCCACAAACATCGCCGCGGAGCGCACGTCGAGCGCGCAATCCTGGCAATCGAAAAGATGTTCTTCGAATTGATCCCGCACGTCAGGATCGAGTTCGTTCAGAAGATATCTTTCCGTCGCTTTCTCCCGAACTGCCTGATTGTGGTCCATCGCTCGATCTCCTCGGTGCCGGTTTCTTCGCTGCCTGCTTCTTCGGTGCTATAGAGTAGTGACTTTCACCGTCCCATCGTTTCAAAGTTTTCCAGCTGCGGCCACGCCCGGGGGACGCGCCTCCATGCTCTTCAAATACAAGGACTTAAACGATTGCTTGGCACGGTGCAAAAGCACCCGCAGATAGTCGCGATCGACGCCGAAGTCGCGGCAAACCTCATCTTTGTCCCGTTCTTCAAGAAACACCTCCCGCAGCAGGCGGCGGTCTTTTTCGGACAACTCTTCGAGAATCTCGCGGACCTTCCCCTCCATCTGCTTCGCCACCACGGTACCCAGAATGTCGACGTTCGTCGCAGGAAAGTCCTTGTCTTCTTCATCTTCTAGCGAACTGTGGCGCGAAGAAGCCCGGTAATGCTCCAGCAAAACATTGTTGCAGATGGAGTTCACGAAAGCTCCCAGCCGCTCCGGGTGGCGAATGCCCCCCTCGCCGCGCAGCGCGACGAAAACACGGGTAAAAGTCTCCTGGCGCACGTCCTCGATGGCCTGCGGAGAATTCAGACGGGAACGCAGCTTCAGCTGGATCAGTTCGCTGAAATAAGCCACGAAATGTTCCTGGACGCGGAAATCTCCAGCACGAAGGCGCTCGACGTAGGACTCATCGAAGGATTGGAATTGCAAGGACGCGGCCCCGTGTCTGCTGAAGTGCCAGCTAGTTTAGCACCTCGTCCCAAGAAAATTGGAAGCGAGAAGCGAACTGATCTTGCATTACCTCTGTTTGCCGGGTGAGCAACTTGGCCCGGTAAGTAAAAAGAACCATGTGGGGACAGCCGCCCCGGCTGTCCGGTCGCGCGAAGCTCGACTCGGTCTTCGCATGCAGCTTTCCCAATCCGTTATCGGAGACATTGCCCGACGCGCGAACTCGCACTCTTGTAACGGATGGGCCCATCTCCGCACTATGCCTTCGTGGAAGTCAACGAGAACCTGCGGCGACACACAGCTCGGCGAAGCCAGCGTGCGCGATGCACACGATTCACACGCGCACGATGCGCGCGCCTAAAGATCGCGGCCATAATCGGAATCTGCGCCGGCACGGCAACAGCGCGCCTGAAACGCGCTCGCCGTGAAATCCGGCGCACTGGGAATTCCGTCGCCCCGGAGCGTGCGTCATGACCGCTCAGGCGAATTCGCTTCGGCGAATCAGGTCCGCGAAGAGCCGGAGCCCCCGTCTAACCGGGCGGGGGCAGTCCGGTTCGATCAAAGCCGTTGGGATACAAGAAACGGTTAGACCACAAGAAAGCCGGCCCATCCTCTGGGTTCGGGACAAATTTCTGGAGCTTGCAGAAATCACACAGCGAACGGCCCCAGCGGCCATCGTGATCGCGCTTCGAATCCTGCGGTAGTTCCTCTTTTCAGCTCGCGCCCCGGCAAACACTCTCGAAACCTATTCATCCCGATCTCAAAACTTTGTCATTCTGGGCGAAGAAAGATCATCCGCCAAGCGGATGATCTTGCGAAGTCGAGAGCCTGCCCCTGAGCGAAGCCGAAGGGAACCTGCTTTTTGCGTGCGGCGCCCCCTACCGCGGGTGCCCCATCTTTCGCGCTTTTTGCGAAAGGCGGGATTCCACGCACTCGTCCCTTTTGGAGATTTCGAAACGGTACGACCTAAGAGAAATCACTCTGCGCTTGATTTTGTGGCCAGGCTAGCCGCGAGGTGGAGTCGGGGTGCGAGATTGGAAATCCCGAAGAGCGCCGGAACCGACTTCCCCATTTCGGCTCCGGCGATCTGAAGCACCCCAGCTTCCCCCCGGTTGCTATGGGCTCTTCTGTGTCGGGACTTGTGGACCTACCGCAGTCGCCTACTGCGCGACTTCTTCCACTCATTGCCATAGTGCCAAGAGCGGACAATTCGTTACACGGAAATCCGATTAAACTCCTGCGCTAGCTCCGCGGGCCATTCCCACCGGACGCAGATACTCCACCAGCCATCCGAAGTAGAGCCGGTAGGATCGGTGGATCCCATACATAACCGGTACCACCGCCAGCCCGAGCGCCCAACCCGGGTGATGGCTCACCGACTGGATCATCGACGTAACCCCAGCACTGACAACGTAATACGGGAACGAAAGGTGCGCCAGGTTCCACCAGATCCGGTGCATCGCTTCGCCCTTGCCGATAGCCACGACGGTGGCTACCGAAACCGTCTGTCCCACAAATAGGGTGATCGTCGCAAACATCGGCAGCGTGGCACCTGAAACCCACGCGGAACCGCTCAGCCACTGCGCTTTCAGTACCAGGCTGGCGATGCTGCTGGCAAACGCCATCATGCTGACGTTGAACACCATCTGCTCGGGCTTGAACCTCGCGTCCCGTTTGGGCCAGCACTGTACTGCCGTGGCCACGCTGGCGATGGCTACTGCCTCGATCGAGCTCAGGCTGACCACCGCGGTCAGCAGGAAGGGCAAGTTCACTGACATGTTGCCGTCGATTCCGGGCAACTTGACCTTCATCCGCG
>Ga0210383_10001508_pt1 | contig 21318 bp, 19 predicted proteins | sample IncBWC14OmetaG_FD_160072 | JGI IMG/M metagenome (GOLD analysis project Ga0210383, IMG submission 160072) | Forest soil microbial communities from Barre Woods Harvard Forest LTER site, Petersham, Massachusetts, United States - Inc-BW-C-14-O ... | reverse complement strand
CCTGAAGGAAGGCAAAGAATACAACCAGGGTGTCGCTTACTTGGACGATGGCACCATGGTAGTCGTCGACAATGCGCGCAAAATGATTGGCAAGACCATCGACATTTCGGTCACGTCCGTTCTGCAAACCACGGCGGGAAAGATGATCTTCGGCAAGTGGGATGAGCGCTTCATGCGCACCGAGCCGCGTCCCGCCGTCGTTGTCAGCGCTGCTACCGCGATCCCGAACGGAGAGCCAAAGAAAACCGCTCCGATATCGGTAGAACGTCCCGCGGAGTAATTGGGCTGCACTTCGATTTGAACTGAAGCACCCACCCTCGTATACTTGCAGCCCGCTATGAAGGTGATTGCGATCATTCCGGCCGCTGGTTTGGGGACGCGCATGACCTCGGCCCCGAGCGCCAAGGGTAAAAAACCGGCAGCGACCAAACAGTTTACCGAACTTGGCGGCACTCCCATTCTGATTCACACGTTGCGGAAGTTCGTGGCCAGCCCGGAGGTGTCCGAGATTTGCGTGGCTCTGCGTGGCAATGAGATCGATGGCTTCCGCACGCGTCTGGAAAAAGAAGCGAAAGACATTCTCCAAAAAAAGATTCATCTGGTGGAAGGTGGAGAGCACCGGCAGGATTCCGTCGCCAACGCGCTCCATTCCGTCTCCGGAAAAGATGACGACATCGTCCTGGTCCATGATGCTGTGCGGCCGTTCGTCACCGAGGAAATCATCCACGACGTGATCCAGGCCGCAAAGAAATACGGTGCGGCGATTGCCGGGCTACCCGCGGTCGACACGGTTAAGCAAGTCGAGCGTACTTCCGAGGGAGCATTGATCATAGCTACGCTCCCGCGGGAGCGGGTGGTCATGGCGCAAACTCCGCAAGGCTTCCGCTACGATGTCTTGAAGAAAGCGTTCGACGAGGCCGCGGCAGACGGATTTATTGGAACGGATGAAGCGTCGCTGGTCGAGCGTTCCGGCCACGCCGTTGCAGTCGTAATGGGATCGGCGAGAAACATAAAGATCACAGCCCCAGCGGATATGGAGTTGGCAGAGTTCTATTTGAAGTCAAGTTCATGAGAGCCGAATTGAGATTTGATGCCAAAGAATACAAATGAACAACCAGCGATGAGAATCGGTTTCGGTTGGGACTCGCACGAATTCAAGCCCGGTATTCCTCTCAAGATCGGCGGAGTCGCGCTGGCTCATCCCAAAGGGTTGGGTGGCCATTCCGATGGCGATGTACTTCTGCATGCGATCACCGACGCGCTTCTCGGCGCCGTCGCCGCGCCCGATATTGGTTCCTTGTTTCCGCCATCCGACCCGAAGTGGAAAGGCGCTGACTCCGCCGTTTTCCTGCGCGAGGCTTTGAACAGGGTTGAGGCGGCGGGATACGCGATCGCGAATGTGGACTCTACGCTTATTCTTGCTCAGCCAAAGATCGGCCCTCATTCCGCTGCCATCCGCGAGAATCTCGCAAAACTGCTGGGAGTCAGCCCGAACTGTGTCGGCCTAAAAGCCAAAACGCCAGAGGGCATGGGCACTGACAACGCCGCGATTGCAAACGCCGTTGTGCTATTGGGGAAGAAGAACTAACCGCCGATTCGCGCCGACAGCAAAATGCAAAGATTCTTCGCTTCGCTCAGAATGACAAACGCGATCTGATCAGTGTGAATCAGCGTAGATCCGTGGCCGCCGTCAGTTTTTCGTGTCTCACCCGCGCGGCCTTGACCAGCGCTCGGAAAATCGCTCGCGATGGTTCGTCCTCGTCAACCGACCGCTCGGGATGCCACTGCACCGCGAGCACGAAATGATCCGGTGACGTGCCTTCAAGGGCTTCGATAACTCCATCACGCGGAGACCGCGCTACCACTCGCAAGCCATCCCCGGTCTTGTCGGCTGCCTGGTGATGGCTGGAATTCACCGGGATCACAAATTTTCTGCCGTCAGAGGTCTCCACAGTAGAGGCAACGACGCGTGCCAGCCTCGATCCCGGTTCCACTTCGACGGTATGCGCCACGGCGACTTTTCGTCCCGCTTCGTGGCTAATGGAAGATTCGATGTGCTGGATGAGCGTCCCTGTGCGGTAAACGTTCAGGATTTGCAGACCGTAGCAAATGCCAAGGATCGGCTTGCGCATGTTGTAGGCGTCCTGCAGAAGCAGTTCGTCGACGGTGTCGCGTCCCGCATCGGCCGCGGACGTCTGCGGAGCCCGCGGTGCATCATATTTCGCTGGATCGACATCCGCTTTGCTGCCCGGCAACAGCACCGCGTCGCAGCGCTCAATCAGCTTCATCACCTCGGCGGGCGGGTGATCGAGCGGAATGCGAACCGGCTCTCCTCCAGCCATTTCGACGGCGCGCTCGTACTGCGGGAGCGATCGCTCAGCGTACTCAGGGTCGGTAGAATGAGGAACCGGAATGGCAATGCGCGGCGGCATGACGACATTTGCCTTCACGCTACTTGTTCTTCGGCGGTTTTCTTTTTTCGCGTTTTGGCGCGTTCTTGTTTCCCATGCACACAGTTTCACACATCCGCGCCATTCTGACCACAGAGATGGATTTTGAGCCAGCATTCGTGAACCCGTGCATTCCGTTTGACGCTTTTCCACAGTGCACGTTAGAATAGCTGAGTTTGCCTGTACTTGCGGTTCCGTTCTGGGGCCGTCCGCCATCGCTGCTGTTGGAGCGCCGACGCGGAAAGCAGCAAGCATAGAAAATCATCGGGTTCCGTAGATCGCGCCGGTGTGCGATGGGATGGATTTTATGTTTCCCATTGCCTTGAAAGTGGACGCGCCGAACCCAGGAGACACAAGCATGTACGCGGTTATCCGCACAGGTGGAAAGCAGTATCGGGTCGCTCCCGGCGATGTGATCCGGGTGGAAAACCAGGGCACCGGCACCGACGGTCGCGTTGAGTTCAGCGATGTGTTGGCGGTTTCGGCTGGCGACGGACAAATCGGCAAGCCTTCATCCGGAGCGCTCGTTACCGGCGACGTAGTTGAGCAGGGCCGCGAAAAGAAGATTCTGGTCTTCCATTACAAGCGCAAGAAGCAGTACAAGAAACTACGCGGGCATCGTCAGGGATACACAGCGGTACGTATTATTGAGATCGCCTTTGACGGGCAGAAGTTCAGCGCGCCCGAGCTTCCGAAGAAAGTAGCGAAGCCGAAGAAGCTGGCTCCGGTAGAGGCGGCAGAGCTCAAAGCCGAGGCCAAGGCGCACAAGGCTCCGGCGAAGAAAAAGACTGCTGCGAAGAAGTCGGTGGCGAAGAAGGCTGCGCCGAAAAAGAAGAAGTAGCTTAAAGGTTAGAACTAGGATCTAAATCATGGCACATAAAAAAGGGCAGGGCACATCACGAAACGGGCGCGATTCGAATGCGCAACGGCTTGGCTTCAAGGCTTTTGGCGGGCAACTGGTTCCCGGAGGCACGATTATCGTGCGGCAACGCGGCACGCGAGTGAAACCGGGCCTCAACGTAGGCCGTGGCAAGGATGACACGCTGTTTGCCAAAATCACCGGCCGCATTGTGTTCAAAGACCGGGGTCAGCTGGGCAAATACGTGATGGTCGAGCCGATCGCCGCGGAGTAAGCATTTTTCGTTTCGCGGGCAAGGGCGCCCGCGCCCCCACGGTTTGAAGAGCCTCGCCTTCGGGCCGGGGCTTTTTTGTTTTGGTTTCCTTCGTGTCCTGTGTGGTTGACGAAGTTCAAAAACTTGAACCGCAAAGGACACGTAGGCATACGAAGAAAGTCTGAAGTCCTGAATGTTTATCGATGAAGCCACAATCCGGGTGAAAGCTGGCGACGGCGGCAATGGGTGTCTTGCGTTCCGGCGGGAGAAGTATGTTCCGCGGGGTGGGCCATCCGGGGGCGATGGCGGCGATGGCGGCGACGTCATCATGGAATCCAGCGAGCGCCACAATACGCTGGTTCACTTCCGTTTCAACCCAGAATACAAGGCCGAGCGCGGACGTCACGGCGAGGGTTCGAACTGCAAGGGACGCGAAGGCGAAGACGTCTTATTGAAAGTTCCGGTAGGAACGATTGTCTACGACGCCGAAACCGGCGACCAAGTCCACGATTTTTCGCACCCCGACGAACGCGTTGTCATAGCCCATGGTGGCCGAGGTGGGCGCGGCAACGCCCGCTTCGCAACATCCACGCATCAGGCTCCTCGCGAGCACGAAGAGGGACGGCCCGGTGAAGAGCGCGTCTTCCGCCTGGAACTCAAGCTTCTCGCTGATGTGGGGCTAGTTGGTTTTCCCAACGTCGGCAAGTCAACGCTGATCTCGCGAATCTCCGCCGCGCGGCCGAAGATTGCCGACTATCCATTCACCACGTTGCAGCCGAATCTTGGGGTCGTGGCAGTCGGTGAAGCAAAAGAAGAACGCAGCTTCGTAGTGGCGGATATCCCCGGCCTCATTGAAGGGGCTCATGAGGGATCGGGCCTGGGGATACAATTCCTGCGGCACATCGAGCGCACGCGCTTGCTGGTTCATCTGGTAGATGTGTCCGACGCGAGCGGGCGGCCCGACCCGGTGAAGGATGTGGAAGTCATCAACGGCGAATTGAAAAGTTTTGGCGCCGGACTCGACACGAAGCCAGTCATTATGGTGGCCTCGAAAATCGACGTTGCGAATAAAGACAAGCTCGCCAAGCTAAAACGTTATTGCAAGAAGCAAGCCCTGGAATTGTTTCCCATCTCGGCGGTAACCGGAAAAGGCGTTGACGAATTGAAGTACGCCATGGCGGATAAGATCGAGGAGATTCGGGTTCAGCCTTCTGGCGACGAGCGCGATGGAAAGATTTTAACCGCAGAGAGCGCAGAGACTCCGCCGAGAACGCGGAGAAGCACTCGTTAGAGCACTCGCACTTACTCCCTAAATGGCCTACGCCTCCGCCATGTGCGAGCCGTGCTGAAAGTGGAATTGCAGAATCTTGGCGGCGAGAGCGGGATGCATCGAGGGAGCTTCGGCCTTTATGGTGCGAACCACTTCACCGCGACAGACAACCTCCGCGGCCGATAGCCCCGCGATCTCTGAGGGCAACACCAGATTGATCTCAAGCTGCACCGTTTCCGGCAGCAGTTCTTCTGCGCGGAACAACAATCCCGATCGACTGATGTTCTCCGTCGTACCGGCGCGCCAGACTTCCTCTCCGATCGGGCGGTATTTCAACGGCAATTGCAGTTTGAAGCGTTGCGCACGGAACGGCGACTGCTTAACGTATGAGTTTCCGGCTTCGACTTGCATGGCTAAGCGGGCAGACATGGAGACCTCCTTGGGGCGTGGTGCGTCCAACACCTCCCGCACCTTGGCTTTGAGCGTCAGCAACGTAAAGGGCTTTTGGAGCAGGGTGATGCCTGCGTCCAGCGTGCCGTTTTGGCCAATCGCATTTTCGGTATAGCCCGACATATAAAGCACCCGCATTTCGGGCCGTCGCGGGCAAAGCTGGTTCGCCAGTTCCCGTCCCGTCATCCCCGGCATCACCACATCGGTCAGCAAAAGGTGAATGGGACCAGAATGAGCATTCGAAATCAGCATCGCGGTTGCCGGATCTCCAGCGTCAATCACGGTGTATCCCTGACGTTCCAGATACTCGCGTGCGAGGCGTAGCACGGTGACTTCGTCTTCAACCAGCAGCACGGTTTCACGGCCTTGCTGCACTTCTTTGGCACCTATTGCAGGTTGTGCCACCGCCGGTTCTCCGGCTTCGCTCACGCGCGGCAGATAAACCTTGAATGACGTTCCCTTGCCCGGTTCGCTGTACGCCCAGATATACCCACCGCTTTGCTTGACGATGCCGTAGACCATCGACAGACCGAGTCCGGTTCCCTTCGCGCCTTTTGTGCTGAAGAACGGTTCGAAGATCCGGCTCTGTGTCTCCGCATCCATTCCGACTCCGGTATCGCTCATGGCCAGCATCACATACTCGCCCGGTTCGACAGGAGGGTGGAGGCGGGCATAGCTCTCGTCCAACGAGACGTTCGCAGTCTCAATCGTCAGCTTGCCGCCGCGCGGCATCGCGTCACGCGCGTTCACCGCCAGATTCATGATGACTTGCTCGATCTGGCCCGGATCGGCTTTGGTCGGACCTAATTCGTTCCCCGGCACCATAACCAGCTCAATATCTTCTCCAATGAGCCGGGTCAGCATTTTGAAGTTTTCTGTGACTACCGCATTCAGATCCAGAACTTTAGGCGTCAGCATTTGCTTGCGGCTGAATGCAAGCAACTGGCGCGTGAGCGCGGTAGCGCGATTCGCGGCGTTCGCAATTTCCTGCGCCGGCCCACGCACAGCCGGATCAGGACCAATCCGCTCCAGAAGAAACTCGCAATACCCAGAGATCACCATCAGCAAATTATTGAAGTCATGCGCAATGCCGCCGGCGAGCCGGCCGACTGCCTCCATCTTCTGCGCTTGACGGAGTTGCTGTTCCAGCGCGCGATGCTCGGTCACATCTTCGGCAAACAACTCGAAGAAGGTAGCACTGTGTTCATCGCGAATGGTTCGCCCGGAAAGACGCACGGTGATGGGAACTTCGTCTTTGCGAACCCAATCCGCAATCAACCCGTTGAAGCGATGCGAAGAACGAAAGTGATCCGCGACCACGAACCATTGCTGCGTGTCAGCGTAAAGGTTGGCCAAATTGCCGTCGACCAATTCAGAGGGTGAAGCGTAACCCAGCATGCTCACCAGCGCCGGATTCGCACTCAGCAGAATCCCGTCCGAGTCGCATCGGCAAATCCCATAAGGAGCATTGGTCACCAGCGACCGGAAGTTGATTTCCGAGCGCCGCAACCCTTCCTGGGCCGATCGCAGCGCCGCGTTAAACGAGCAAATCAGGAGCGCCACAAACACAAACAACGTCAGATGTATGATTGCCTGGCGATATTCGGCTGGGGAATGTCCTCCGCCAAGAGAAAAATACGCGCTCACCGTCAATGCGAACGAAGTCGCGACTAGGCCCGGCTTCCACCCGCCGTACCAGGCGCTGACCATAATCGCAACGGCGAAAACGATGAGCCGGCTTTCGACGACATCCACCAGCATCAATGCGGGGATCAGCGCGAGGGTAATGCTAAGGACGGCGACGCCGTATCGGAGAATAGGCGCCCGAGCCGGGGGAATGTAGCGTGCGCGAAGAAGGGGGAGCTTCAGTCGCATGCAAAACCAACTCTAGTTCCAAAATGGGAACTCCGCGAGTTACGGGAGTTCAGGTGGTTGATGCTGGGTGGGCGCTGACCACGCGTTCAACCACTGCCACAACGGTTAGCCTGACTTTACAATGAGTTGGCCCTGTGAATGTCGGCTGAGCCCTAAAATTCCGTTTTTTGTGAATCAAGAGATACACGGGGCAAGAACACTACAACACTTGGATGTTAGGCAAATATGAACATCGGATTGTTCGGCGGAACCTTCGATCCCATTCACCACGGCCACCTCGCCTTGGCGCGCGGCGCGCAGGAACGTTTCCAGCTAGGATGCGTCCATTTCGTCCCGGCCAATGTTCCACCCCACAAGCAACGGCACCCGATTGCGCCCTTTTTCCATCGCTACGCTATGGTGGCGCTGGCCACGATGAACGAAAAGACTTTTGTTCCATCTCTGCTCGAAGCGCCCGGAGACGTCCCGATCACCGCTGCGAAAGGCAAGAAGGCGCATGCCGAACACGCCCCGCCGGATGCAAATTACAGCATCGATACCGTTCGTCGCCTGAAACAGACACTCAAGAAAAGTGATCGCCTTTTCTTCCTGATCGGCATCGACGCATTCAACACCATCGCCACCTGGCACGAAGTGGTAGCTCTTTTCCGCGAGTGCGAATTCATCGTGGCCAGCCGCCCCGGATATTCCCTGGCCGACGTGGCCAACGCCCTGCCGGAAGCCCTGCGCCCGAAATCCGCAGTGACCAAGCCCTTCGCCAAGCAGCCAGCCAAGGGCGACTTAGTCTTGGCAGGAGCAACGCTGCATCTACTAGAAAACGTCCATCAAAATGTTTCGGCGACAGCAATCCGCGACGCTGTAGCAGCCAAGAAGCCGCTGACAAAATTCGTCGATCCCGCAGTAGCCGAGTACATCAAGAAGGAAGGATTGTATCGGGCAAAGTAGCCGCTGGTCGTTTGCTCTTGGTCGTCGAAACAACTCTGTCATCCCGACCGAAGCGAAGCGAAGTGGAGGGACCTTGTGTTTAAGCGGATGAGATACGCACTGTGCCTTGTCAGTTAGAATGATGACACCAACGACCGACCAACGACCAAAGTTGACCAAATGAAAAAGACTGATCTGAAGCGCCAAGTATCCGAAGCCATCGCCGCCTGCCAGGAAAAACAGGCAGAAGAAATTACGATTCTCGAACTCGATCAGGCATCGGGAGCATTCACCGACTACTTCGTCGTGTGCAGCGGGAACAATCCGCGACAGGTCCAGGCGATCTCCGACGAAGTAGAAGAACGGCTGGAAAAGGCCGGACAGCGCCCAACGCACATCGAAGGCTACAAGCAAGCCGAATGGGTCCTGCTCGACTACGTCAACTTCGTGGTGCATGTGTTCTCCGACAAAGCCCGCAAGTTCTACGATCTCGAGCGCCTGTGGAAGTCCGCCAAGCGATTGCAACCCTCAGAACTGACAAAGGCCAAACGAACCACAGTACGTAGCGTTGCAAGAAAGCGCGCGTAAGAACACCAGCCGCGGATCTCCACTGATTTAACGGATCATAAAGAAAAAACCAAAAAAGACTTATCCGTGCGAATCCGTGTAAATCCGTGGCGAACTTACTTGACCACATGAAGCTGCGAATCGCATGGATCGGCAAGACGAAAGACCCGGCAATTGACTCGCTGACCGACGAATATCTGAAGCGCCTCTCCCGCTACGCCGAAGTGCAGGGGACGCCGCTCAAGGACGAGCCAGCTCTCCTGAAGCAAGCCAACCGACACCTGCTAGTGCTGCTCGACAGTCGTGGCAAACAGTTTTCCTCGGAAGAGTTCGCCGAATTTCTTCGCAACCACCAGGACCGCAATCCGCTACCGCTATTTTTCGCCATCGGCCCGGCCAACGGATTCTCACCCCAACTTCGCCAGGAAGCCAACTTGTTACTCTCCCTGGGAAAAATGACAGTTGCCCACGAGTTGGCCCGAGTGGTATTGCTGGAACAACTTTACCGCGCGTTCACTATTTTGACAGGGCACCCGTACCATCTGGGACATTGAGACCGCACACGTGTGTACCTTCGTGATGTTTCTCGTTGTCACCCGACGGTTTAAAGTCGGTTCCCAAAGATCGTAAGCAATTAACAAACAAGGAGTCCCCCATGAAGAATCCCCTCGATGTGCTCCGCGTAAAAGAACAGGAAATTGCCAGGGTCAAGCAGGAAATCGAAGCCCTGCGGCTTACCGCCAAGTTGCTGGGAGATGAACCTTCTTCCACCGGCGACGGAAAAGTCGAGTTCCGCCAAGTCGTCAACATGCCCTAGGATGCCCCACAAAACTCTGTCCCTCAACCGGAGCGCAGCGGCCCAAAATAACTCTGTCATCCCGACCGAAGCGCAGCGAAGTGGAGGGACCTTGCGTTTTCAGCGGCATTCACTGTCAATCAGTCCGTTCCAATATGCCAGACACGTCCAAAACACACGCCAGCAGGCCGCGAAAAAATATGGCCAACGTTAGTTCTGGGAAGGGCCCGACTTCAGTCGCGCCGCTAAGCCGCAGAAGAATGGCGCGCGCTTTAACGCCTGAGGCGAGTTTTTCCTGCCCAGCGACTTTCCGCAAGCCTACGGGAAAGGCAAGTCTAACTGGGGCACGCATTCGCCCGTGCGTACTCTGTCATAGAGGAAGTTCAACAGCTGTGCCTGTTACTGCGAATTCGTTTCCATCAGGCGAGGCCAACTAATCTCAATCACGATGGTCGCAACTAGAGTTAGCAGAAAGCATGCAAATTGAGGATGAGCGGGCCAGATGATTCGCCCGATCCCGAACACCCACGACCCCAACCCAACCGCGGTCCCAATCAAGGTAGCAATCAAAGAAACCTTCAGAGTTCGCATGTCCATCCTCGATTGATGAATACGACGAAAACCCCAGTTCCGTTCCATCCAGCATTCGTCGATTAAGCCGACGGCTGCGCCTCGCCAGCAGGGACGGGCCCAGGCCGTCGTAGCATTCTTGCTCTGTGCAAAAAGGCCACCCAAAAAAGGACGGCCCTTTTGTTTGCTTTATTTCTGCTGCTTTATTTTATGTACAGCACTCCGATGTAACCGCCGGCATTGTCGACAAACCAGATATTGCCGTCCGGACCAACGGCCATACCGAGGATCGCCATTCCGTAGCTGGCGGGGAGGTTCCACACCTTCACCGCGCCGGCGGGGGTAATCCGGCCAATCTGGTTACTAAACGTCCCGAAGTACAGATTCCCGTCTCCGCCATTGATAATCGTGTCCACCAGTGGAGGTAGGCCCTTGGTGTAGTACTTCAGCCCTTTGCCATTGGTACCGATTGCGCCAATCCGCGATGGGTAGCCGTTGCATCCGCCGGGATCGGCAAACCAGATCCGGTTGTCCGGGCCACTGGCAATGCCGAAGCCATTGCCGTGGTTCTTCACATGGTAGATATTGAAGTGACCTTTCGGCGTGACACTCCCAATGTCGGTGTAGTCGCTTCCTGCAAAGCATGGACCGTTGGCTTCGAGGAACCAAATGTTGCCATCCGAACCCAGTGCGAGCGAGGTTGGTTGGGACTGATCGCCACCATTCGGAAGGTCGAACTCCGTCACTTTCCCTTTCGGCGTGATCCGTAGAATGCCGTTAAAGTCGGTCGTGGCCCATAGGTTCTTGTCCGACCCCACCGTGATCGAGATTGAATCCGAGGGCGAGAAGTTGAACCCATACTCGCTAAATTTTCCGGCATCGGTCAAGGCGCCTACATCCCCGAGCGCATACTCTGTGAACCACATGCGATTGTCGGGTCCTTGCACAATTCCGAAGGGCTCGGCGCCACCAAAGTTGCTGGGGAGATTGAACGCCTTCACTCCTCCCTTGGTGGTGAAGCGGATGATCTGGTTGAGGGATTGACTGCCGAACCAAAGGTCGTTGTCGAGCCCCGAAGCGATCCTGATGGAGCCGGTGTAGCCGCTCGGACCGGTAAAGATACAAATCTTATTTCCGCTGATCTTCGAGCACTGAGGTTTGGTGTCCGAAGAGCCCTCGTCTTGGGCTTGAGCAAAGATCCCCATCAGCATCACAACTGCAACCGCCGCCATGCAGTAACCGCGAATTTTCTTCATAACATGGAACTCCTTGATTGTTTTCACCGCGTTTGACTTTTCTTGAGTTGATCGCCGGGGGAAGGCTTTGGTAAAGAGAAGCGCCTTGGCAGCGCTCCACAAAACGCAGACATTCTAGCACGGTTTGCCCGGCCACGGCTCGGCTCTCGGATGCAGCCTTGCAGCGACTATTGCCCTGTCGAAATCGCCAAAATAAAAAAGACAGAGACAACTATCGTAAAATCTCACGATTACGCTCACCGACCTTCGCGGGCAATTCACAAAGACTGTAATCGCTGGTTGCGCCATTTTCTGGAACCGAGCACTTACCTTAACTGCGCCTGCGTTCAGTGAAGTCGCTCAAAATAAACGTCGAAGATTGCCGGCGCAGTCCTGCGAGACCCTGCCAACCGCCCGAAGAAGGTACAATCAAGTATTCCCCAGTTATGCAGGACATCCGCCGTGGTCTGATCATCGTGAATACCGGTCCGGGCAAGGGCAAGACCACCGCCGCCATGGGAACCGCCCTGCGGGCAGTCGGCCAGGGCATGAAAGTGCTGATGCTGCAATTCCTGAAAGGCTCCTGGCATTACGGCGAACTCGACGCGGTGCAAGCCTTCGGCGACAAATTCGTCATGAAGCAAATGGGCCGGGGCTTCGTGAAGGTAGGAGCCGAGAAGCCTGACCCTCAAGACGTCAAAATGGTTGAAGACGCGTGGGCCGAGGCCGAGCAGGCGATTCAATCGGGCGCCTGGGATCTGGTAATTCTCGACGAAATTAATTATGCCATCAGCTACGGCATGCTCGACCCGGCGAAGGTCGCCGAGAGCCTGAAAAACAAGCCGGAGATGGTTCATGTTATCTTGACCGGCAGGAATGCGCACCCGGCAATTGTCGACTTGGCCGACACCGTGACCGAAATGCGCCAGGTCAAGCACGCGTATGAGAAAGGCGTGCTAGCGCAGAGAGGGATCGAGTACTGAAATTGAGCATTGAGAAATTTGGTAATTGGGCAATTGAAAAGCAAATGTTGAATTACTCAATTACCAAATTCCGCAATTGCTGAATGCCTATGACCTGGTTCAAAAGACAATCCGGGGAGCTGGATGCGACGGGCGAGAAGAAAGTCCGCACCGAAGGTTTGTGGGTGAAGTGCGAGCATTGCCGGCAGATCATCTGGAAAAAAGATCTGGAAGATAATCTCAACGTCTGCCCCAAGTGCGATAAGCACTTTCGCATCGACGCGCGGACCCGTCTGGCGCAGCTTCTCGATGACAATCAGTACGAGGTGTTCGATGCTAACCTGGTATCCACCGACCCGCTCAAATTTTCTGACCTGAAAAGCTACGCGTCACGCCTGCAACAAGCCCAGGCCGAAACCGGGCTGAAAGATGCCATCATCAATGCTCGCGGCAAACTGAATGGTCGTCCCGTGATCGTGAGCGCAATGGAGTATTCGTTCATCGGAGGCAGTATGGGCGCGGTGGTAGGCGAAAGCATTACACGCGCCATCGAGCATGCCACCGACACCAAATCTCCGATCGTGATTGTCTCAGCCTCCGGCGGGGCGCGCATGATGGAAGGCGTAATCAGTCTGATGCAGCTCGCGAAAATTTCAGCTGCGCTGGCCCGCTTGGACGAGGCCCGTGTTCCCTACATTTCTGTGCTCACCGATCCGACCACCGGCGGCGTGACCGCCTCCTTCGCCATGCTGGGCGACTTGAACATCGCTGAACCCGGCGCCTTGATCGGATTCGCCGGACCTCGCGTAATTGAGCAGACGATCCGCCAGAAGCTGCCGCAAGGCTTTCAACGCAGCGAGTTTCTCCTCGAGCACGGCATGCTCGATGCAGTCGTACCCCGCAAGCAGTTGAAGCCGTATATTGGACGCGCACTTGAGTTCATGGCTGCAGCATAAGCTATCACTCTCAGTCAGACCGCTTTCTTTGCCATTCGACCCGCATCTTTCTAAGTTGAGTGTTCAGTCGTGGCAAACTCCGAATCGCAAACGGCAAACTGGTAATCTGAAAGCTGATAGCTGACCGCTGAAAGCTAGCCCATGTCCTACGAAAATGCGGTTGCGCGTATGTACGCCCTCGGTCACGAACTGGCGCAGACTCCATCGCACAAGTTCGACCTGGCGCACATGCGTGCGCTGCTGGAAGCCCTGAATAATCCCGAGCGGAAGTTTCCGGGTGTCTTGATTGCCGGAACCAACGGCAAAGGTTCAACGGCGGCGACACTTGCATCGATCCTGCGCACATCAGCTTTACGCACCGGGCTGTACACGTCGCCGCATCTTGTAAGAATCAACGAGCGCATTCGCATCAACGGTGCGCAAATCGGCGACCGCGATTTCGCTTTGCTGCACGACGTTGTAGATCGCACTGCGGAGCGCCTGGTCGAAGAAGGCGAATTGCCGTGGCATCCGAGCTTCTTCGAGATGTCGACCGCGATTGCGTTTGAATACTTCGCGCAGAACAAAGTCGAAATCGCCGTGCTCGAAGTCGGCATGGGCGGACGCCTCGACGCGACCAACGTAATCGAGCCGCGAGTCAGCGTGATCACCGATATCGCGCTCGACCATCAGAAGTTTCTGGGCGACACGGTGGCTGAAATCGCTCGCGAGAAAGCAGGAATCATCCGTCCCGGTGGAATCGTCGTGACCCTACCACAACTTCCGCAGGCGAACGACGTGATCGGAAACACGATTCTGGAACTGGGAGCGCAGGCAGTGAGCGCTGTTCCTTACGTGCCTCCTGTTTCACCGGGCAGCGACGAATATTGCGTGCCGGGCGAAAAGCCTTTAATCGCGGAGGTCGCGGAGAAAGACGCAAAGGGCGCTAAGAAAAGCTCAGACGCTCGCGGCCCTTTCTCGCGCTATCCCTTGCAGGTCATGGGAAAACAGATTCTGGTTGAAACCCCTCTCGTCGGCCGTCATCAACTGCGGAACATTGCGCTCGCGATTGCCACAGCCGAAGTGCTCAGCCATCAGGGATTCCCAATCACGCCCGAAACCATCGAGCGCGGCATCCGTGAAACCCGTTGGCCGGGACGATTCCAAGTCTTGCCAGCGAAAGACGGTGAGCCCGAATATGTCTTCGACGTAGCCCACAATCCCGCGGGTGCCTGGGCACTCCGCTCTGCGCTGTCCCAATGCTATGAAGATCGTCCGCTGACGTTTGTCTTTGGAGCCATGCGTGACAAAGCGATTGGCGAGATCGCGGAGATCCTGTTTCCACTCGCGGAGCGCATCCTCGTCACCCGCGCCGATAATCCGCGCTCAGCTACGCCGGATGAGATTCGCGAAGCAGTCGCACGCCTATCTATCGAGATCGAAGATGCCGTCGACGTACCTTCTGCGCTCGATCGCGCCCGTTCTCTTGCTGGTCCTAACGCGATAGTAGTTATCACCGGTTCGATATACATTGTAGGAGAGGCCATGCGTGCCTTCTCGATCGAGGTTTAGGCGTTCCAATGCAAGAAGCGCATACGTCCGTCGGAGAACAAATGCAGAGCGGGACGCACTTGTCTGCCCAAAATAACGACGGTTCCATCGTCGTTCCAGTCCCAGTCCACGGCTGGCTTAGCGTGTTGCGCTCGTATTTCATCTTCGATCCCCTGATCTGGATGTATACCGTTGTTCTGGGAATCGTTTCCATTCCGGCGTCTCTCTTCGGCGAGAAGAGCCGCATTCTGCATGGCTTTGCGCGCCTCTGGTCCTGGCTGATCATGAAGACGATCCTGTCTCCGGTGAAAGTCACGGGGCTGGAGAATATCGACACGTCGAAGCCCCACGTCTACGCCGTGACCCATGCCTCCGCGCTCGACATTCCGGTGCTGTATGTTTACCTGCCGTTCGAGTTTCGGATTTTATTCAAGAAGGAATTGCTCTCCTACCCTATTGTCGGATGGCACTTGCGACGCTCAGGTCAGGTCTGCATCGATCAGCAAAAGCCGGCGCGATCGATTGCGCATATCCGGTCGGCGGTGAAGAGTTTGCAGGGCGGAATGCCGCTGGTGATTTTTCCTGAAGGCGGCCGGACCCCAGACGGTGAAATCAAGCCATTCATGCCGGGAGCGTTTTATCTCGCGATCAAGGCGGAAGTGGACATTGTGCCGGTCGCTCTGGTCGGAACCTACGAACTGCTTCCCATGAACACCTATCACATCAAGTCGCGTCCGCTTGAGATGCGATTAGGCGAGCCGATTTCAACCGCGGGATATTCGTTGCGGGAGATGGAACCGCTGTCGGCCAAAGTTCACCAGGCAATGGAAGACTTGTACTACGGTAGCCACTCTGTAGAAACGTAGCTAGCTACGTTTCTACAACGAAGAGTTCGATCGCCGCGCTCAGGCGGACAAGGGCGTCCTCCCCATACAAAACTGACATTTCCCTTCTACTCATTCATAATGCTCTGCCGGAGGATTTGAATGAAATTTCGCGTGTTGTCATTTCTGATTTCATTTCTATTCGTGATTCAAACGCAGGCCGCTTCGAAACCCACGGTTGCCGAAGCCCAGCAGTTCATGCTGCAAGCTCAGGCTCGTCTTAACGAAATTCAGGTCAAGGCCGCCCGAGCCAGTTGGGTTCAGGAGAACTTCATTACGGATGACACGCAAGCGTTGTCAGCTGACCTCCAGGATCAACTCACGGCGGCGACCACGGAACTGATCGAACAGGCCAAGCGCTTCGATGGCCTCACGCTTCCACCGGAACTGGCCCGGCAATTCATGCTGCTGCGGCTGTCTCTGACCGCGCCGGCTCCCAAAGATCCGGCGTTGCGAAAAGAGATGACACAGATCGCCGCTTCTCTCGACGGCGATTACGGCAAAGGCAAGTACTGCCGCAAGCCCGATGATTGTCTCGACATCCCAGCGATCGAACGCATCATGGGAGAAAGTCAGGATCCCAACGAACTGAAAGATCTCTGGGTAGGATGGCACAAAGTTGGCGCGCCCATGCGCACGCGCTATTCGCGCTTTGTCCAGCTCTCAAACCAGGGCGCGCAGGAACTCGGCTTCAAGGACACGGGTGCGCTCTGGCGCGCGGGCTACGACATGACGCCGGAGCAATTCAGCGCCGAGATCGAGCGGCTGTGGCAGCAGGTTCGCCCGCTCTATATTTCTTTGCATACCTATGTTCGCGCGCGGTTGGTGCAGAAATACGGGCCCCAAGTTGTGCCGCCGGATGGCCCAATTCCCGCGCACCTGCTGGGCAATCCCTGGGCGCAGGAGTGGGGCAATATCTTTCCCATCCTTGGTCTGGATAACAACAGTCGCGGCTACGATTTGACCGCATTGCTGCAGGCCAAGAATCTCGATGCCAAAGGCATGGTGCGCTACGGCGAGGGCTTCTACAAGTCGCTGGGCTTTGCCCCGCTGCCGGAAACTTTTTGGACGCGTTCGCTCCTGACCAAACCGCGGGATCGCGATGTGGTCTGTCACGCCAGCGCGTGGGACGTCGATAACTTCGACGATCTGCGCGTGAAGATGTGCATCCAGATTCGCGCCGACGACTTCGTCACCATCCACCACGAACTCGGACACAACATGTACCAGCGCGCCTATGAGAACCAGCCATTCATTTTCAAGAACGGCGCCAATGACGGCTTCCACGAGGCGATCGGCGATACCATCGCGCTGGCGATCACGCCCGAATACTTGAAGACGATTGGGCTCCTCGCAAAAGTGCCACCTGCAGAAAGTGACATTCCGCTATTGCTGAGCCAGGCGCTCGACAAAGTGGCCTTTCTACCTTTCGGATTGATGATCGACCAGTGGCGGTGGAAGGTTTTCTCCGGCGAAATCACTCCCGCGGATTACAACAAAGCCTGGTGGGATTTGCGGCTGAAGTATCAGGGTGTAGCGCCGCCGGTCGCGCGCAGCGAAGCGGATTTCGATCCCGGCGCCAAGTACCATGTCCCCGCCAACGTTCCGTACACGCGATACTTCCTGGCCCGCATTCTGCAATTCCAGTTCTATCGCGCGTTGTGTCAGGCCTCGGGATACAGCGGCCCGCTGAATCGCTGTACCTTCTACGGCTCGAAAGAAGCAGGCGCAAAATTTAACAAGATGCTCGAGATGGGACAAAGCAAACCATGGCCGGATGAATTGGAAGTCCTGACCGGACAGCGCCAAATGGACGCGACCGCGATACTGGACTACTTCGCCCCTCTGCAAAAATGGCTCGACGAGCAGAACAAAGGCCAGAAGTCGGGCTGGTAAACTGCAGCGCTACGCGCCGCTGGGCGGACGAGGGCGTCCGCCCCACACGATCTGTTATTTAATTTCCGTTCAGCCAATCTTCGTAGGCTTTGAATGAATACGGCCTGCCGAGGAAGTCGCTTACCAGCGCGGCAGCCGGTTTAGTTCCGCTAGCCGCGAGAACAGTATCGCGATACTTCCTTGCGACCACCGGATTGGTCAAGCCATCTGCCTTGAACTCCGTGAACATGTCTTTGGCAATCACCAGAGACCACATGTAAGTGTAGTAAACCGCGGAGTAGCCGTTGAGGTGATCGAAGGCGGCCTGCATGTGCGTGTTCGGAACATATCGGAATGGTGTGTACTGCTGCTGCAACTGGGCCAGCAGCGCGGTTGTATCCAGCCCCTGCGGATTGCGATTGTAGTAATCGAGGCTGATCGCGGCGTAGAACATTTGCATGCGCACGCCGAGGGCGCGGCCAAATTCGTCCGCAGCTTCGGCCTTTTTTGCCAGTTCGGCCGGAATCGGCTCATTCGTCCTGTAATTGCGCGCGAAGGTCTGCAGGACGGCCGGATCTTTTGCCCACTCCTCGAACATCTGCGAGGGAGCTTCGATGAAGTCGTTCTCGAGATCGCCGGTCGCCCACTTTGTGTTCCCGCGGAAGATCCCATGCAGCAGGTGTCCGTATTCGTGAAAGAAAACTATTACGTCGTCGCGTTCCATGAGGCCGGGGCCATCGGTGGGCTGTGGAAAGTTACAAACCAGCACGTACTCCGGGAGGCGAAATCCTTCTTTGCCGGTGGCCAGGTTGAAGGTCGCATAGTGCTTGTATTTGTTGGCGCGGGGGAACATGTCGAAATAAATCCGGCCAAGCAGTTTGCCGCCGTCGTAAACGTCATAAACCGCAACGTCCGGATGCCAGACCTGGGCATTGGTCACGCGCTTGTAAGTGATGCCATACATCTGGCTGGTAAGGTCGAGGATGCCTTGCAGAACTCGCGAGTATTCGAAATACGGACGTACTGCCTGAGAGTCGTATCCATACTTTTCGATTGTCGCTTCATGCAGGAAATGGTGGTAATTCCAAATGTCGACCGTAGTAGCGTTCGGTTCCTGTTTACGCCTGTAGGCAAGTAGCTGGTCGTAGTCCCCCTGCGATTTGGCTTGTGATGCTGCCGTGATTTTCTCGATAAAATCAGCGGCATTCTGCTTGGTGGCGACCATCTTGTCTTCGGTGATGTAAGCCGCCCAATCGGAATACCCCAACGTGGTAGCCAGTTCATAACGCTTCTGCAGCAAGCGCGACAGGACCTCGATGTTTTTGGGATAGGCGCGCTGCGTGTACGCCTCGTAGAAAGCTTTTTGCGCAGCCTCATTCGTGGCATATTCGCGGAAAGGTATGTAGTCGGTGTTGTCGGTCTTGAGTGTTACTTTGCCGGAGGCGTCCGGCTTGTGGGCTTGCTTGTAATCTTCTGGAAGACCGTCCAATTGCGACGGGTCCAGTTGTATGGTGCGAACGTCCGCGGGAATATTCTGCTCGAATTCCTGGCCGATCTTTACCAGTTCATCCTGAAGTTGCCGGATCTGCGCCCGCGTGGCATCGTCGCGATCGACGCCGGAGCGATGGTAGTCGCGAAGCGTAGTCCGCAGGAAATAAGTGCCAGCGCTGTCGAGCTTCGAGCCATCGAGCGAAGCGAGGACGTTATACATGTCCTTATCAAGCGAGATGTCGGTCAGCAACTGGCTGGCTTCCTGTTCGCAGACTTGTGCGGCCTCGCGAAATGGCTTCGACGGCTGCACCTGTTCGGCCAGTCCCGCCCGGGCAGCGGCATCGCTGGCAATCAGGATGGTCGTGTCGAAAGCTTGCAGAGTTGCCATGGCGTCGCGGGGCGGCTTTGTAGCTTTCATCTCGGCGACTTGCTTTTTGGTCAGCTCCAAGTCGCTACGGCAAGATGCCAGGAACGCTTCGGGCGTGCCGGCCAGCGTGCTGGAGGCACCCGGGGTGAGCGTTTGCGCCTGAGCGGCGGCGGCGACTAGAGCTGCGAACAACAACACAGCGGTTTTCTTATGATTCATCTTTTGTCCTTGAAATCCTTCACTTGGGTTCGAATGAGACTCGAAAGGCCAATCTGATAGACGAAAGAACCAGCAAGAAGTGAGTTCCAGCTTAAATTTCATGCGCAGATGGGGTCAAGCCTAACCCAAATCACATCGCCCCCTGGGGTCGCGGCGCTTCGACCGCCGGGCACACGAGGGCGTCCGCCGCTACGTGCTTTATACTAAAGGCTTATGGCAGACAGCATTCATATCAAGCTCCCCGACGGGAGCGTCAAGGAACTACCCAAGGGCGGCACTGCGCTTGATGTTGCCAAGTCGATCGGCCAGCGGCTGGCCGACGCCGCGCTGGCCGCGAAGACCAACGGCGATCTCATCGATCTTACCCGGCCGTTGGAGAAAGACACCGATCTCCGCATCCTGACCGATCGCGATCCCGAGGCGCTCGAAGTTTACCGGCATTCCTCCGCCCATCTGCTCGCGGCGGCGGTGCTCGAACTTTTTCCCGAGACCAAGCTCGGTCACGGCCCAGCTACCGAAAGCGGATTCTTCTACGACTTTTATCGTCCGACTCCGTTTACTCCGGAGGATTTGCAAAAGATCGAGAAGAAGATGCAGGAGCTGGTCCAGCAGAACATTCCGTACGCGCGTGAGTTTCTGCCTCGCGATCAGGGGCTCGAAGAATTCAAAAAAGACGGCGACTTCATGAAATGCCATTTCATCGAGCAGTTCACCAAGCCCGATGAAAAGATTTCCATCTACCGCACCGGCAAATTCACCGACTTCTGCCGTGGTCCGCACATTCCGTCGACCGGGAAGATCAAGGCCTTTAAGCTGCTGAGCATCGCGGGCGCTTATTGGCTTGGCGACGAGAAGAATCCGCAGCTGCAGCGGATTTACGGGACTTCATTTTTTTCGAAAAAAGATCTCGACGACTTCCTGAACAAGCAGGAAGAAGCAAAGAAGCGCGACCATCGCGTGCTCGGTCAGCAACTTGATTTGTTTTCCATCCAGGAGCTCGCCGGACCGGGACTGATTTTCTGGCATCCCAAGGGCGGCATCATCCGCAAGGAGATGGAAGACTGGATGCGCTCGGAGTACATCAAGCGCGGGTACTCGCTCGTCTACACCCCGCACGTGGTCCGGCGGCAACTGTTCCACGTTTCCGGCCACGAAGGTTACTACTCCCAGAACATGTTCGACTCAATGGAGCTCGACGACGCGGAATATCGTCTCAAGCCCATGAACTGTCCGGGTCACATTCTGATTTACAAAGATTCGCTGAAATCGTATCGCGACCTGCCAGTGCGCCTCGGCGAACTGGGAACGGTCTATCGCTACGAGCGTTCGGGAGTAATGCATGGGCTGTTGCGGGTTCGCGGCTTCACGCAGGATGACTCCCACATCTTCTGCACCCCGGAACAGATCGAAGCGGAAATTGGGGGCTGCTTGGATTTCGCGCTCGAAGTGCTGAGAGTTTTTGGCTTCGATCAGTACCAGACCGAGCTATCCACCTGGGATCCGAACGACCGCAAGAATTTTCTGGGATCGGAAGATCAGTGGAACATGGCCAACCGCTCGCTCGAAAATGCGCTCAAGCAGCGGAAGATTGAGTACAAGGTCATCCCCGGCGAAGGGGCGTTTTATGGGCCGAAGATCGACATTAAGCTGGTGGATGCAATCGGGCGCCTATGGCAGCTTTCCACCGTTCAGGTCGACTTCAATCTGCCGCAGCGCTTTAACCTCGAATACGTCGCCGAAGACGGCACGCGCAAACAGCCGGTGATGGTGCATCGCGCGCTCTTT
>Ga0210383_10001507_pt1 | contig 21320 bp, 20 predicted proteins | sample IncBWC14OmetaG_FD_160072 | JGI IMG/M metagenome (GOLD analysis project Ga0210383, IMG submission 160072) | Forest soil microbial communities from Barre Woods Harvard Forest LTER site, Petersham, Massachusetts, United States - Inc-BW-C-14-O ... | reverse complement strand
CCCGATATTTCGCTCGCCTGGATCGAGAAGAATGTGCCCTACACACCAGGCCCAATGAAGAGCTACTTGGAGGGTTGGCGCAAGGTCGGACTCCAGTGACCAGAGGTCTGCTTTGGGGTCAATAACGGAAGTGGCACCGCTTGATCGGCATGTCCGTTCGACATCGACCCTGTGTTCTTCAACGATAGTGACGCCTAACCGCTTTGAGCGGCTTCGTCACGTCGTTGGCCTCCAATCGACGCTTCAGCTGCTTACCTTACCCGCCTTAAAGCGGCAGCGGTCTTGAAATGACTAAAGCACTGCTATCATTGGCGCACCCGACACGATTCGAACGTGTGGCCTTTGCCTTCGGAGGACGACGTCGAGCCTGTTGGGCTTCGCTACCATCTTAGTGCTCGTGGCGTTCGACGGTTTTATCGCGACAATCACTAACCGTGATCTACTCGCGCATCATCATTTGGACGCCGTTGTTGGCCGCGATTTTGTCGATGATTGCGGTTATGATCTCATCGAGACGTCTACCCTCAGAATAATCAGCAGGAGCGATAAAATCGGCGCGCTTATCGGTTATGAGCTTCTCTGCGCGCGCTTTTTTCTTAGAGCCAGGTTGATAGACCGCGATTGAATGGCCGCCTTGGTCTCTGACGAGCCGCATGCAGGGAATATCTGTCTCTCCGTCACCGATAAAGACGATGTTGGAGAACGGCATAGGACGATTTTCGTGCGGCACAAAGCGGTTGATAAGCCCGTGATCGTGAACGCTAAGCGAACCCTTATTAATTCGGAAAAGATACTGCGTCTTCGTAGTGTAGTTGATCGCTAACGCTGGCCATTTAGCGGCACCGTTTGCATCATAGGCGAACGACGAAGCGAAAACCTTTGTGAACTCCTTGCCGATCTTAGTTGCCTCGATCATCTCCTTAATGCCCGACGAGATGATGTAATGCTGGAGTTTCACATGCCGCTCTCTGGCGCGTGCATTAACGCGCTCAAACCAATCGGGCACGCCCCTGAATAGTTGGACGGTCTTTCCATGTCGCGCAAAGTCCCGTCTGCGTACAGGAACGTCCTTAGCCGCAGCGCGCTCCAGCATAAATGTCATGTAGGAGAGCACTTCGTCGGCTTCGTGCTTCGCGGCTCGCAGTTTGTTCTCGCCCCAGAACGCGGCCTTCTTCATACCGATTTCGGGGATGAAGCTGTTTTCCTGGATATTGCCGGGCGCCAACGTTCCATCGAAGTCATACGCGATGGCCATTGGTATCAATTTTCTAGGCATCGTTAGGCCCGATCCTCGATGGCGGCCCAAAGGTCCGACGGCGAGCGCATCCGCCATCGAAAGGCGAACTCTGTGGTTAACACAACTTCGATGAGCTGCATAATCTCAACCGGTTGCTTGCGAAATCAGGAGCCTGCCTCGTCGTGGACGATCGGTCCGACCCACAGAACGGACTTTAGCGTCTCGTCCGTCAAACCCTAATAATTTCTTAACGGCCCTTTTTGACCCGGGGATATTTCTAAGGCCGGTCTTCGCGCGCACGAGACGGGGGGCCTGTCCAAGGTACCCCGGGGATAGAAATGCGCCCAACAGCCTGACGCTCAACTGAGAGCCTTGCCCTACGCGGCTATGGAACGCGGCCAATCACGGTCGCATCAGCCATACCAGCGAGGCGAGGATGAAGCGTGATCTCTATGCAGAAGTGTCGGCACGCATTATTGCGGAGTTAGAAGCCGGCGCAGCGCCGTGGATCAAACCTTGGTCAGCAACTCCCGGCGCGAACACACCTTGCAATGCCGTGAGCAACCGGCCCTACTCAGGATGCAACGTCATCCTGTTGTGGATGGCACAAGCGGCTGGCTATCGCACGCCGCGCTTTCTCACCTTCAAGCAGGCGTTGGAATTGGGGGGCAACGTCCGCAAGGGCGAGCACGGTACCAAGGTCTATTTCGTGAAACAACTGCAAGTTCGCGACCAAGGCGCGGACGATAGCTCTTCAACTCGCCTGATCCCCATGATGCGCGAGTATACGGTTTTCAATGTCGACCAGTGCGAGAACCTTCCCGATAGCATCAACACCGGGAAGCCAATCCGCGTCCGTAATCCCGACACGCGCGATGAGCTTGCCGACGCATTCCTGCGTTCGACCGGTGCGGACATCCGCGAGGGCCATGGTGAAGCCTATTATGTGCCTAGCCGGGATTTCATCTCGATGCCTGCATTCGCTGGCTTCAAGGGTGCCGATCATTTCTACAACGTGGCGTTCCATGAACTTACGCATTGGTCGGGCCACAAGTCGCGCCTTGATCGGGATTTGAAAAACCGGTTCGGTTCACGCAATTACGCCGCCGAGGAACTCATTGCGGAGTTGGGCGCCGCGTTCCTGTGTGCCGAATTTGGTTTTGATGGGGACGTTCGGAACGCTGGCTATATCGCGTCATGGACGGAGCTTCTGAAGGCCGACAAACGGGCATTCTTTACTGCCTGTAGCCATGCCTCCAAGGCTGCGGACTACCTGCGCGGCTTGGCCCTAGCTGAACCGGCGGAGGTGTCGGCATGACAATGTCCAGCAATCGACATGAGCCCATTTTCGACATTCACCCGGTGACGGACGTTGGTATAGAGGTCTTTTATGCTGACACTTCGCTCATAAGCTTCGGCAGGAGCGGCGCTGGTTGGTTTTGGTGGCCTCGTCGGCGCGGGTCCTCACCGGATGGTCCAGCGACGGGTCCCTTCGCCACGAGCTACGCAGCGTATCGACACGCGATGAAGGATGAAATCCAGTTCGTAGACAGTGCCGGATGGGCGCCTACTCGTGTCGGTAGTGTGGGCGGAGGTGGGGACCGGTCTTCTATTGAAACTCTATGCGTTTGATTATTTGGGAGAATTCGCGCCGTTTGGATGACTCCCTCTCCGCCACGTTACATTGAAATCATTTTGTTTTTTCCACGAGCACAGCGAGCGCGATCAACAGCGCTGCGATAATCGCCAGCGTCAGTTGGCGACGACAAGATTTTTTCACTTATCCACAAACACGCCAAACCGTCTCTATGGATGATACCGGATAAGCAGAAGGCCCGGCATTCGCTTACCGGGGCCTTTTTTGCCCGAAGGGCTTTACAGACTTGTGCTCTCGCCTATCTCAGAGTCCGCCCGTCGGAGCTTTGGTAACCCCACCAAATAAAGCCCCCCTCTGTCGGGTTTGGCGGCCTCGGCGTTCCCCCGCGCCGGGGCCGTTCTCATGCAGGATCAGTATTTTTCTGAGGCAGCGCCTAATCGCAGGCAAACGGTCTTTGTGATGCGTATCAATGCAGCCATCCGACTTTTTACTTATCGTTGTCGAACCCAACTGCAGCGCTGTCGATTGGGGCAGGGCATTTGAAGGGCAGTTGGCAGGGGCCGCTCTGATTTCCTTCGCACGGGGCGGCCCCACCGGCGTTCAGCCCTGATCTCGTTTTTTCCCTGAAACCACCGCGGCTGGCGCGCGATGTGAGACCATTGAAATTGCCGACGAACGGCGCCGAAGCTTCGTTGAGTACGACGAAGTGCCAGCCTCAGTTCTCAGGTTCCTGGAGACGGTCAACCGGCATTGACTGCGCACCTTATTCCACTCGTTCGAAGGTCAGCGTCGAGACGATTGCTTACCGGTTAAACTTGACACGAGGGGAGCCGTCTTGGCTGCGGCTGCAACGCGACAGAGCGACTTAATTGATGCGGCGCCGTGAAATGGCGTGGTTTGCTGGCGCAATTTCTTCAGCAAACGTAGCGGCGTTCAAACCGCCTCCCTCGTCTTCGCTGTGTTTAGTTGCCGAGATTTCACCAGCGCACGGGCGTGCGTTGCGCGCCCGTGATCAATAGCCGTACTGATAACCCCAAACAGTGTATGGGCGACCCCAAGACCAACCAGAACCTGCGTACGGACCACCACTATAGTAACCTGAATAGGGGTAGGCATCATAGTAACCACCATAATAGCTGCCCACGTAAGGGTAACCACCATAGTAACCCCAGCGATTGGCGGTGACCGCAGCCGCGCCAACGGCTCCGACGCCGACGACACCGGCACCGTAACCGTATGCAGCGCGCCGGTAGTGTCGACGGGCAACGCCGGCAACGCTCACAGGAGTCCACGGACGGCCGATCCGCGCCTGAGCACTCTCTATCGACAACGAGATGCCGCGTTGCTCAGACCAGCCGAACGAAAGCAGTGCCGCGCATGCGAAGGTCGAGGTTGCTATTGCAACGTTTCTCAGATTCATCTGCATCATGGATGATCCAGCTCCACTATTTCCCGATTGAAGGATATGCCTTCGAGAAGGCTTGCGCCAGACGCCGCCGGCGGTGATTGACCAGGCATCGTCGGCGAGCCACCGAACCTCGCAATGCGCCTGCAGGGATTGGCTGATTGGCTGAGCCAAATATGGGGGTCACGGCAGAGAGCACGCGATGGCTTCCCGGAAATCTGTTCGAGCTTCAGGACCTCGGGATCCAAACTCTGAAAGGCATCGCCGGGCCGGTTCGAGCCTGTTCGGCGGAGCGCTGGCGCTTTCACAAGGCCAGATCACTAGCGGACGTACCAGCAAGGTCTGCACCTGAGCCTGAGCTGGCTGCAAAGGATTGCGAATTCCTTAATCCCTCAATCACGCCGGCGTGTACTACTCGACGAATACGACAAAAAAGAATTAAGACGTCCGCCATAAAGTGCCGGCCATGACTGATCACGTCATTGCGAGCGAACACAAGTCACTACCAATACAGGGCGCAATGCCCTGGCTGGTTGGCGCGGGCGTCTACGTCTTGCTGCTGTCGCTTGGACCGCAGTTGCTCAACGATCCAGATACCTATTCGCACGTCGCGGTCGGACGCTGGATGATATCTCAAGGCGTGGTACCAGACAGCGATCCGTTTTCCTTTTCGATGCATGGAAAGCCCTGGATCACTTTCGAATGGCTGTCGCAAATCCTCTACGCCGCAATCTATGCACTTGCCGGCTGGGCCGGCGTGGTGGCGTTGGCTTCGGCAGCGGTCGCACTCGCGCTCGGTTTGATGACGCAGTTCCTGTCGCGTGAACTGCCCCCGATTCCAAACTTTCTCATGGTCGCCGCAGCGATCGTACTGCTGTCACCGCATTTGTTGGCGCGGCCGCACGTCCTGACATTGCCCATAGTGGTAACGTGGGCTGCAGCACTCGTGCGCAGTATGGACCAGCGTGGGCCGCCACCTTACTGGGCGCTCCCGTTGCTTGTGTTGTGGGCCAATTTACATGGCAGCGTCGTGCTGGCGCTCGGGCTGATCGGACCCGCCATTCTCGAGGCATTGCTGACGGAGCGACGCGATGAATGGCCGCGCGTGCTGCTTCGGTGGATGCCGTTTGCGGCTTTGGCGCTCGCCGCGTGCTGCCTGACGCCTTACGGGGCGCAACCCTTGCTGATCCCGCTCACGACACTGGGCCTTGGCGAGGCCCTGGCCTGGATTAACGAATGGCGTCCGCAGGACTTTGGCCATCTCGGCGCCTTCGAGATCCTGTTGCTCGGCGCCATGTTTGCCTTGTCACGCGGTGTGACTCTTCCGGTGACGCGGATTCTTGTAGTTCTTGGGCTCGTTCATTTCGCGCTGAATCAGGTACGCAACGCCGATTTGTTGGCCGTACTCGCGCCTTTATATCTTGCAGGGCCAGTCGCTCGACAGCTTGGTTTGAAGGCGCACAACGCGCCGGCCAGCCCTGCGCGCTCGCTGAACTTGGCGGCCGTAAGCGTGATAGTTGCGGCCATCGCGCTACAGATGACGCGCGACGTGCGTCCGGCGATGATCAATACACCTGCCGCCGCCGTAGCCGATGCAGGCCTTGCTGAAGCAGGACCGGTGCTTAACGATTATTCGTTTGGCGGTTATTTAATCTTTGCCGGCATTCCTACCTTCATAGACGGTCGCGGTGAATTGTTCGGCGGCCATTTTATCGACCGTTACAACCGCGATATCTCTCTTGCCGATCTGAACGATCTTCTCAGGCTGCTCGACGACTACAAAATTCGGTCGACGCTACTGACGCCGGGCACGCCGGCGGTAGCGTTGCTGGATCGCCTGCCGGGGTGGCAGCGCGTCTATGGTGATGGTATCGCGGTGGTCCACAAGAGGCGAGCAGTTTCCGATCACTAGCCGCTGCGAGTACCGAAGGCGGCATACTGCGCGCCAAGCGGCAAGCCACTCAGCGCCCGCTCGACGCGACGCGCGAGATTCGCTTCCCATGGCAACAGCAAGAAATGGCGCGTGCCGATCTCACTCAGCCTTGCTTTGGACATCAACTCCAGCGTCCTGCCGGCGCCGAGCAGGACCGCGTCCTGGTCGAATTCGCAGCGCGAAACAGCAAGACGTGTCAGTGGATTCAAGGGATTGTGCTCTATTACACAGACGAGGCCACCGGGTCGCACGACGCGACGCGTCTCTCCTACAAAATGCACCCATTGAGCGGGGGAAACGTGGTGGATGACACAGATAGCGGTCACCATATCGAACGAGGCATCCTCGAACGGAAATGTTTCTCCGTCAAAATCGCGGTAGGCGACATCTTTGTTAGCAGCACGTGCCTGCGCGATGCTGGCGGAAGAAACGTCTATGCCTGTGAGGTGGCCAACCAGGCCGCGCAGCAGCGGATGAAAGCTGCCAACACCACAACCGACATCGAGCATCGCCGGCTTTTCTGACCCTAACCGCTTGGTGATCAGTTCACGCAACACATCGACCTTGGCTCGCATGAAAAAGCTGTGCGGTAGACCCGAAAAGTCGATCGAAGATTGGACTACATCGCGATAGTTGCTGTGGTATTCGTCGAATAATTCGGTCATGGCGCTTATTCGTGCACAGCGCGGACGGGCGCACGCGCCGGCGCGGATTGGTCGTGATCAAATCCAAGACGCTTTTGCACCACATAGAGCGGTCGGCCTTTAACTTCCGCGTGGATACGACCGACGTAGAGACCGACGATTCCGGTCAAAAGCATATTCATGCCGCACAACAGCGAGACAATGATGATGGTTGATGACCACCCGGCAACTAGACGACTGTCATTACTCATCCACAGTGCCATAACCCAGGCGCCATATAGCAATGCAAGCCCTGACACCGAGAGTCCGCACCAGATGGCGAGCCGCAGCGGTGCATCGGAAAAGCCCAGCGCCGCGTCCGCCGCGAGCCGCAGCATTTTGAACAGCGGATATTTCGTTTCGCCGGCGGCGCGCTCTTGCCGGTGAAAGGTGACTTCGGCCTGCCGAAACCCGAGCCAGGCAACCATGCCTCGCACAAACCGGTTTTGCTCCGGCATCTGGCGCAACGCATCGAGCACCTTTCGGTCGATCAGTCGGAAGTCGCCGACGTCGGCCGGGATATTGATCGACGACATGCTGTCGATCAGCCGATAAAACAAATGGGCCGTGCTGCGCTTGAACCGGCTTTCTCCCGCTCGCGAAAGTCGACGTGCATAAACAACATCGTTGCCTTCCCGCCATTTGGCGATCAATTGGTCGACAACCTCCGGCGGGTCCTGTAGATCGGCGTCCATGACGATAATCGCCTGACCTTGCGCGGCGTCCATGCCGGCGGTAATGGCGATCTGGTGACCGAAGTTGCGCGAGAGGCAAATATAACGGAAGCGCGGATCGCGCTTGGCAAGCTCTTGCAGCATAATCGGGCTGGAATCGTTGCTGCCGTCATCGACGAAGATCGCTTCCGCCGGCTCCGAGAGCCGGTCGAGGAGTTGATCGAGCCGACGCAGCAGCACCGGCAGCACCGCTTCCTCGTTGAATACAGGGACGATGATACTATAGCTGATTGGCCTGGAACCGGTCGCCATGGGTGGCTCCCACCGTAGTGAACCCGTGAAATTCTACGGGGTTGGTGGTTAAGGTAGCCTTGCCATAAGCGCTGTAATTTGCCCCGTTCCGGCTGGGAACGTGGACCGCCGCCATGATGTCGGGAGATCAGCAGTGAGCCGTTGGACCTGTTCTGCGTTCCAGGCTTTCGAAGTCGCCACGCCAGTTTGATTGACCATCTGCGAACGCGCCCCCCGCGAAGAGCCGAAAATCCCTCCCCAATATGCGCTTGGTCTCTCTCGTGGTCCTGGCCGTGGTGAAAAGGCGCCTTCGCGCCTCTCGACGATGCGGGCGAAATGCGTCAGTCTGTTCGAGAAAGATTTAGGGGGAACAATGGTTTTCAAACGTCTGCTTCGCTCCGCCGCGGCTGTGCTTTTCCTCTTCGCTGCGGGGCCGGCGTTCCCGCAGGGCGCGCTCAAGGTGGGTTCGACGCCGACCGGCGTGCCCTTTACCTTTCTCGATACCAAGACCAACAGCGTTCAAGGGATCATGGTCGATCTCATCACCGAGATCGGCAAGGATGCCGGATTTCAGGTGCAGATCGAGCCGATGCAGTTCTCGACGCTGATTGCCTCGCTGACGTCGAACAAGATCGACATCATCTCGGCGGCGATGTTCGCGACGCCGGCACGCAAGGAAGTGATCGATTTCTCGGACGCCGTCTACAGTTACGGTGAGGGCCTCATCGTGCCCAAAACCGACACCAGGAGCTATGTCGCGGCCGAAGATTTGAAGGGCGAAGTGGTGGGGGCACAGGTAGGCACTGCCTTTGTCGATGCGCTGAAAAAGACCGGGCTGTTCAGCGAAGTCAAGGTCTACGACACCATCCCGGACATCCTGCGGGACGTGAACACGGGTCGCCTCAAGGCTGGCTACGCCGACTATCCGATCCTCGCCTATAATCTCAAGCAGGGCAGCTTTCCGGAAGTTCGCCTGGTCGAATCCTACAAGCCGACCATCGTCGGCACCGTCGCCATCGGAATCCGCAAGGGCGACCAGGAGCTGCTGGCGAAGATCAATGCTTCGCTCGCGAGACTCAAGGCCAACGGCGCGCTGGACAAAATTCTGGGCAAATGGGGCCTCAGCGCGAAGGGTGCGTGAGCGCGACTTGAATCGATGGAAAAATTCCTTCGTGACGCCGCCGAATTCCTGCCGATCCTTTTGCAGGGCGTAGGGCTGACCATCGTCGTCACCATTGGTTCGCTGATCCTGTCCACCATTCTCGGGCTGGTTTGGGCGCTGTTGCGCGTCTCCGGTGTGCGCGCTCTCGCCGGACTGAGTGCCGGCCTGATAAATTTGATCCGCGGCATCCCGATTATCGTCCTGTTGTTCTATCTCTACTTTGTGATGCCCGACTTCGGCATCGCGCTGACCGCGTTGCAGGCGGCCATTCTCGGCCTCGGCCTCGCTTATTCGGCGTATCAGGCGGAGAACTTTCGCGCCGGCATCGAGGCCATCGACAAGGGCCAGATCGAGGCCGCGCAGGCGATCGGCATGGGTTGGTGGCTCACCATGCGTCGCGTGATCCTGCCACAGGCGGTACGCATCGTGCTGCCTCCTTACGGAAACATCATGATCATGTTGCTGAAGGATTCCTCGCAGGCCTCGACCATCACGGTGGCCGAACTCGCGCTCCAGGGCAAGCTGATCGCCTCCTCGACCTTCAAGAACACCAGTGTCTTTACGCTGGTGGCTTTGATGTATCTCACCATGAGCATCCCTCTCATCCTGCTGGTTCGGCATTTCGAGAAGAAGGCGGGCCATCGATGATCGAACTTCGCGATGTCCACAAGAGCTTCGGCCCGCTCGAAGTACTCAAGGGCATCGCCGCTTCCGTCAAAAAGAGCGAGGTGGTCTGCATCATCGGCCCGTCGGGTTCGGGCAAGTCGACTATCCTGCGCTGCATCAATGGCCTGGAGAGTTACGATGCCGGCGACATTCTGGTGGAGGGTGCGCGGGTCGACAGCCGTGCGCCGTCGATCGTCGCCATAAGGACACAGGTGTCGATGGTGTTTCAGCGCTTCAACCTGTTTCCACACCGCACGGCACTCGAGAACGTCATCGAAGGTCCGGTCTATGTGAAGAACGAACCACGCGCCGAGGCGATCGGTCGCGGCCGTGCGCTGCTGGCAAAAGTAGGGCTAGCCGAAAAGGCCGACACATACCCGGCGCAGCTGTCCGGAGGCCAGCAGCAGCGTGTCGCCATCGCGCGTGCGCTCGCGATGCAGCCCAAGGCGATCCTTTTCGATGAGCCGACCTCGGCACTCGATCCCGAACTCGTTGGCGACGTGCTTTCCGTCATGCGCAGGCTTGCCGACGACGGCATGACCATGATCGTGGTCACCCACGAAATGGGATTCGCCAGGGAAGTCGCCGACCGCGTGCTTTTCATTGATGGCGGCGTCATCGTCGAGCAGGGCGCGGCCAGGTCCGTTCTCAACCAGCCGCAGCATCCGCGAACCCAGGATTTCCTGCGTCGTATCCTGCATCCTTTATGACGGAAGACTCGAGTGAATCAGAAGTCCTTCGCGCTGCCGCCAAGCCTCTATGCCGACACTGCGCCGCCGCCCGTCGCCACGCCTGCGCTCGATGCCGACAGGAACGTTTCGGTGGCGATCATTGGTGGTGGCTTTGCCGGACTTTCGACCGCGCTGCATCTTGCCGAGCAGGGGACCGACGCAATCGTGCTCGAAGCCCGGGAGCCGGGCTGGGGCGCATCAGGGAATAATGGCGGCCAGCTCAATCCGGGCCTTAAACTTGATCCCGATGCGGTCGAGGCAACCTTCGGCGCCGACCTCGGTCGACGCATGATCGCGTTTGCCTACAACACTCCTGTTTTCACGTTCGAGCTGATCCGCCGGCTCGGAATCGCATGCGAAGCCCGTCAAAACGGAACACTGCGCGCGGCCTGTCACGAATCGCACGCTGCCGCCGTTGAGACTACCGCGCAACAGTGCATTCGACGTGGAATGCCGGTCACCGTTCTCGACCGCAACGCGCTTCGTGAGGTGACGGGCACGGATCGATATGCCCGCGCCATGTTCGACCCCCGCGGTGGCGACGTGCAACCGCTCAGCTATGCCCGCGGCCTTGTGCGCGCAGCTCTTGCAAGAGGTGCTGCGATCCATGGACAAACGCCTGCGATGTCGCTGCGGCGCGAAGGTGGACGATGGCGCATCGAGACCCCGCGTGCGGCGGTCCGGGCCGAAAAGGTGCTGATCGCTACCAACGGTTTCAGCGGAGATCTCTGGCCGGGCCTCTCCCGCACCATCGTGCCGCTGTTCAGCTCCATTGCTGCGACCGAGCCGCTTCCAGAAGAAATCGCGCGACAGGTCATGCCGACGCGATCGGTGCTGTATGAAAGCGGCCATATCACCGTCTACTACCGGCTCGATGCCTCCAACCGCCTGCTGATGGGGGGTCGCGGCCCGATGCACTGGATCAGGGATCCCTCGGCGGTGGCCTATCTCATGCGCTACGCGCCAAAACTTTGGCCCGCGCTTGAAGGCATCAAATGGACTCATGGCTGGAACAGCCGCCTCGCAATGACCGCCGACCACTACCCTCATGTGCACGAGCCCGCGGCCGGTGTGCTGATTTATCTCGGCTGCAATGGCCGCGGCGTCGCACTGGCCAGTGCAATGGGGCAGCAATTGGCGAGGCGGTTGACCGGCGGGGAGACGGCCGCGATCGATTTACCGATCACAGGCATCAAGCCAATTCGGTTCCACGCCTTGTGGCCGCTCGCCGTGAAGAGTGTCGTGCTCTACGGCAGAATTCGCGACCGGCTCGGGCTATAAAGCCCGATGGTGTTGAGGGTTCGCCATCGCCAGCGACCGTAATGCGCACAATGTTTGCGCAACCGGATGGCAAGTTGAGCAGGTTTTCGCTGCATCCGACGCAGATGGCGCGCGTCCGCTTTTGACTCGCGCGCCTTTGCGAATGATAATCGGCTCTGTTGCGTGCGGAAAGTCGAAACGCAAATGCGGGGTCGTCGGGCGCGAATGAAACCTGCTCCATTCAGATACGTCGCGGCCTCTTCGCTCGCGGAAGCGCTTGTCCTGAAGGCCCGATATGGCGAAGAGGCACGTTTCCTCGCCGGTGGCCAGAGCCTCATCCCGGCGATGAACTTTCGCCTCGCACGGCCCGCTGTCCTGATCGACATCAACGGCCTGACTGAACTCGCTTCGATCGACCGCTCGATGGCCCAAGCGATCCGCCTTGGCGCGCTCACCCGCTATTGCGCGATGGAAAAGGACGCCGGTTTTCTCGAAGCCTGCCCGCTGTTCGCCGATGCCCTTCCTCATATTGCTCATCCGCAAATCCGCAATCGCGGCACCATCGGCGGCAATTTCTGCCATGCCGCTCCCGCCTCCGACTTGGCTGCCGTGGCGGTCGCGATGCAGGCCCGGATGTGCATCAAATCCTCGCGCGGCGAGCGCGAACTTGCCGCGGTCGATTTCTTCGTCGCACCGCTGACCACTGCTCTCAAGGACGAGGAAATGCTGCTCGAGATCGCCTTTCCAGTTCCCCGGCCGCGTTCCGGAGCCGCGTTCATGGAAGTGGCGCGGCGGCGCGGCGACTTTGCGCTCGCGGGCGTGGCGGCCATCGTGTCGCTGGATGAGGACGACCGCTGCTCGGGGATCAGGCTCGTATTTTGCGGGGTCGGCGAGACGCCGGTTGACGCCAGCACCTCCGTTTCCTCGCTTATCGGTCAGCGCTGCACGGACAAGGCGATCGCAGGCGCAGCCGCGGATGTGCGAAGGATGGTCGCGCCCGCCGGCAACATTCACGCGAGCGCCGAGTACCAGCGCCATATTGCCGAAATCCTCACCCGCCGTGCCATCGCCATGGCTTGCGATCGGATCGCCCATGCAGCCTGAGGGGCACGACATCGAACTCTCCGTCAACGGCGTGCAGTATCGCCGCGCCGTCGAAGCGCGAATGCTGCTTTCCGATTTTCTGCGCCACGAATTGATGCTGGCGGGCACCCATGTCGGTTGCGAACAAGGCGTTTGCGGCGCCTGCACGATCCTGCTTGACGGCGCGCCGGTTCGTTCCTGCCTGATGTTTGCGGTGCAGGCGGGCGGCCACGATCTCTTCACCGTCGAAGGCCTCATCGGGGCTTCCGGCGAACTCAATCCGCTTCAGCAGGCGATGCACGAACATCACGGCCTGCAATGCGGCTATTGCACGCCGGGGATTCTGATGACGATGACGGCGTTCCTGAAGCAGAATCCCGATCCATCCGAGCTCGAGCTGCGTGAAGCGCTGTCGGGCAATCTGTGCCGCTGCACCGGTTATCAAAATATCGTCGACGCCATGCTCAAGGCGGCCGAGATGATGCGGGCGGCCGCGCCATGACCACCCGTTTTTTCGGTGCCCCGGTCAAACGCAATGAAGACAGGAAGCTTTTGACCGGGCAGGCGTTGTTTATCGACGACGTCGAACTGCCGAACATGCTGCACGCGGCATTTCTGCGCAGCCAGGTCGCGCACGCAAGAATCCGGCGCATCGACGTGTCTGCCGCTCTCAAACGGCCCGGTGTCGTCGCCGTCTATACCGCAGATGATCTCGGCGCCTATTGGCAGGCGGGCCCGCTGCTGGTGCCGCCGCCGCCAATTCCCGGCATCATCTTCCATCTCAGAACCCAGGTGCCGCTCGCCAGGGACAAGATCCGCTATGCCGGCGAGCCGCTCGCCGTTATCGTTGCGGAAAGCCGCTACATTGCCGAGGACGCGCTCGACGACATTGTGGTCGATCTGGAAACGCTGCCTGCCGTCGTCGACCTCGAAGCCGCAATGGCAGCCGGAGCGGCGGTCGTTCACGACGATCTTGGCTCCAATGTCGCCTCTCACGTCCGCCAGGCCAAGGGCGACTATCGCCGCGCTGCCGCCAACGCCGATCTCGTCCTCAAACGCCGCTTTCGCTACGAGCACGGCATTTCCTCGCCGATCGAGACGCGCGGGATCGTGGCGCAGTGGAATGCGCGCGGCCAGCAGATGACGATCTGGGACACGACGCAGGCGCCCGTATTCGTGCGCAACGGACTGGCGGCGATTCTCGGCGTCTCCGAGCGCCAGGTGCGGGTGATCGCGCCGTTTATCGGCGGCGGTTTCGGACCGAAGATCATGATCTTCTATCCGGAAGAGGTGACACTGCCCTGGATTTCGATGCGGCTCAACCGCCCGGTGAAGTGGATCGAGGACCGGCTGGAGCATTTTGTCGCGACCACGCATGAGCGCGGCCAAATCCACGATGCGGAAATCGCGATTGCCCGCGACGGCCGCATTCTCGGCGTCAGGGACGTCTTTCTGCACGACAACGGCGCGTATAATCCTTACGGCCTGACGGTGCCGATCAACAGCCAGTGCACCATGCTCGGCCCGTATGTGATCCCGGCCTATGACAGCACGTTCACCTCTGTCTTCACTACTCTGCCGATCGTCACGCCCTATCGCGGCGCCGGCCGTCAACACGGCGTGTTTGTTATCGAACGGCTGCTCGATCTTGCCGCGCATGAACTTGCGATCGATCCGGTCGAGATCAGGCGGCGCAACCTGATTCCGCCGGACGCCTTCCCGTTCAACAACGAGATCATCTACCAGGACTTTGCGCCGCTGCAATATGACAGCGGCAATTATGAGCCCGTGCTCGACAAGGCGCTGGCGGCCATCGGATACGAAAAATTCGTCCACGAGGAGCAGCCAAAATTACGGGCCGAAGGTCGCTGTGTCGGCATCGCAGTGGCCTGTTATGTCGAGGGCACGGGGGTTGGGCCATACGAGGGCGCCAAGGTCCAGGTGCAGTCGAACGGCAGGGTGAGCCTCGTCACCGGCATCGGTACGCAGGGACAAGGACATTTCACGAGCTTTGCACAAATCGTGGCCGACCAGCTCGGCGTCGATGTGACCGAGGTCGATGTGGTCACCGGTGATACCGACCAGTTCTATTGGGGTGCCGGCACTTTTGCCAGCCGCGGCGCGGTGGTGGCCGGCAACGCCATCAGCGAGGCTTCGCAGGTGGTGCGCAGGAAGGCCTTGAAGCTTGCCGGCGAAGTCTTCGAGTGTTCGGAGGACGATCTGGTGATCGCCGACGGCAAGGTTTCGATCACGGGCATTCCCGAAAAATTCGTATCGCTCAGCGAGCTGGCCCAGCGCGCCAATCCCATGCGTGGCGCGGTGAAACCGGGCACCGAGCCCGGACTGGAGTCGACGCAGTATTTCGGACCGCCGAGTGGAACCACGGCCAACGGCGTCCATGCGATGGTGGTCGAAGTCGATCCCGAAACATTCGAGTTGCGGATTCTCAAATACGTCGTGGTGCATGATTGCGGCACGGTGATCAATCCGATGATCCTGGCCGGCCAGATCCATGGCGGCGTCGCGCAGGGGATCGGCAACGCCTTTTACGAGAAGCTTGCCTTCGACGACCAGGGCCAGTTGCTCAATGCCTCTCTCGCCGACTATCTGCTGCCGACCGCGCTGGAGATTCCGCGCATGGAGCTCGGCCACACGGCCACCGCCTCGCCGCTCAATCCGCTGGGAATCAAGGGCGCGGGCGAAGCCGGCGCCATCCCGGTCGGTGCGCTGTTCGCGCAAGGAATCGAGAATGCGCTCGAGCTGGCGCGCAAAGGGATCGAGCTTCTGGAAATTCCGCTCAGCCCGAGCAGGCTTTACGAGCTCACGAGGAAGGACGGCACATGAGAACCGCCCGCGTCTTCCGGCTTTCGATGGCCCATCCCGGAGATCTTTCTGCGCTCGAAGAGCTGATCGACCGGGGAACGATTCGCGCAGCCGAGGTGGTTGCCGTCATCGGCAAGACCGAGGGCAATGGCGGCGTCAACGATTTCACCCGCGGCTATTTCACGCAGACGCTGATGGCGCTGTTATCGAGATATCTGAACAGGCCGGTGACGCAGCTGATCCGTGAAATTCCCTGCGTGCTGTCGGGCGGCACTGAAGGCGTGATGTCTCCTCACTACAGCGTGTTCTGCATCGCGGACAACGCAACGGCTGAACGTCGATTTCCCTCGGCGCTTGCGATCGGCACCGCGTTTTCCGAACCCGTCCCGACCGAAGACGTCGGCCGGCGCGCGCATGTCGAGAGCGTCGCTTCCGCCGTGCGCGAGGCGATCGAAAACGCACGCATCGAACGGTTGGACGACGTGCATTTCGTGCAGGTCAAATGTCCTTGCGTGACGGCAGGCCGCGCTGCTGCCGCGATCACAGCGGGAAAGACCCCGCGGACCAGCGATCCCAACCGCTCGATGGCATTTGCCCGTGCCGCCGGCGCATTTGGCGTCGCCCTTGCGCTGAACGAAATCGCGCCCGGCGACTTTGACGATGAATCGCTGTTGAGCGATTTTTCCATCCAGTCGCCGCGCGCCAGCATTTCTTCCGGTGTCGAGGTCGAATGCAACGAGGTGGTCGTGCTCGGCAACAGTTCCGCCTGGGACGGATCGCTTCGTATCGCCCATCGTTCGATGAGCGACGCGCTGGATATCGGCGCGATCGTGGACGTGCTGGCCGATCTCGGCATCGAAGCGCGCCCGCAGGTCGCACCCGCCGCCGCCGGCCGGATTGCCTGCGTGCTGGTGAAATGCGAGCCCGATCGCCGCGGCAAGGTACGTGGGCATCGCCACACCATGCTTGACGATATCGACATCAACGCACAGCGGCACATTCGGGGCGCAGTCGCGGGCCTCGTCGCCGGCGTTATCGGTGAAGGACGCATTTTTGTCTCCGGCGGTGCCGAACATCAGGGGCCGGACGGCGGCGGATTGATCGCGGTCATCGCCTCGCAACAAAAGGCCGGCGCCTGATGCGTATTGCGATCATCGGAGCCGGTGTTGCCGGCTGCGTGATGGCCCGGAGTCTTTCGAGGCTCGCTGGCCTGGAGGTGATATGCCTCGAGCGTGTCGCGCAAGGCGATCATTCCGAAGCCGGCACGGGCCTCAACGTGGGTCCCAACGCGGTGAAGGCGTTGAAGCTGGTCGACCCCACCCTTGCCGCGGCGATCACGCAGGCGAGCTTTACCTGGGCGAGCTGGCGGATTTCGCTCACCGACGGTACCGAGCTTTTCAACCTACCGCTCGCCGACGTTGCCGACAGCGGTGGTTGGCGCATTCGCTGGTCGGAACTCTACCGCGTGCTGCGCGAAGCCGCCGGGCCTTCTGTGCGCTATGGCTGCGACGTCACCGACATCGGCCGCGATGGCTCCGATCGCAGCAAGTTGACAGTCGCCTGGACGCAGGAGGGAAAGGCAAATCGGATCGATGGCATCGATCTCCTGATTGCCGCCGATGGCCGCTACTCCCGTGTCAGGCGCGTCATCTCCGGCGAGCCGAAGGTCAGCTATACCGGTGTCGCGGTCTCCCGCCTGCTGGTCAGCGACACGTCGAACGGCCTGATCGACGATTATGAGCAATGGTTCAACGGCCCCAACCGCCTTTTGGCCTTCCGCGTGCCGCCCCATCATATCTACATCGCCTGCGCCTTTCCGATTCCCCCCGAGGCGGAAATCCCTTCCCGTCTGAAAATCCCCGACGCACTGCGTGCGGCCTATACGCCACACACTTCGCCGCCCTCTTCGCAGGCGCGCTGGCTGATCGACAATGTCTGTGCGCATGTGGCGGATACCCACTGGGCCCGCATGCAGGAGCACGACGTGCTCTATCGCGCCGCCGACTGCAACGTGCTTTATCTGGGCGATGCCGCACATGGAATGGTTCCGACGCTCGGGCAGGGTGCGACCCAAGCCATCGAGGATGCGGCCGCGGCTGCCGCGCTGATCAAGCGCCGCCATCAAGAAGGAAAGTGCCACGTCGAGGACTGGCTGGCGGAGATCGAAGGGTTGCGAAAAGACCGGATGAGGTTTGTGATGCAGTTCTCGCTTGAGGCAACCGATACGATGCTGGAAGGCGCCGATCCCGTAACGGGAAGCCGGCGCAAGAACGAAGCGCCGTTCCGACAGCGGCTGAAGTCGCTTTACAACGATGTCGGACTGCCGCTGCAGCCATGACCACCCGTCAAACCATCATTCGCGACGGCCTTGTCCTTGACGGCCAGGGCCGCGCGCTGCCGCAGGACGTCCTGATCGAGGACGGGCTGATCGTCGCCATGGAAGCCAGAGGCTTCTCGGTTTCGGAGGATGCCGAGCCGGTTTCGGCAACCGATAGGCTGTTGATTCCTGGACTCGTGAATTCACACACCCATTCTCATGGCGCGCTCAATCGCGGCGGTGTCGAGGACAAGGTTTCGCTGGAAATGTTCCTGACCGGAGGAGGTGCAAGCACGCGCTCGCGCGGGATCGATGACAAATATCTCAGCGCGGCGCTTTCGGCCGCCGAAATGATCAGAAGGGGCTGTACCGCCTGTTTTGACCTTTCGCTCGAGTTTCCGGCGCCGTCGGTCGACGGCATTTCGGCGGTCGGCCGAGCCTATTCCGACGCGGGAATGCGCGCGGTGATCGCGCCGATGATCGCGGATCGAACCATCTATCAGGCGCTCCCAGGATTGCTCGAGGCGCTGCCCGAGGATTTGCGCCTTCGGTTCGGCAGCGTCGGCGCGACGCCGACAGAAACGACGTTCGAGGCTTGCGGACAAATTCTCGCAAATTGGCCATTAGACCGCCGATACATCCGTCCAGCCCTCGGGCCGACGATTCCGCTGCACTGCTCCGACGGTTTTCTGGCTGAATGTTCGCGTCTCGCCGTCGAGCATGGCATTGCCATACAGACGCATCTGGCTGAATCGCGCGCACAGGCCGCAACCGGACAATCCCGTTATGGCATCAGCCTGGTCGCGTATCTGGAAAAGCTAGGCTTCCTGTCGGATCACTTGAGCGTTGCTCACGCCATCTGGCTCGGTCACGACGACATCAGGCGGTTGAGCGCGCATGGCGTGAAGGTCGCGCATAATCCCTCGAGCAATCTGCGGCTCGGTTCGGGCGTGGCGCCGGTTCGCGAGATGCTGCGCGAGGGCGTTGCGGTAGGCATCGGCACCGACGCCAGCAATACGTCCGATGGCCAGAACATGTTCGAGGCCGTGCGGCTTGCGTCCTATTTGTCGCGCATCGACGGATTTGCCTCGCAGGAGTGGATTTCGGCAGGCGAGGCGCTTGCGATGGCGACCGAAGGCTCGGCCAACGTTCTCGGTTTCGAAAAAATCGGCCGGCTCGCGGCCGGATACGAGGCGGACATCGTGTTCCTGCGGCTCGAAAGCCCGCATTTCGTGCCGCTTCGTACGCCCCTGATCCAGATGGTGTTTGGCGAGAATGGCGGCTCGGTGGATACCGTCATGGTCGGCGGACGTGTCGTTTTCCGTAACGGCAGGCTGTTGACGCTCGATGAGGCCGCATTGCGGCGCCGCGCCGAGGAAGCCGCGCACAGGCTCGACGAAGCCAATGCGGAGATTTTCGTTTCCGGTGCAAGAGTCTCCCGCCTGGTCGGAGCGTTCTGCGCGGCACAGGGATGCGACATGCACTCGCCGCGCAGGAAACTTCGCATCAGCTAGGATAAGCCGACTTGAGCGCCAGGTTTCCGGATCGCGGACGAAGCAACTGCCTCCGCGTCGATCCACACCTGATCCTCTGCGATGCGAACCGGGAACAGCCGCAATGGCGGGCTGGTCCAGCCGTCAGAAATGCGCCCGTCGGCGAGATCAAACGATGCCGCGTGGCGAGGACAGAACAATCGCCCCATCGAAAGATGACCCAGACAAAGATCGGCTTGTTCGTGGGGGCAGGTCCGCTCGCAGGCTTTAGCCCGCTCGCCATCCCAGATCAGGATCAGATCGACGCCGGCCACCCGCGCGCAGAGAATCGTCCGCTCGGTCAGGCGGTCCAACGGGCATACCGATATCCACTGTTCAGCCAACAGTACCGTCCCTCGCGCTGTTCATCCGCCGAGATAGGCTTTGCGCACGTGCTCGTTCTCGATCAGTTGCTTGCCGGGTCCGGAGAGCACGATTTTGCCGCTCTCGAGCAGGTACGCGTTGTCGCACATTTCGAGCGCGGCAAACGCATTCTGTTCGACCAAGAGAACCGTCGTGCCGGCGTCGCGGATTCGCCGGATGATGGCGAATGTCCGCTCCACAATATTCGGCGCGAGCCCGAGCGAAGGCTCATCGAACATGATCAGGCGTGGCCGCGACATCAAGGCCCGGCCGATCGCCAGCATTTGCTGCTCGCCGCCCGACAAGGTGCCTGCGGCCTGACGGCGCCGCTCGGCCAGGCGCGGGAAATCCGCATAGATCCGGTCGCGGTCGGCAACGATCTCAGCCTTGCTGGTGCGCAGATAGGCGCCCATCATCAAGTTTTCCTCGACCGACATGTGCGGGAAGACCTTGCGGCCCTCGGGGCAGTGGGCGATCCCGCAGGCCAGCACGCGCGGCGGCCGCGCGCCGGTAATATTCCTGCCGTCGAACACCATGGATCCGGAACGCGGCGGCACCAGCCCGGAGATCGCGCGAAGGGCCGTGCTCTTGCCGGCGCCGTTCGCCCCGATCAGCGCGACCAGTTGCCCGAGCTTCACGTCCAGCGAGATGCCGCGCAGCGCCGTGACACCGCCATATCCGCACACCAGATCGCAGATCTCAAGCATGCATCGCTCCTTGCCCGAGATAGGCCTCGATCACCGCCGGATCATTGCGAATGACCTCCGGCGGGCCTTCGGCAATGATCCGGCCGTAGTTCAGGACCACGATGCGATCCGAAACGCTCATCACCATAGGCATGTCGTGCTCGACAAGTAGAATCGTGACGCCATGGCTGCGGATCTTTCGCACGAGCTCGACAAAATCCTGGGTTTCCGAAGCGTTCATGCCCGAGACGGGTTCGTCGAGCAGCAGCATCGACGGCTCCGCCGCGAGCGCCAACGCCACCCCGACCAGGCGTTGTTCTCCATAGGAAAGCGAGCCCGCCGGATCAAAGGCGCGACGGTTAAGCCCGATCCATTCGAGAAGTTCGCCGGCGCGTTGATGAGCCTTTCGTTCCGAGCTGCGCGCCCGCGGCAGGCCGAGAATGGCCTCGATCAGGCCTGTTCTTCCCTGCCGATGCAGTCCGATCATGAGATTGTCGTAGACGGTGTCATTCGGGAAAACACTGGTGCGCTGAAAGGTGCGGATCAAACCGAGGTCGGCGATCTCATGCGGTTTCAATCCGTTCAGCGTCGTTCCACGGTAACTGACCGTACCATGGGTTGGGCCAAGAAAGCCGGTGATGACGTTGAATGCGGTAGTTTTCCCGGCGCCGTTCGGTCCGATCAAGCTGACGATCTCTCCTTCCCTGACGGTGAAGTTGAGATTCGAAAGCGCAACCAGGCCACCGAAGCGAATAGCGACCTGTTCGACCTTCAGGGCGATGGTCGGCGCCGTCATCATGCGTGCTCCTCGGCGCTCGATTTCGAGAAGGCGACCGGGCCGACCGCTCTGACTTCCTTGCGCCCCTTCGCGAATCGC
>Ga0210383_10001506_pt1 | contig 21321 bp, 24 predicted proteins | sample IncBWC14OmetaG_FD_160072 | JGI IMG/M metagenome (GOLD analysis project Ga0210383, IMG submission 160072) | Forest soil microbial communities from Barre Woods Harvard Forest LTER site, Petersham, Massachusetts, United States - Inc-BW-C-14-O ... | reverse complement strand
CGCTGGGCGGCGTTGTAGCCCGGATGCAGTCCGACTCCGATCCCTACAACACCCGAACGCCGGGCTGCTTCCGCTTCTGCGCGGTCCAGCAAGCGGCTTGCGATACCTTTTCTGCGGTACGTCGTGAGCACATTGAGGTCTTGAATCTCAGGAATTGTCAGGTCAGCAAATCCGGCATAAGTAGGTCGCCAGTTTACCGTCACGTACCCGGCGAATTGCCCGTCAATAGTAGCGACGAAGCAGGCCCGAGTTCCCGCCATCTGTTCTTGGAAGTACCGCTGGTACTGGGTCTCAGGCTTTTTCCACCCCATCCTCTTGAACGCAGCAGCGATGCTCGGCGGGTCGCTTTCTTCGAGAAGCCGAATCTGAATGGTCTCCGCGTTTTCCACACCATACTCTATGCCAAAACGCGCCTTACTTTAAACTGCACATTAACTGGCGTGAACAGGTCATAGCGCTCAAAACCCCTCAATGAGCGTAATGGGGAGTGGCTGTTGAAAAACTCACACTCTAGACGTTCGCAGAAATTTCATTGCCCTAGGATGCCCTATAAACGACGTTCTCGATTTTGGTGGACATATTCTATCCCTTCGAGACGGGACCGTTTTTTCGAAAGAGGGAGTTTTTCAACAGCCACACGCGGTTACACTCAAGTTCCCCGCCGAAGGGAAGATGAGCGTAATGGGGATTTAATGCCAAAATGACGGCAAGTCAGGTCACGGCACTCAGAACCCTGTCGATGTCGTCTCTTCTGACAAACTGTAACAAGTGTTTGCCGGCCCGCACGAACGAACGGGCTCTTCTACTTTGGAGCGATCGTCTTGATGGACGCAACCGGATGTATTTCCAGACAGCCAAGAAACCCGCAACGCGGTTGGCGAGACTCCCAATGCCGATCCACAACCAGGCTGCCGGTCACCTCGATTCGCTTGCCATCCAGGTGTTTATCTGCCCCAGCGAGATTCTTGAACTGAATCGAGCGGCCGCCTCTATCCACGACAACGGGAGAGTCATTGAATAACACTCTATCCTCTTCTCGCTTCTGCCACCCGCGAAAGACTGTGCTTCCGGCCCGATCCCGAGCGTAGGCCACCATTTCAACGTGAATTTCGGTCGGAACCCGCGATGGATTCCCAATTTCGTTTCGCAGTTGCGTCCGCGACTCTTCGTCCAGTTGCAAACAAAACGTTATGTCCTCGTCGCGTTCTTCAACCACAGAATCCGGCTGGACCGTTCCCGAAAGCACAATCGACAGTGAGATTGGCTGGAGCCGTTTCAATGGATGGTCGTCTCCTGCGACATTGCTCCCAGCCAATTTTCTCTTGAGTTCTGCGGTTGTTTTCGTATCTGGGATGCTTTGACTTACTCCGCTGTTGCACCACGGCCGGCTTTGTGCCCACGCATTCGTGTGCGGCATCACGACAATCAGCGAGGATACTGCAGCGAAGAAGTACCTTAGTATTAATGTCATTCCGGTCATTCATTGTAGACGCAACGCCACCGAGGGGCGTTAGCGCGGACCCTGCCAACCTTGCTCATCGAAAACACAAGGTTGCGCCCCAGCGCTTGGTTCCTCTCAACTGTGGCTGTCAGGCCATTGCACGTTTTGAGGGGATTTGAGCGTAGTCGGGATGTTACGCCAACAATCGCGACACGTCTTACATCGGTTTTGCAACGGTGGCAGGCCCCGTCTGAATCGCTGGCGGCTGCCACGTGCCATCGCCCGGAGGAAGAATTGAGGGCGGGGTCTCTTTCGGCCAATACAGCCGCATCACCAGATAGATTGGACCGTCGGGCGCGGGTAGCCAGTTTGACTTCTTGTCCGCTGACGGGGCATCGTTTTGGATATAGATTGTCAGGGAGCCGTCGGCGTTCTTCTTCAGGACCGGCAGCATCGGCGAGTTGATTAAGTAGCGGTTGATTGGATTCTGAATCAGCAACTGGGTCTTGCCATCGTACATTGTGACGGACCAGAATGCGTTCACGGGAGGGTATTGTCCGGCGGCGAAAGTCAGCGTGTAATTGTGCTTGCTGCCATCAAGGGGCTGGCCGTCGCTGGCGGCTTTAGCTGCCGGATACATAGCTTCAACCGCGTCATTGCCGTAGATGCCAGCCAACGCTGAGCCAGCACGGAGCAGGTAGTTGCCGTTGTAGAACGCCCGGTTGCCGAACGCGGCACCAACGCTCCAACCGTTGATTTCTTTGCCGATGTTGAGTTTCGCTTTCTCAATCGCCTCATAGCCTTCCTTAACCGCCAGGCCGAGCTCGCCCTTTTGCACCTCAGAAAGTTTTGCTAAATCGAATGGTTTTCCAGTTTCGATTCCGACCGTTGCAAACTTCGCCCGCAGCGCAGTCTCTTCAGGAGGCGTTGGGCAGAACTGGAGCAGGAAATTCAAGTATTTGGGAAAGTCCAACTTGAACGCCTCATCCGTGAACTTCAGGAAATCAGGCACGGGTGACGAAGCGGGCGGTGGCTGATGGGTGAACGCCGACAGCGTTTGTGCCTTATAGCCCGCTTGAATCTTCTTCACATTCTCCATGTCGCTCGGGTAAAACAATTGCGTGCGGATGACGGCGAGGGAGAACTGCGTCTCCGATGGGAAGACCTTCTTGATACCGGCAGGCGTTGTACCGCTCCAGCCCGGCCCTGAAACCATGTAGCAGCCCTGGTCGTTTCCGGTCGCGCGGCTGCCGATGTACGCGTAGTTCTGCGAATACAGGTCGGCTATTTCGAACGTGTAGTAACGACCTTTCTCGACCTTGGGAACACACAGAACGATGGGCTCGGCGCGTAAGTCCATCTGCACAATCGAATAAGGTGTATCGCTGTTCGGTGTGACGATGCTGGTGTCCTTATGAGTGAAGACCCGAGCCTCGTTGAGGACTGTGTTAAACGGTCCTTTGTACTGCGAGCTCGTTGTGTCCACATTGAACTGGTACAGGGCCTTGTATCCAGCAATCATCGGAAAGGCATAAATGTACGCTTCCTTATAGATGTCTTTATTGGATAGGGCCTCCCGTACCGGACCGTTTTCTTTGTTGCAGGAAACAGCGGCCAGAATGGAAACTAACGCGATAGTAAACACCGCCGATTTGATTCTCATAAATTCCTTCTTTGGAAACTGTTCCTGAAACTGGAATAGTCTATGGAGAACGGTGCCACACTAGGAACTGGCAAAACTAGCAGTCCAAATAAAAGCCGTGTGGTTTGATGAATGGCATAAACAGGTGAGCATGACCGATATCTCGGTCACAACGAGGCATGAAAATAGTGGCGAGCGAGCGCACAATGGGATTCGCCACTGTGCGACCAAGCTCGGATAATGGCAATGGTGTGGTTCGTTGAACCCGCGAAACAGGTTGAGCTGGACGCCGTAGGAACCGCAAAGTGATACCTCCATCCGGAGAGTTCGCAAGGGAGATTCTTCCAGTGCGGGCGTCTTCGCCAGTGGCAGAGGAGGATCGCCATTGCGAGTGCATCGCAATTGTTGCGGCCTGGACGTACACAAAGAAACCATCGCCGCGTGTCTGATCAGCGAGAGTGAAGACGGAACCAGCAGCCGGCTGAAACGCATCTTTGGGACCATGACGCAGCGACTGCGAGAGCTGGCGCAGTGGCTGGCCGAGGCCAAGGTCACGGCGGTGGCCATGGAAGCGACCGGGATTTACTGGGTGCCGGTTTGGAATGTGCTCGAACAATCTGGGTTCGAGTTGCTACTCATCAACCCGGAGCACTATAAGGCAGTGCGCGGCAAGAAGACGGACCTCAAAGATGGAGAAAGGATCGCCGAACTCCTGCAAGATGGACGACTGGCAGGTAGTTATTTGCCTGCGGTGGCGATCCGCGTCTTGCGCGATCTAACCCGCTACCGCACCAAGCTGGTGCAGTACCAATCCTCGATCGCGAACCGCATTCAACGTCTGTTGGTTGATGCATTGACGCAACTATTCAGATATGAAGAATTGCAGGTGTGCACACCTGCAAGATTGATATTTTTGAACGTCTGTGCATACCCCCAATACTTCAGGCGTGCAGCTTTGCACTGCTGCACATGTGGCGTTATGCAATTCTGCGATACTGATGTCGTGAAGTTATGATGACCTGAAAACCTGAAGCCCTGAAGCCCTTCATACATTCAGATGTACTTTTTCTGGTGTGCGTTTTTGCAGTCATGAAGTTCTGCATAAATGCTGTCCTGAAGAATTGAAGGGACAGCATGAATCAAACACACAGGTTGTCCTGCCTAAGAAACGGACAAAATAGGGTAGGGAGTTCAGATTTGCAGTACCTCACGCCTGAAGGTGTGCACACCTTCACAGCTGCAAACTAAGCCGGGAAGAAGACCGAAGGTTTGCTCCGCCCGTTTGGTAGGAAATGGTCCTAGAGAAATACCCGCTGTGAGGGGAGGTGAGGGGAGGGGAGGGGTGCTCGTGCTCAAGCAGAGTCCGAGCAGGTACTAAACAGGCCGCAGCGAGTGAGCCGAACCTTTCTCCCATTCCTGGATCATCCGATCACCGATTTCAGCAAAATTGGGGTTTTGCTTGATGTAGGAGCGGACTTCTTTTGTGGTCTGCGACATCGCATCATCGATGCCCGCCAGAACCTGTTTGACCTTGGCAGGCGTGCCGGCCATGCGAGTTTCGCCAAGCCTGCGGAGTTCTTTGAAGCCTGGCCAACGCTTGGCTCCATTGAGAGTGAGTGCCATGCTGTCTTTGGGCAGGTATACGGCCGTTGTCACGAGATCGTAAACGGGGGCCAGCCTGGCCTCACGGAGAACATCGTCGTAGACGATGCCAAAATTCTTCAGGTGAGCATCGCCGTTGCGAAGGGCGCAATTGAGCGCAATCAGGGTGAACAGCTTTTCAAGATCCTCGTTTACATGCGGAGAGTTCGCGAACTCCTGAAACCGCTTCATGATCGAAGTCTCGTAGCTGCCGCGATATTTTTCATCTGTTCTTCGGGCGTTAAGAACGCAGAAGTCCTCGAAACCACGATAGGTGCCGTCCGGCCTGAGGTCGAAGCGGTCAATGACGAGCGCCATACCGTCTTCAGCGAGCCGGTAGGGAGGGACTTCAAGTCCGCACTTTTGAGCGACCGTAAGGCAGAAGTGTTCGTTCGCGGCGAGCTGCGGATACTCGTTCGGCTCCCACAATTTCACGATGTGGGTAGCGCCACGGTAGCTTTGGGAGAGGCGGGGCTTTGCGTCCTTTAATGCAGCGGATGCTTCCGCATCGCGCACGAGGATCTTAGGCTGCACGCCGCTGATGCCAGAGAAGGACGCAAACTTGTCGAGGAGATAACGGAACAGCTCTCCATCGCGCCGCCGCGTGAGAATTTCATCGACGGATTGAAAAGGGACATCTTCATGGAGTTGTTCTTTGTCGCCGGTATATCGGATGCGGCCGACCTGGGAACGTCCGACGATGGAGAGCAGGTCAAACTCATCGAATGTGTCAGTGGCTTTGGCAAAAGCAAGGCGGAGGCGTTCGCGCAGAACCCCCTCGGGAAGATTCATCTCGAATATTGGGGGCAGTCCAAAAGTGACATCCCAGGAGGGCAGTCGCACAGGCATGGTGACAGAAACGGCTCGCTGCGGGATCGCACCCGGAAGATATACAAATGTGCTGCCGCGCTCCTGATACCTGTCGAGCAGGCCTGACTCAGCCGCGTCGGTCCAGACCTTTATCATTGCGATCCTCTTCTATGAGTTCATCGAGAGTCGGCCTGCGCGAGCCGGTTTCCTGGAGTTTCAGCTCCATACCGAGTGCGGAGAGAATTTTGGTAATCTTGGAGAATCCCAGCTCCCCGCTTCGGCCGTTTTCCAGTGCATCGAGGGTGGAGCGGCCGATGGAGACGCTCTTGGCCAGTGTGGTCTGGCTTAAACCCAGCGCTCTACGCTTGGCGGCGATCTGCGCGCCTATGGAGGGGAGGGTCAACATGTGCCTAATATACTAGGCATGAATGAACTTTGCAAGCTATTTGCCTAGTATATGAGTCAACTTGAAGCGGGTTAAGGCTATGTTGCGCCCTCAGGCGCCAGCACGGCGGGGTTGATTTTCGACCGTCTCAACGGTGCCTTCCTCTACGATCGGGTTGCGCCTAGAGTGCCAGCAGCGGACCTCCCGGATTACAACGTCAACGGCCGCACAGGCCAATTCAGCATCAGCCTTACTGAAGACAATCTCTTCTCGAATTTCCCGCCCTGGATGCACTATTGCCCTGTATTTTCGGATTGCGTCTGAAAGGCGATCCTCAGTAATGATGCCTTCGTTCCTGGCCGGCCCAATCATGTCCTTAAGATATTGCTGGGAACCTTCGTCGAACGTCCATTTGCCGCATGTTACGCGCGCATCGAGCAGTACACCTTCCAGAATCCCGCCCGCCATAATCAGCCTTGATTTGGTTGTTTCTTGCCCATTCAGTGCTCGCAGTCCGTATAGTCCCGCTGGACCACTTGGCGTAACCGATCATCTTTCATGAAAGAGAGGTCTGGCAAATCAGCCACGGTGCTCACCGAGAGGCGCTCGATGACGCCCGCAGTTCCCTTACTCTGGCCTGAAATAAGGGCCAGTCGCCTTTGGACCGCCTGGCTCCAGAATTCGTCAATATTCTGGAAATCGAGGATATCCTCACGAACGTGCACAGATGTAATCACGCCGCCATCCGGATTCCAGCCTCCGAGTATGTTATTCGGAAGCTCGGCAACCGAGACAGGCCAACCGCAATCTTCTCCTCTTCAATCACGTCATGTAGCTTTTCTGCATGCTCCTTGATTTCTGTCAAAGTGAATGAAGTTTTGGGTGTATCGACCTCGTAAAGGTTTTGAAGAGTATGCAGGACAATTCCCGTTCCGTCCCTCGCAAAGCCAAGGAGAAAATCATCGCCACATGTCTCAAATGCCATGATGCCGGGTACGTAGTTCTCGCGTTCGCGCTCGATCAGGTAGCCGTCGGCAATCAGCTGGTCAAGGATATCTCTCTTGCCTTTAAATTTTTGTCGCAGGTAAAGTCGTGGGGTGGGATTCCGGAGGTTTATGAGTCGCTTAATAGCTTCCAGCAGCAGGCCCCGAACCTCTTCGGAGAAAGGAAATTCAGTAGCCATATCGACGATGGCACTTCTTTAATTCGTGAACCATTTGGTCAGCGGCTTTAACACCGGCAGCATACCATCATCAGTGGCGGGACGCACCGAGCCAGAAAATTCCTAGCCACAACTCTATCCACAAAATGCGATGTCTTGCACGACTTCCGCGTACTTTGGCATTCCCCGCGGTTGTTGTAAGTCGTTGTAAACTGTCACGGCAGAAGCCGCGGGTTCGTGTCCCGTCGTCCCCGCCATTCTTTTCAAAAGAGTTAGGCGGATTTCATTGAAACCATCGAGGGCGCAGAAAGGGCCCATTCCGCGCCCTTTTTGTGCCCTTTTCAACGACCAACGACCAGCAGTTTTCTATCCGGCAACAAGTGCTCCTCCATCCTTATCGGAAGAAAAGACCAGCGACATCACCGCCGCCTGCGCTGCGTGCTTCGCGGGCGTTACTGCCTGCGTGTAAACGTCCAGTGCAGAGCGGAACGATGAATGCCGGAGCAACTCCTGCATGACCTTGAACTCAGTCCCCACACTTCGCAGAAGGGTTGAGTAGGTGTGCCGGAACGTATGCCATCCGAATGGCTTCTGAATTCCGACTCTTTGCGCGACAGGACGTATGTATTTGCAAGATCGCCTGGCCCCAATAGGGTCTTCGGCCCCGATAGCGCTTGCTTGCAAAAACCCAGTCCTCCGGTCTGATGTAGGTACAACGTTTTCTCCACTGCATCAGCGAGTCCCCGAGAGTCGGATGCATTGGCACAGGCTTCTGCGATGATTCGGTCTTACACGGTCCTACCACGCCGCACACGATGGAACGCGTGACGCTCATCGTGCCTTGCTCGAAGTCGAGGTCGCCCCACTTTAAGCCGAATATCTCGCTCTGCCGCGACCCGGTTGATGCGGCAAGAAGGAACAGTGTGCGTTCTCGAAGTGCCAGACTGTCGATTAGCGCCTTGATTTCGGCGGGCACAAGAACGGTGGGTGGTGTTCGGCGTTTGGCGCTCTGGCGAACGAGATAGATTGGATTGCAGTCAAACAACTCATATCGGCAGGCATGATTGAAGAGAACGGACATCACATTTCGGATTTTGGCGCAACTGCTTTTCGCCAAAGGCAATCCGCGAAGCCAGGACTCGACTTGTATGGTTCTGACCTCAGCAAGCTGGCATTTCTGCCAATACGGACGAACCCACCGCATCAAGTACGCTTTGTAGATTTTCTTTGTAGCGTGACTGCGCCACGTGTTTTCCTTTGCGAGTTCGGGTTGCTCGAAATGATCACAGAGTTGAGCAACGGTCATTGCGCTAAACATCGTTGATCGGGCATCGGTGTTGATTTCCGAGATCAACCCGATTACGGCGCGTCGTGCAGCATTCTCATCTGGGTATTGCTCAACTGTACTGACAACTTTCTGGTGGTAAAGACGCTTACCGTCAGCGCGAGACTGGGACCAGCGTCAACGCGGCCGGAGTTAGAGGCGTTAGATGGGTTCGCGAAGGAGGCGATTGGAATCCACTGGAAACGGAGTCTGCGATGTTACCTTTCCTTTTCTACAGTATGACTTGCGTCCACTACGGTAAAGAGCACACCCGAGCCGAGAGTGACCAGGACTGCCATGTCCAGAGCTCGACTCCAGCTTTGGTGTACGGCGATCGATGCGGTCACCGTGGACGAGATAACTCCGCCGAGACTGCCAACGGTGTTCATCAGGGCGGAGAGTGAGGCGGAATATCCGGGCGCAAGATCGATGCAGGCGGCCCAAAAATTCGCCGCCGCAAACATGGTGAAGCCTGCAGCCAACGCGATCATCGGCAAGGCGACGACTGTGAGGCTAAGGTGGTTGCCGGTGTACAACAGCAGCGCCGCGACTCCCATGCCCACCCATACCGCTGCCAGTCGCCCTTTTCTCCGATCCGAGAAACGCGCCACGCGATCAGAAAACCATCCGCCTACAGGGGATAACACTGCCATCGCGAGGAAAGGCGACGAAGTCCACGCCGCTGCGTGCATGAGGTCCAGTCCACGCACTTTTACTGCATAGAAATAGAACCAGTTGTAGTAAACGTAAAACGCGTAGCCCTGAAAACCGTAGCCCAGGATCAAGCCCCAGACGGACACACTGCTTAGCATCTTCGTCCAGGGAACCTGCGCCGCAGCTTTCGGCAGGTGGGCATTTGCTTTTTCCAGCCCAGCGTGGATGACCTGCAACTCCTGTGGGTTTACGCGCGGATTTTCTTCCGGCCAGTCGGTCGCGTACCAGTGCCAAAGCGTCACGACGGCGAACGCGAGCGCCGCCGAAACTGCGAAAGAGACGCGCCAGCCGTAGTGAACCATCGTCCATGCAATTGCGATGGGAGTCAGGGTCCCGCCCAGACCGAGACCACACACCTGCAAGCCGCTGGCGAATCCGCGCTCGCGCAGGGCGGTCCAGGATGCAATGACACGGGTTACGTTAGAAGAAACCGCTGCTTCTCCGACGCCCGTAAGAAAGCGAACAATTCGAAAAACGGCCAGTGCGCTAAGTCCCGTGGTCGTCGCGAACCCTGGCGCGAAGACCATCGCTCCCGACCCAATCGCAAAACAAAGGATGGACGCAGTTAAGGTTCGACGCGGTCCAATGCGATCGCAAACATATCCCCATGGGATCTGAAACAAGCCATAACCCCACAGGAAGGCGCTAAACACCCGCCCCATGGAAATCGTATTGAAGGAGAATTCTTCCTCGATGTACTTTCCGGCAATGCTCAGGTTCAGGCGATTCATCGCCGTCACCGCCATAATGGCCATGACGATGCCCATCACCACCCAGCGGACATGGGTGGCGCCGGCTCGCTGAACTATGGCATCTTCCCGGCCGAGATCATCCTTCGTTTTCAATCGCGTCCCCTACTGCTGCGGATTACGTTGTGCCGTTCGCTTGTGCGCAGAGCATTTTAAAATGTCGGCGGTTTCGGGAGGCCGCTGCATTCGGTTGGCGGCCTCCCTTCGACGGGGGAGTTAGAAGATTAATTTCAACCCCAGCTGAATCTGTCTTGACGTTGTGGAAGTCTGATTCAACGCTGTGGGCAGGGAACTGCCATTGAAATCATAAATCGAGTTGTTCTGGCCAAAGGTGTTCAAGAAACCTGGAGACAGGAAGTTGGTGTGATTCAAAATGTTAAAGAACTCCGCCCGGAACTGGATATTGAAAGCCTCCGAGATACTCGGTATGCGCGTGTTCTTGAAAACTGAGAAATCCACCGTGGTAAGCCCCGGGCCATAGAAGCGATTGCGTCCGGTGTTGCCGAGGACGTTGGAACAGAACTCGGTGCCCGGGGGTGGCGTCACAGGAGAAGAGGGGAACGAGGCTGGCGCGCAACCGTGGGGATTTGCGGCGGTGGCCACGGGGAAGGATGCCGGCGCCGTCGGCGGCGTGAAACAGTTTGTGTTCAGATAGTTCACGCCTCCGTGAATGGGATTGCATCCTGGAGTGAGACTGGCAAAATCCATCGAAAAGTCGCCATTGAACCCGGTGCCCAACGGATCGTTTCCGTCGCCGACCGTGGCCGTGAACGGAGCTCCAGTGGTTGCGGTGACGATGGTGCCCAGTGCCCATCCGCCGGTCAATGTGGATACGAACCGGGACGAATTTTTAATCGACGGAAGGTCCCACATGAGAGTTCCGGAAAGTACCTGGCGCACATCGAAATCGCAAGCGCCCAACCTGGCGGATTTTACCAGCAACAAGGGGACGGCGATCGAGTTTAGATAGGAGTCGCCTGTGACTGGAGCGGAGCTGAGATCTCTGCACTTACCAAATGTGTACGACACTTGGCCTTGGACACCCTGGCTGAAACTTTTCTTCAATTGCGATTGCAGCGCGCTGTACGAAGAAGCTCCATCGTACAGGACCGGGCGGATGCCTGCGCCGCCCCCCCAATTCGGATCGATGCGCGTTCCCGTCTGCTGATTGGCGCAGGTGTCGCCCGCACCAAGGAGCGAGGGATTGCAAGGGAAAACGAGGCCGACGCCGTTGACAGCTGTTGGTTGAACCAGATTGATGTCGTCGGACGCCGCAGAAAGATGCAATGAACGCGAGCCCACGTACCCGATCAGAAAGTATACCCCGGAGCCACTTCGTGCTGAATGTTGAGATTCCAGTTCATGACATAGGCGCGTTTGGGATAGGCGTCGATGAAGCGATTTCGGATCTTCTGTTCGTTGAAGTTGACGTTCTGGTTGATGCCGGAGCCCAGCGTCGCTCCGGGAGCAGCTCCGATAATCTGGAAAGGAGCAGTCGCTGCTGTATTCAAGCCGAATTCATACGGAAGAGGCAGGACATCAAACATCCCAAAACCAGCGCGTATTACCGTCTTTCCGTCTTTGCGCGGATCCCACTCCAAACCGACTCGGGGTTCGAAGTTCTTGGTGGTTGGATTTTGCAGCAGAGGGCTGTTTACACCGATCGGTCCGCACGCCGTAGGTCCAGACAGGCAGTTCGCCAGACTGATGATTTCCTGGAAACCGGCGGAGGCGACGCTGTAGCCGTTCACCGTATAACCTGGAACCGTATTGGCGTCTGTTGGTCTGGTTGTCGCTTCGTAGCGCAAGCCCAAGTTCACCGTGAGGTTCGAGCGGACACGCCAGTCGTCCTGTATGTAACCGGCAAACAATTTCTCACGCAGTCCGACTTCATGAGATCCGCCCGGAGCCAGGGCGTTGAGCTGATCCGGAGCATTGCTCAGAAAGTCGGCCAGGCTGCCATACGTGTTCATCCTGCCATTTGGGCTCAACTGTTCAAGAACGTTGTATTGCATATACTCGAACATGAAACCGAACTTGATCGAGTGCGTTCCCTTGGTCATAAAGGCGTCGTCCGCGCCTTGGTATGAGTTCCAGGCATGGGTGAACCGATTGAAGCCTCCTAACCCGTAGGCAGTTGTGAGTCCGGGCACGGGAATCTCGGGCGGTGCAGTGGCGCCGGGCGCGATGGCCAACGCAGCATCCTTGGCGACCGCGTCGCCCGATATGGGGTCGTTGATTTTGCCCAGGGCGCGGCTGAAACCCAGGCGGACCGTGTTCACTAACTGCGGGCTGAAAATGTGCGTCTCTTCGAAACTGCCCATCTGCCTGCGGGAAAAAACTTGATGCACGGTGTTCGCGAGGGGATCGGCCTGAGATTGCGGGCCAGAGTCGAAAAAGTAGCTGCCGGTCAGACTGTCATTAGTCGAGATCTTGTGGTCGATTCTAGTGATGAAATAGTTCTCGTTGGCGATGGTTGCCACATTCGCATTGAAGGTTTGGATGCCAGCGGCGTCAGGCGCACCGGGGGGTGCGACCGGCCATAGCGCCAGATAGGGTTGGATTGCCGCTACGGCGGTTGCGCGCGACGCGGCATCTGGTACGTGAATGGTTCCAGAAGCCTCCTGGCTTTGGCGAAATCCCTCGTAAGACCCAAAGATGAACGTCCTGTCCTTTATGATGGGCCCTCCGGCGGACCCTCCGAACTGGATACGGCGGAAAGGAGCAATCGTTGGCCCGTCAAAATAGTTGCGGGCATCGAAAATGCTGTCACGATCGAAAAAGAAGCCAGTACCGTGAAGCTGGTTGCTGCCCGACTTTGTAATTGCGTTGATCACTGCGCCGGAGGTCCTTCCGTATTCCGCGGTGTAACCGGTTGTAATTACGGAAAACTCCTGGATCGCGTCGACTCCTAGATTCAAGCCGGTGGCGCCCCCGGGTGCGGCGTTGGTGTAGTCGTTGATTGAGATTCCATTCAGACGATAGCTGTTCTCATTTGGACGATGGCCGGAGTCGGTCAGTTGATTGCCGAATCCGCGGTTGCCTTTGTTCGCGCTGAAGGATGCCGTGGCTTGGTTGGGAATGCTGGCCACGCCGGGTTCGAGAGTGGCTAGGCTGGTCCAATCACGACCGTTAAGAGGCAGTTCGCGGACAGTCCTGGAATCCACCGTCGAACTGACTGCGGTTGTGCTGGTCTGAACATCGGGCGGCGTTCCCATCACATCGACAACCTCGGTTACCTTGCCGGGTTTTAAGCTGATGTTGAGGGATTGCTGCGCCCCGACGGTAAGGGTGATTCCTCTCTGCACCACCTTCGCGAACCCTTCAGCCGCAGCAGAGACGTCATAGGACCCCGGCAATAGGTTCGGAGCGGAATAGAATCCGTCACCGTTCGACAGAACCTCGCGAGCCTCTCCCGTTCCGACATTCCTGATGGAAACCTTGGCGTTGGCGATCGATGCTCCGGTCAGGTCCGTGATCAGCCCGGAAAGAGTCGCGCCCGCCACTTGTGCTTCAGATCGTGCGGACCACGTCAAGTTCAGGCAAAAGGCAAGCACCACACAGGTCATTAAGCCAATCGTTGCATTCATTCCCTTTTGCATCGTCATCAGGCTCCTCGTTTCGTCGTTAGGAAGTTTTACGTGCCATGCGTCGCAAAATGAGTTACGCCGTGTTGAGAGGGTCCCGAATTCCCACATTCGTTCTGACCCCAAGCCTCGGACAATGAGGCCATCTTGCGGAGGTAAATTTGCGCAAACCCACGCTTTAGCGCAATACTTGATGTGTCCAATCGAACACATTTCTTCATCCGTGATGTTGTTATTGAAAATAATGAGGATACAGTTGTTCCTCTCAAATTTTGACCTTGAGTCCCGGCGGAGCTATACTCCGACTCGGCGCTCTGAAATTACTCATGGGCAGCACTGCAGCGGTTGCGAGGATTTTGCATTTCGGGGTTTTCGAAGTGGACCTGAAGGCCTGCGAGCTTCGCAAGCACGGTCTTCGTCTCAAGCTCCCGGAGCAGCCTTTTCAAGTTCTGGCTGTACTGCTCGAGAATCCGGGAGAAATTGTCACGCGAGACGAATTGCGCAATCGTCTCTGGCAAGGTGATACTTTTGTTGATTTTGACCACGGCTTGAACAACGCGGTAATGCGCCTGCGGGAAGTTCTAGGTGACTCTTCTGACAACCCGCGCTTTGTGGAGACCATCCCCCGGCGTGGCTATCGTTTTATTGCGCCGGTTGCGGGGTCCTCCATTCCAACTACGTCTATTAGTCACGAAGAGTTGGAGAATGTCCATGGTCCCGCGCCAGAGGGTGGGCCGCAGCTGGTCGAAGCGCCAGCTTTGGCAACTTCATCTGAACCAGCAAGCGTCCGGCAAAAGTCCTCAGTCGCGCGTCTGACCATCCTGGTTCCTGCGGTCCTTATGGTGGCAGTACTCGGTGCTGGCTTGCTTCGTTACCGCCGGTTCGGCCTCGATAAGACGGCTCCGGTCCGAAACAAGTCCTTGATCGTGTTGCCGCTCGAAAATCTTTCCGGTGACAAAGACCAGGAATACTTCGCCGATGGCATGACCGACGACCTCATTGCCAACCTCGCGAAAATCCGGTCATTACGTGTGATTTCGCGCTCCACAGCCATGGCTTACAAAGGTACGCGCAAGCCGCTGTCGCAGATCGCGGGCGAACTTAACGTCGATGCTGTAGTTGAGGGCACGGTTCTGCGAGTAGGCAATCGCGTCAGAATAACCGCGGAACTGGTGCAGGTTTCCACGGATCGTCATCTTTGGGCTGATACCTACGAGAGCCCGATGGGGGATGTTCTGGCTTTGCAGAATCGCGTTTCATCCGCCATCGTGAACGAGATCCGCATCAACCTGACGCCGGAGGAGGAACAGAGGCTGGCCAGTAATCCGGCAATCACGCCCGAGGCCTACGAAAACTATCTCAAGGGACGCTACTACTGGAATAAGAGATCGGATGAAAACTTAACCAAGGCCATCTCATACTTTGAACGGGCTACGCTCCAAGATCCGCAGTACGCCCTCGCTTACGCTGGCCTATCCGACTGCTATGCAATCATCAGCGCCGAGATTTTCGGAACCATGCCAGCGGCGGAAGCGGCTCCCAAAGCAAAAGCCGCTGCTCTACGAGCTCTTGAGATCGATCCAACTCTCGCGGAGGCCGAAACTTCTTTGGCCACCGTGAAGTTTAATTACGATTGGGATTGGAACGCCGCCGCCGAGGGCTTTGCCAAGGCGATTCAGCGCAACCCAAGCTACGCGACGGCCTATCAGAGATACTCGCTTTACTTGATGGCGATGGGTCGTTCAGCAGACAGCTTCGATCAGATTAACAAAGCCCGCGAACTGGATCCTCTGTCGATCAGCATCAATTTCAGCCTGGGATGGAGGCTCTACATGGCGCGGCAGTACGACCGAGCCATTCAACAGCTCCGCAATACTCTGGAAATGGATCCGTCTTACGAACTACCCCATCTGGTCCTCGGCTTATCGTACGCACAAAAAGGGGATTTTGATCTCGCCATTCCGGAATTGCGTAAGGCTGCGGAACTGTCCCATGGAACCCCGTTGATGATCTCGGCCTTGGCGAACGCTTACGCCCGCTCGGGGAACAAGGCAGAGGCGGAGAAACTTCTTACCGAGCTAATCTCCCTGTCGAACAAGCAGTACGTTTCTCCTTATTATTTCGCGGTTGTGTATGTGGGTTTGGGGGAACACGAAAAAGCTCTCGATTGTCTGGAAGAGGCTTTCGCGGATCGTTCCAATGGCCTGGTGTTTCTGAAGGTGGAACCTGAACTCGATGACCTGCGCTCAAACCCGCGCTTCGTAGGCCTGCAACTAAAACTCAACTTCACCAGCTGATGCTTGGTCCCTAGAAAAATAAGGAATCCCGCTCACAAGCTGAAACTGTCACGGCAGCGTTCTGTGGAACACACTACCCGGATGGCCGACTGACTGTCGGACCTCAAGAAATCTTCAGTTTGTCGGCTTTCACCCCAGTCTTGCGTGCCAAGTGTGTGCGGGTTCCGCGAAAACGAGGACCGGCGATCCGAAGTTGTAGCACCTTGCTGCGCCCGGGTCTGCGACGGTTGGTGGAAATGGGTCGGGTGAACCAGGGACCACTTTATAAACCGGGGAGAAATCTACTTTCCCCTTGAAGGTAATCAACCCATCTTTGATCGTCGCCGTCTGGGCGCCTGGACTTCCGGCGGCCTTACGCAGCTTTGGCGCGTAGTTGATGCCCAGCGCGTGGGCGAATGCGAAGTCAGACGCATCGGTCAGAATGTAATAGACCGACTCCCCGCTAGAATCGAGCCCGCGAAAAAGCGGCAGCGTGACAGAAGCTTTGCGATAGGTAAAGTCAACGGCCAGCGCGAACGAGTGTCTCATCCTGTTTGTCAAACGGCGCGGACGCCAGTTGTAGCAGAATGTTGACTCAATCCACGCGGCCAATAATGCGAAGTCCACTTTTATGCAGAGAAGTGCGGCAGGCTACTTGATGAGACCCCGCAGCGTCCAAGAGATTGGCTGATTGCGTGTGTTGACCGCTTCGCATAATCTGTGACAGCCAAGACTTGACCTTGCAGACCATGCTGTCGGATGGAAGTGTTGAATGGGTCGCCCTTGCACGATTTGTGTTCCTCTGCACTCATTCTGTCAGTGCGGTCGCTCAATCAGAATCCCGGCAGAGCCCCTTGCAGATTGAAGAAGCGGGCGGCGAGTCGTTAGCCTGAGCGCTACTTCGAAGCCAGCGCCTGCATCAATTCCTCACGCTGCGTCGCAACCCGGACTCGCGCGTCGTTGCTTTGAACAAAACCTGTAGCCAGAAGTTGCTCCGGCTCGGCGAGGCGGCGCATCTTGGATTCCAAATCGTCGGCACGAGCGCTCGCCTCGCCGGGAGGCTCACGCAACGCCGCTTGCGCCGAAAGCATATATTGCTCGTACGCACGAATCTCCTCCGTCGTTGGAGGAAGCCCTCGTTTCGGCGCACTATACCCATACTTCTCGTACACCGCTTTTGGATTGCTCGACGTTCGAAGCTGTTGAAGAAATTGCTCTCCGATTGCACATTCAACGCCCCATGGCAATCCCCAATCGAAGCCACCCTCCGGCATCGCTTTCAGAAATACAGGCAACTCTTTCTTCTCTTGCTCGCTCAATTTTCCCTGGCGCGCGCTATTCCTCAGTGGCTGCAGATTGTCCAAAATCATGGCCCCCGCCACAAGCGCCACGATCACTGGCCCGCTGCGCGACACATCCTGCACAAACTTGAACCCCGCCAGCCACGTATTCACGGCCGCTTGCGAATCGCCGTGCGCCATCTCGCGTATCCCCTCAAACCCATTCAGCTGGGCCAACCGCCGCGCTCGCATTAGAAACCAAACCGGTGTCCTCTCCCCGAGTCGGTAGTCAAACCCCCAGCTGCATTCGGGAAGCTTCGTAGCCTGTTGCATCGTGCGAATCGCGTCGAGGTTGGAATCCAAAAGGGGTCCGAGTTTCTTCTCGTCCCACTCCACTCGCCCAGCGAACGTCGCAGACAACAAATTCATCGTCGCGTCGTCGTCGACGATTGGTTCCCGCAGCTCCGCCATAGCCGCCCAGTAGCGCAACGACGCGTTTTTCGTTTCAAGGGGAAACGTCGCCTGTGCCTGCGCGCCGCCCGCAGTCGCCAGAACCGCCAGAATTGCCGCCAACAGTCGAAGCTTCATGAGGATCAAGATACGACGATTATAGGCCGAGAATCATTAGGCCCAACCTAACATACCAGCTACGGATGACTGTTGATAAATCCTGATGCGCTCAAAACCCCCAATCGGGTCGGTCAACTTGGTGCGTCGGGCAAGACTTGGCCGCTAGGAGGTAGGCACAGAATAGTGCCTGTGTCCGACACATGGAGCCTTGCCAATCCTGTCCACAGGTTCGAGTTCAAACCATTACACAATAATCATGATGCCCCCAGGGAGGGGGACATCATGCTGATTCAGTACTTCACACGCCCATCACGTATCGACGAACTACGCAACTGCCCCAGCGGCCATCTACTGGAGGGCTTCGCCAAGGAACTGGCTGCGGCCGGTTATCAGTGGGTGGCGGCGCGCCAACACATTCGGACAGCCGAGCACTTTCTGCGTTGGATCGGACATCTGGGCTTTCAACCGGATTGCAGCTCCTCTTGGGGAGAAATTTTTCCTGAACGACAAGCGGCCGATGGAACCCCCCGATACGGTGCATGGGGCCGGGACTAGATTCCCAAATATCTGTCCTTGATAAAGCTGCGCTTGCTGGGGAAGTGCGCGGAATGGGCTGTTATGCAAATAAGCCAGATAGTCCTTATTTACTTGCCGTTCAGAAGGCACTGGGTACCGTTGACTTATCCTGCGAATACAAAGGTGTGACCTTTAAGGTCCCTGCCAGCAGCATCTCATTGTGTGTGGGCGGAGAGGGCACCGTCATAGTGGTTGGCAACATGCCGCCGAAATCTAAATGACAGACTGTTTACCGCCCAAATTGTGGGCTCGTTTTCCGCTTTTTTGGGAAAAGCGTCAAGTTTTCGTTTTATAAAACACCAGTGAACGACGAAGGAAAACCCACCGCCGAGCACACCGCCGCAGGCAAAAGACAACCACGAAAACAGACGTTTCGGGAGCGTTGGAGACGGATGTCGCTTCCGAATAAGCTCATGTTTTTCGCGACGGTAGTCATTGCTTTTGGAACCGTCGTCAACGTATCTGTACTCGTGCTTCAGCTAGCCTCGCGAGATTTTTGGTTGTCTTGAATTGTGGCCTCCAAAGATATTTTGGCCTGACTCAAGCTCCCTTCCATGGCCGTCGCGATGCGGTCAGAGTGGGTGATAAGCTTGTCGGTTTGTCTGGAACCACCAATCATGGCACTTATGGCTGCAGTAATTAGCATCGTCTCTGGTCGACAGGAAGACGACTTCGCACACCGCGCATTTCTTTCGATGCCGATGTTGTCGAGCGACGTGGGCCGTCTTCTGTGTTGATACCTCATCGAGCCATGCGTTGAATCCTATCTGCCCGATACGTTCGCGATCGCACGAGTTCAGGCCGTTGATGTCGATTGCGTTGTGCTTCGGTCGTTCTGCCTCAGTCATTATTTACTTGCCTCGTATTCTTTTTTGCGGATTGAACTGTCCAGCGCGCCGGAACAATCGATCAAAAGTCGTTGGATAAATTACGTGACAATCACAGGCAGCCTGGAGGATAATTTGAAGCCCGCCCAGGAGGACCGCCATGAAGCGATTTCGCAAGACAGCCAAGCTTTCCGAGTCAATCCATCAGCAGCTCAGTATGTATGCACTTGCAGCCAGCGCGGCGGGAGTGGGGATGTTGGCACAACCGGCAGAAGCGAAGATCGTTTACACTCCTGTTCACCACGTCATTGGAAGAAATGAGCGCTACAAGGTCGACCTCAACCACGACAAGATAGGTGATCTCACCCTGGTGAACACCTACGGGTGCAACAACGATTACTGTGTCGACGCCCTGTCTGCGTTTCCTGCCGCTGGCAATGGCGTCGAGGGGAAGTACGGGCTTGCATATGCTCTGCTGCTCGGGACAAAGGTCGGCCCGAAGCAGCCCTTTACTGGGAAAATAATGGCTCTGTCCTCGAGTAGTTTCGGGACGTTTGGCCAATGGTTCAACGTTTCGAACCGGTATTTGGGAGTGAGCTTTAACATTCAAGGCAAGACACACTACGGATGGTTGCGGCTAAGCGTTCGGGTATTGGGTCATGCCAAGATGATTACCACCTTGAGTGGCTACGCCTATGAAACCATCCCTAATAAGCCGATCATTGCGGGCAAAACCAAGGGACCTGAGGAAATCGCCCAAACACCGGACGCAGCTCTTCCTGCGACCTCTCCCCAACCTGCAACGCTGTGCGCACTGGCAATGGGAGCGCCGGGACTTTCGATCTGGCGGCGCGAGGAAGAACGAGGAGCGCGGTAGAACGGTTATTCCTTCGCGTTCAAAGGAGCAATTCATGAGACGGATTTCCAGGACACCCCGCCGCTTACCATATTCAATCCATCAGCGGCTCAACATGTATGCACTTGCGGCAGGAGCGGCAGGGGTGGGGATGTTGGCATTGTCGCAACCGTCAGAGGCGAAAATCGTTTACACACCATCGCATAAGAAAGTCGGTTTCGGTACCTTCATCGATCTCAATCACGACGGCATCAACGATTTCAAGCTCAGCCTTACGCGCAGGCAGAGCTGCTTGGGTTTTTGCTCTACCAGCGGCACCACCAACGCCTCATTAGCTGGAAAGGGCCTGGGAAAAGCCAATCAGCTTTACGGGCAAGGCAAGTTTGCCTCGGCGCTGCCAGCCGGAGTTCGTGTCGGACCCAAGGGCAAATTTCCGGGCGGAGACAGGATGGCGTACGTCCATGCCACCGACGAGATAAACGTCGACTTCTCCGGTCCCTGGGCGGGGAGCGGAGGCGGCGTGCAACATCGCTTCCTTGGCTTGAAATTCGTAATCCATGGCAAGACACATTTCGGATGGGCGCGATTAAAGGTGACCATCGGGCGATCTGCAACGATAGATGCGACGCTCAGCGGCTACGCCTACGAAACGATCGCGAACAAGCCCATCATCGCCGGTATGACTCACGGCACTGATGATTCAACCAACGAAGATTTCCGCACTGATGCCTCCTTGACCAGCCCCATTCCCGACGTTCCGCAACCCGCATCACTGTGCGCACTGGCAATGGGAACGCCTGGACTTTCGATCTGGCGGCGCGAGGAGTCGGCGGTTGCAGCGCGGTGAAATAGCCGATTGATAGTTGGGGAGATGCGTCGATTTATCCCGAGCGGACGCTCGTGGTAGCCTTCATTGACCTTCCCACGAGGTGGTAAGGATGGATTCCTCGTCCCCGAACCTGAAGATCCTAGTAGCGGATGATTCGCCCGTATATCGCAAACTTGTCGAGCAATCGCTCTCGCAAGAGCACTACACTTTGTTAATTGCGAAGAATGGCAGACAAGCGCTGGATCTGTTTGCCGAACACCAGCCTGGCGTAGTGATCACCGACTGGAGTATGCCCGACATCAGTGGCATCGAACTCTGCCAGCACATACGTCGCGACTTCAATCAGTTCTATGCCTACGTCATTCTCCTTACCGGCAAATACTCGCACTCTTAGTGCCACAGCTAGCTTCGGAATCGCAGGGCTTCGCGTAACCGCCTCTCCCAATTTCAGCGATCTTGTTGCCCGCGCAGACGCAGCCTTGTACTCGGCAAAGAAAAAAGGCTGTAACCGCATCGAACTTGCTGCGGAGTAGACCGAAGCGGGCCGCTCGGTACACGCGGAGATGGGCATTCCTAGCGACGCTGGCTTTTGAGGAATCCTCACGACGCTTGTTTGCGAATCTTGTGGAGTAAGGAGCTAGAACCGCCGTCA
>Ga0210383_10001504_pt1 | contig 21352 bp, 19 predicted proteins | sample IncBWC14OmetaG_FD_160072 | JGI IMG/M metagenome (GOLD analysis project Ga0210383, IMG submission 160072) | Forest soil microbial communities from Barre Woods Harvard Forest LTER site, Petersham, Massachusetts, United States - Inc-BW-C-14-O ... | reverse complement strand
GGACTTGCGCAGCAGCAAGGGCACGATCCGGATCCGGCCGCAGGACGCGGCCGGGATTACCGACGGCGAGCTGGCCGGCCTGGTCCGCGCGGCGTTGGGACCTGGCTAGACAACCGTGCGCTGGGGCGGCCGGGCGTCGGCTACGGCAGCGGCCGCGGCCCCGGAAGGGGCAGGGAGGCCAAGCGACAGGCAGGTGAACGCGGCCGCGAGACCGTGCCACAGCGGTGCTCGCCAGAGCATCGTGTGCTCGCCGGTGCCTACCTCAATCTCCGTGACGCTGGTCAGCGCGCGGGCCCGTTCGGCGTAGACCCAGGTGTCCGCCGGACTGGTGACGGCGTCCGCGGTTCCGTGCGCGAGCAGGATCCGGCGTCCGGTGAGCTGGCCGACCGGCTCGCCGGGCGGTAGCCAGGGCGCCAGGCCCGCAGCAGCCGCCACGGACCGATGCCCGGCCGCGCGCAGGGCGGCGCGCGCACCCATCGAGTGACCGACCAGGACGACCGGGACCGGCCCGAACTCGGCGCGCAGGTCGTCCAGGATCCGGGTCAGGTCGCGCACCGGTGAGGCGTTCGCGTCGTTCCAGCCGCGGACCTCGAAGCGAGGCCGGCGTACTACCACTCCCCGACCGCGTACGGCGTGCCGGATGGCGGCGACCAGCGGGATCATCCGCAGCACGGCCAGCTGATACGCGGTGGTGGGTTCGGAGCTTACCGACTGGCCGCCGTGCGCAACGACCACCACGCCCCTCACTGAGGTCACGACGCACCTTACACTTGGCCGCGCCGGAGAGGAGCGGGCGGATGGCGGAATCGGAGATCGTGCTGCGCGGCGGCCGCGTGATCGATCCGGAGTCTGGGTTCGACGCCGTCGCCGACGTGGCCATCGGAGCGGGCCGGGTCACCCAGATCGGCGCCGACCTGCCCGCTGCGCCTGTCGAGGTGGACGCCGCGGGTCTGGTGGTCACGGCGGGGTTCGTCGACCTGCACAGCCACGTGAACGACCTGGCCGGACTGCGCCTGCAGGCGCTGGACGGGGTCACGACGGCGATGGAGCTGGAGGCGGGAGCCAGCCCGGTGGCGGCCGCATACCGGGCGGTCGCGGCCGAGGGGCGGCCGATCAACTACGGGTTCGCCGCGTCGTGGGCACAGGCCCGGATGACCGAGGTCGCCGGGTTCTCGCCGGGCGGCACACTGGCCCAGGTCCTGGGCCGCCTCGGGCACCCCGCCTGGCAGCGCCCGGCCACGCCCGAACAGCTCACCGCGCTACTCTCCCGCCTCGCCAGCGACCTGGCCGACGGGGCGCTCGGCATCGGCCTGCTGCTCGGCTACGCGCCGGCCGTCGACCCGGCGGAGTACGTGCGGGTCGCCGAGCTGGCCGCGCAGGCGGGCGTGCCGACCTTCACTCACGCCCGGGACCTGATCGAGATGGTCCCCGACGCGGTCATCGACGGCGCTGAGGAAATCGTCCGGGTCGCAGGCCAGACCGGCGCGCACATGCACTACTGCCACGTGAACAGCACCTCGCAGCGGCGTATCGACCGGGTGCTCGGCCTGGTCGCGCGGGCCCAGGCGGCCGGGGCGCGGATCAGCACCGAGGCCTATCCTTACGGGTCGGGCATGACGGCGATCGGCGCCGCGTTCCTGGCGCCCGAGCGGCTCGCCGAACGCGGGCTCGTGGCCTCCTCGCTGACCTACGCGCCGACGGGCGAACGGGTCGCGAGCGAGGCGCGGTTGCGCGAGCTCAGACAGGCCGATCCGGGCGGGCTGGCCATCATCGAGCTGCTCAACGAGGACGATCCGGCCGATCAGGCGCTCCTGATGCGGTCGCTCACCTTCCCGGGCGCGGTGGTGGCCAGCGACGCTATGCCGCTGACCTGGAGCGGGCCGGCCGATCCGCTGGCCTGGCCCCCGGGCCCGACCGCGATGACGCATCCGCGGACCGCCGGGACGTTCGGCCGTGCGATGCGCCTGCTCACCCGCGGTGACCAGCCGCTGGGCCTGGCGCAGGCGCTGAGCCGGTGCAGCCTGGAGCCGGCCCGGCTACTGGAAGAGCGCGTGCCCGCCATGCGCCGCAAGGGGCGGCTGCGGGCGGGAGCCGACGGCGACCTGCTGGTCTTCGACCCGGTCACTCTCACGGACCGGGCCACCTACTCCGACAGCACTCGCCCGTCCGCGGGGATCCGGCACGTCCTGGTTAACGGCGTCTTCGTGGTCCGCGACGGTTCGATCGTGCCGGACGCCCGGCCCGGGCGGCCCGTGCGCGCCGAGCCGCGATGATCCCGCTCGCCACCCGACGCACGGCCGCTCACCAGGCCGTCTAGTCATTCGAACATAACTTATTTCGAGAATACGCCTTTCCAACTTCCTCGCATCTATGTTCTAATAATGACATGGGAGTAACCGGCGAGGAGCAGGTCCGAGGGGCGCCGCCGACCCCGCGGCGGCCTCCGGAGGGTGCCGGGCGCTGCGCCCGGGCCGGCGCCCGGCCGGTGCCTGACGGCCCCGTCGGCCGGCAACCCACCGGCCCTTAGGCCTGAGTACCCAGTTCAGGACACACTTGCAGAGGTGAGTACGACGAGCGCCGAATTCGAAAACTTTAGCGACGATGATGAGCTCTGGCTCTCGGATCTAGAAACTAGGGCCATCGATCTGGAGAACGAGCTGTCCGTATGGCGCGAAGTCCGCCAGCGCGCGGTCACCGACCAAGACTACGCCGCGGAAGCGATCCCCAGCCCGCCGCACGAGTCGTTCCGCCGTGTCGCTGGCCCCCCAGAACGGGAACCGGAGGCCCGGCCGCGGGCAGCGGTCCGCACGGCGGCCGGCCGGGCCGCGGGCCGGAGCCAGCCGCGCGCTACGGGGCCAAGCCAGCCGCGTGTCGCGGGCCGGACCCGCGCCGACGAGCGCACCAGGGCGCTCATCGACCACGGGCGGCGCAGCGTGCGCCGCGGGCGGTTCGGCCGCACACACAAGGTCATGATCGCGGTGGCGGCGCTGGCGCTCGTTATCACGGTGCTCATCTTGGTGGTGTTCCGGGCGGGCGCCTCTTGGCCCGCCAGCGTGGCGCAGGTGCAGAACGAGATCACGACGGCCTGCCAGAGCCCCAACGTGGTCTCCGAGCCCAATCAGGTCAACTTCGCCTGCGGAAAGGACACGAGCCAGATCCTCTGGGTGTTCTCGCTGATGACCAGCGGCGACAACCCGAACTTCACCGACACGAAGACCGGCCGGCAGGGCCTGGAGCCCATCTCCGCGACGCAGGGCGGCGAGGTGGCCTGGTCCCTGAACCTCCATCACCCGTACAACCCGTACAACGCGCTCGACAGCCTGCAGGTCGCAGCCCGGGCCATCAACAACATCATCGGCGGGGCGAGCCTGACGGGCAGCAACGGCAAGCCGACCGTCCAGCCCGGGCTGGAGAGCAATCCGGCCAACTGCGCCCGGTACACCGGGTCGGCCGCCGTTATCACCCGCGCCGGTTACCCCGACCTGTGCGCCACCGCGGTGACCAGCGCGAGCGGCCAGGCGGCCCTGGTGGCCGACGTTTACAGGCAGTGGTTCGTCGGATCGTCGCCTGCGTTCGCCCAGGACGCGAGCGTGCTGTACCAGAACGCCAACGATCCGGGCAACCCGCAGGTCCAGGCCATCCTCAAGACCCTGTTCGGGTCGGCGGCCTAGCCGCGGCCCAGGCCTGGTGCAGGCGCGAGAGCCGAGAGCGGAAGGAGGTAGTCCGGTGCAGTCCACCAGGAAGGCGCGGTGGCAGCAGGCCACCGCGCTGGTCAGCCTCAGCACGTGCGGTGCGATGACCGGATTCTCCGTCGCTCACGGTTCGGTTGCCGACCTGACCTCACCGAGCGGGATCCCGGTCAAGCTCATGGCCATGAATAAGCCGGCCACGTCGTCCGCGGCCAGCGACAGCGCCCTGCGGTCGGCGATCGTCAAGGCGGCCCGGTACTACCTGAGCCTCGCGCAGAACCGGTCGCCGTCGGCCATGGAGGCGCTGATCTGGCAGAACGACAGCACCGACGGTGTCGATCACGGCGAATCGTGTGCGGCGTTCGCCAGCCTCATGCTCGAGTCGGGAGCGCAGGCGACCGGCCAGCAGAGCTGGGTGAGCGGGGGGTCGACCTATCCGTGGCCGGTGCACTCGTGGGTCGACTCGCGGGTCGACCCCAATCCGGACTCTCTCGGCGTGACCTCCATCCTGCAGGACGCGCAGGCTCATCAGCGCTGGCATCCGATCGGGGACGGCTATACGCCGCAGCCCGGGGACTGGGTGCTGTTCGACGGGCACGTCGAGGTGGTCACCAAGTACGCCGGCGGCGTGTTGTACACCATCGGCGGCGACTCGCTGCCGAACATGTCGGTCAACGCGCACCAGTACGACGGCCCGCTCGCGGACCAGGGCGTGACCGGGTTCGTGAACAACGGCGTTCTGCTTAGCGCGGTCAGCCAGACGTCGAGCGGCACGCACAGCCAGTCCGCGACCCACGTTCCGACGTCTGCGGCCCAGGGGCAGGCTGAGCAGGGACAGGCGGACGTCCCGGGCATCGTGTTTCCGGCGCTCAGCCTCGGCGGCACGGCGCTGTCCGGTGGTCAGGCGCAGTCGGGGGGTCAGGCGCAGTCGGGGGGTCAGGCGCAGTCGGGGGGTCAGTCGGGGGGTCAGTCGGGGTCGGGGTCGGGGCGGTCGGCGGGCGCGGACGCGGCGCTGACCGCGACGGCGACCATTCCGGGAGCGGTGCCGCTCGCAGGCAGCGTGACCAGCTACTCCTCAGCCAAGCCGAGCGTCCGGTACAGCCGGAGCCAGCCCGCGCCGAGTACCGCGTCGGCGCCGGGTTCGTCGGCGCAGCAGGCGTTCATCGCTCATATCGCGCCCGGCGCGCTGGCCGCGCAGCGGCAGTACGGCGTGCCGGCGGCGGTCACGATCGCGCAGGCGATCGACGAGTCGGGCTGGGGCCAGAGCCTGCTCGCTAGCCAGGACAACAACCTGTTCGGGATCAAGGGGTCGGGCCCGGCGGGTTCAGTCGTGCTGCCCACTCAGGAGTACGAGAACGGCCAGTGGGTGACGATAAACGCGCCGTTCCGGGCCTACAGCAACGTGGCGCAGAGCATCGCCGATCACAGCCTGCTGCTGGCGACCGGATCGAGCTACCAGCAGGCCATGGCCGACCGGCGCTCCCCCGACACGTTCGCCAACGACCTAACCGGCGTCTACGCCACCGATCCAAACTACGGCGCCACCCTGATCACGATCATGCGGCAGTACAACCTGTATCGCTTCGACGCCGGGACGTCGGCGACTCACGGGACGTCGGCGGCGCGCAGCGGTTCGGCGCGGCAGAGCGGTTCGGGTCAGAGCGGCGCCGCGGCGCAAAGCGGCGCCGCGGGGCAAAGCGGCACGGTCGGTCAGAGCGCCCCAGTCGGTCAGAGCGGTGCGGTCGGTCAGAGCGGTGCGGTCGGTGAGAGCGGGTCGGTGGGCCAGAGCGGCGCGTTGGGGCAGAGCGCGGCGGCGCATATTCCGGGCACGGTGGGGGTGACCGCGGCTGGGCTGGGGTTGGCGCCGGCGCAGGCGTCCGCGTCCGGGTCGGTTGCGGCGGGCCATGGTACGTCGGCTTCGGCTAGGGCGACGCATGGTCACCCGGCGCGGGGTTCGAGCGTCCGGAGTGGGGCGACGCAGGGCGCGGGTGTTCACAGTGGTGCAGGGGCGGGTTCGGCGGCCGGTCAAGGCGGAGCGGCGCAGGGTACTGCCAGTCGGGGCCACGCTGCGGCGCAGAATGCGGCCAGACGGGGCGACGCGGCGGCGCAGAATGGGGCCAGCCGGGGCGACACTGCGGCACAGGGCGCAGCCAGCCGGGGCGGCGCTGGGGCACAGCGGGTTGCCAGCCGGGGCGACACTACGACGCGAAGTGCTGGTAGTCAGGGTGGCGCAGCGGCGCAGAGTGCTGGCAGCGGGGGCGCGCGAGCAGCGCAAGGTGCGGCCGGAAGCGGCGGGTCGGGAGCGAACGGGGCGACAGCGGGACAGGTGGGTCAGGACACGTCGGGGCCGGACTCGGAGGGATCGGGCGGGGCGAGGATTCCCGGGCTCGATGATTACGCGGGCACGGCGGCGTCGGCCTCTTCCGCGGCCACGACGAGCGCGCACCTGGAGCCGACCGGTGGGCAGGCGCTGCGGGCCGGGCCCCGCAACCTGCACATCAGCACCCGGCGTTACGTGACCCAGATGCCGCGGGTCGTGCTGACCGACTTCGTCACGACGGCGAAGATCCCGCTGCTGCGGGCCAAGCCGGTCTACCAGCAGGTGGCCGACGGCCATGGCGTCCGTTGGGAGTTGCTCGCGGCCTGCGACTGGATGCAGTGCCAGGCCCAGCCGGGCGTGTCGCCGGTGTACGGCGAGAACCTGGGCACCAAGAATCCCGACGGGACGGTGTACCGGACCAAGGCCGACGCGCTCGAGCAGTGCGCGGCCGACCTGATCGAGCTGGCGACCGCAGTGTACGGCGTCAACCTGAGGCAGCAGCGGCTGCTATCGGTGCGGGACCTGGCCAACGTGTTCGCGGCGTTCCGGTGGGGCGGGCTGCTCAAGACGCACCGGATCTCGGCGATGGAGTTCCCGTACTCGGTAGAGGGCCTGACCGCCGCGCACATGAAGATGCGCTGGCCCGAGATCGGCGACGACGCTCCGGACAAACCCGGGACGCGGTTCAAGATGTCGTTCGGGGCCGTGCCGGTCGTGCTGCGGCTCAACTATCCGGCCGTCGCGTGATGACCGCGCGGCAGCGTAGAAAGCAGGCCTCATGTTTCGCTTCTTGATTCTGCTGCTGGGCATGGCGACGACGAGGGCGGGCAAGCCGGCGACGGGCTCATTCCGCCCGGCGAACGAGGACGAGTGGGAGGAGCCAGGCCCCTGGCTCGAGGGCCCCGGCTACGCCGCGGACGATACCTGGATCGTCCCTCGCGAGCCGCTGCCTGCGGCGCAGCGGCGGCGCGAAGCAGCCGGCCCGCGGCCGCGCGGCCGTGACCAGAAGCCGGGCGCACGACGGCCACTGGTCCCGCGCTGGGTCAAGTGGACCGTGGTCCTGGCGCTGGTAGGCCTGGTGTTCCGCAAGGCGATCGCGTTCGCGGTGCTCGTGACGCTGTCCGGGGCGCTGCACCTGATCGGGCTCAATGTCCATCTCCCGAACATCAAGCTCGCCTGGCCCTGGACGTCGATCGCGACCGGGACGACCACCGACACTGATATCGGCCCGTGGGTGCTGCAGAAGATCGAGGGAATCTCGCGGCCTGCCCTCGGTACCGAGAACTTCAACTTTGTCTTCACCCACAAGGTCAGCAAGAGCATCGGCTTCTGGCCCTGCTGGTATTCCAGCACGTTCTACGCGGTGGGCCGGGCATCGGCGACCGTCGACCTGAACCCGGGGGCGGGCTGGTGGGCTCCGGCCTCGGGCCACTACCGGTTGACCACCCTGAGCCGGCCGGCGGACGGCCACGCCGGACGGGTCATGGTCACCATCGTCCTGCCGCCGCCGCAGCTCCCGCAGTCGGTGCACGACATCACGGTCGATAACACCTTGTCCCACGTGATCAGCACCGATCACAGCTGGACGTATCCGGGCTTTGGCTGCGGCGCGCTGCTCAAGCCGCAATTCGCACCCACGATGCTGTACGCCCAGGCGCAGAATCTCGCCTTCTACCAGGCAACCCATAATCCCCAGGTCACGAGGCCGCTGGTCAGCTCCGCTGAGAACGAGGCGGCGCAGATCATCCGGGACAACTTCGTCCAGCCGACGGTGAACGCCCTCGGCTACACGCTGGACGGATTCGCCTTGCGCTGGTCCGGCTCGTCGTAGGCGGGCGCACGAAGGTCGAAGGTGGTGCCGACGGAGTTCGGGATGAAGGCGGCGGGGAACCGGGCGGCCAGGGCGTGCTGAGCCCGCCAGCCGGTGCAGTGGGCCGGGACGATCACGCCGGGGTTCAACTCGGCCAGCGCCGCCACAACCCTCGGGATGAGCGGCTCGAACACCGGTCCGGCCAGGTGGAAGCCGCCGATCAGGGCATAGAGCGGCTCGTCACGGCAGAGCCGCTGGGCGTACCGGGCGATGTTGACCACGCCCGCATGGCCGCAGCCGGTGATCACGACCAGGCCCCGGCCGCTGACGTTGACGATCAGCGCCTGGTCATCGAGCACGAGAGGGTCAGGCTCCCAGCGGCCGTCGAGCCAGGCCTGCTGCGGCGGGAAGCCGGGCTCGTACCCGGTGGTCCGCGCGACCTCGCCGGTGATCAGCACGGACCGGCCGAACAGGAAGCTCGGCTGCTGCTCCTCGATGATGTCGAAGCCCGCCTCTTCCAGCGCGCGACGGCTGGTGGTGGGAATCTCCATCGGGTCCCGGCCGGGCAGGACCAGGCGCCGCCGCCGCCAGAAGTGGGGGTGGATCAGCACCGGCATGTTCGCCTGGCCCAGCGAGCGGACCAGCCCGTCGAGCCCCGCCGTGTGGTCGAAGTGGCCGTGGCTGCACACCACGGCCTCGATGCTGCCCGGATCAATGTCCAGTTGATGCATGTTCCGCATGATGCCGTCGGGGCTGGCGCCGGTGTCGAACAGGAACCGGTGCTCGGCGCCGCCCTTGGCCACCGTGACCAGGACGGAGAAGCCGTGCTCGGCGATCAGCGGGCTTGGAACCAGGCCGTCAACCATGGTCGTCGACGGGCGGAGCGGACCGGCGCCCAGAACGATCCGGCGGGCCGGGCCCTGGTCCGGCAGGAGCATGTCGGTGACGTTGTCCATCAGCGTGGTCACCACCACGGAGTCGACCGGTTCCAGGTCGATCTCGATGGCCGGCTCCACGTCGTGCAGGATCGGGGCGGCCAGCCTGGCCGGGCTCTCGTCGGTGCACACGGGCGGGCCGCTAGGGGGCGTCGGGCGAGGTCGACGGGGTGGCGTCGGCCGCTGCGCTGGCGAGCGCGGGGCCGGCCGGGTCGGGCGGCGGCGCGGGCCGGGTGGTGGCCGCGATTTCCAGGGCCTTGTCCACGTACACCCGGTAGCCGAGGTCGGCGCGGTAGCCGTGCACCTCGGGCGTATCCAGGCTGCGCATGAAGGCCAGGATCTGCGGGCTGAACACCTGGCCCGGCACGAGCACCGGGAAGCCGGGCGGATAGGGCGTGACGTAGGTGGTGGAGACGACCTGGTCGCCCGCCTGGACGCGCTGCTCGACCTCGTCGGGCATGAGGTACTCGCAGTAGTTGTCGTTATAAGACAGGTAGAAGGCGCGCCGGACGTCGCCCTCCTGGGAGGGCAGTCCACGGCCATCGGTGAAGCTCGGATGGAAGCCGCTGAAGTCGGGCAGCGGCGCCGACGGCGCGGTGAGCCGCAGCACCGCGCGCTCGTGGCCGGCGCGCTCGGTCGGGCTCATGTCGGCCAGCTGGGCTTCGAGCTCGCGGGCGATCGTGACCAGCACCTCGATCAGGTACGCCACCGAGCTGCGGGTCGTGCCGATGGTGGTCATGAACAGGACTGTGTTCCTGGAGGTCTTGTTGATCTGCACGCCGTAGCGGTCCATCAGGTGGCGGCGTTTGAAGGCGTCGCCCTCAATGCCGGTGTTGCCGATGTAGATCGTGACCCGGGACGGGTCCAGGACGAACTCGTCGGCGTCCCAGGCCGCCATCATGGCCGGCAGCCCGGAGCGTAGCGGCTGGTCGATGCCCGAGGCGCGGTACTCGGACGGGATCAGGTCCGCGGTGGTCAGGCAGTGCATGTACTTAGACAGCAGCGGGTGATGGTCCACGGCGTCGCGGAGCCGCATCGCGTTCTCGATCTGCTTTTGCACCAACTCGAACCCCTCCAGGGCGGCCTGGCGGCGGCCCAGGTCCAGGGAGGCGAGGATCTGGTAGTTCGGGGAGGTCGAGGTGTGCGTCATGTAGGCCTCGTGGAAGGTCTCCTCGACCTTTTGGCTGAAATCCTGGTCGAAGACGTGGATCATCGAGCCCTGCCGCAGCGAGGTCAGCGTCTTATGGGTGGACTGGGTCGAGTAGACCCGGACCCGCGCGCGGGCCGGGTCGGGCAGCAGCCGCCGGTTCAGCAGGACGTCGTCGTCGGCCGCGTCGATCGCGCCGATCTCGTCAGTCTGGGCGTCGTGGAGCGCACGGTGCTCGGGCAGGCGCAGCGTCTCGGCCAGCGTGCGGGCGGCTCGCATCGCGGTGCGCGGCCGGTAGACGGGGTGGAACCGGGCGAAGGCGAACCAGGCCTCATCCCACAGGAAGATCAGGTCGGGCTTGATGGCCAGGCACTCCTGCATGATCCGCTGGACGTCGTAGACGACCCCGTCGAACGTGCAGTTGGTCAGCAGCAGCATCTTGACCTGGTCGAGCTTGCCCGCTCGCCGCAACGCCAGCAGCTGGCTCTTGATCTCCCGCAGCGGCACCGCGCCGTACATCGAGTACTGGTTGAGGCGGTACGCGTCGAGGTAGGTCACCATGGCACCGGCCAGCATCAGCCCGTAGTGGTGGGACTGGTGGCAGTTCCGGTCGACCAGCACGATGTCGCCCGGCTGGACGAGCGCCTGCACCACGATCTTGTTCGCCGTCGAGGTGCCGTTGGTGACGAAGTACGTCTGCCGCGACCCGAACGTCCTGGCCGCGAGTTGCTGAGCCTCGCGCAGCGGACCGGTGGGCTCGAGCAGCGAGTCGAGGCCGCCGCAGGTGGCCGACGTCTCGGCCAGGAAGATCTCCAGGCCGTAGAAGTCCACCATGTCGCGGATCCAGTGCGAGTTGACGATCGACTTGCCGTGCGAGATCGGCAACGCATGGAACACCCCGGTCGGCCGGTGACTGTAGCTGCGCAAGGCGCTGAAGAACGGCGCGCGGTACCGGGCCGCGATGCCGTCAAGGATGCTCAGGTGGAGCTCGAGGGAGCCTTCGCGAGTATGGAAGATGCGCCGGAAATGGTGGCTGAGCCGGCCGGCCAGGTCCTCGACCGCGATCTCCGTCATCAGGTACAGGTCCAGCTCCGGCCTGATCTTGGCCAGCGACCGGGCCAGGACCTGGGCGCGCTCGTCCGGGGAGCGGTCCATCAGGTCCTCGCACTCCCCCAGGCTCACGAATTGGGTCAGCGAAGAGCAGTCGTGACGCGACCGGTGCGTGAAGCGGCGTCGGACCACGCACGCCTGCAGCTTGAAGTTCAGCCGCGCGGCCATGAGCGCCTCGTCGAAACTCGGCACCACGACGATCTCGTAGAGGAACTGGTCGTCCGGGCGGCGCCACCGGCGCAGTTCCTCGCGCAGCGCGTGCTCCTGGTCCTCGGTCATGTCCTCCACGACCAGGACCTCGAAGTACGGCCGGTGCTGGCGGGTCTGGTCGGCTGGGCGCTCCTCGTGCTCGTAGGCCTCGTCGTCGGCGTCGGCGTCCCCGGTGTGGCCGCCCCAGTAGGAGTCGGTGGCCAGCGTCCGGTTGATCCCGGCCACCATGGACGCGCACCGGTCGTGCTTACCAGTCGCGAACAGCCGGCGGACCTTGTAGAACGCCTGCATGCCGGGAAAGGCCCAGGACCGCTCGATCGGCGCGAGGACGTCAAGCGCATCGGCGATCGCGTCGGTCAGGTGCTCGACCGGACGTTGCTGGGCGCCGGCCAGGGCCAGCTGAGCGGTTGACTCCTCGAGCGCGGACCAGGCATCGGTCCTGACCTGCCACAGACTGTTGTAGGCGTTCGAGCCAGCGGGCACGGCAACCTCCTCGCGACGTTCATCCGGCGACCCAGCCCGGCGCACCAGGCGTCTCCAGGCCACCATCTACCCGGCGCGCGCGGTTGACAACAAAACCCGGGAAGTTCCCATGGCGGGCACCTGACGACCGGGCCGCAGCGCCGCGTGCGGTGTTCGGGGCGTAGGCGATGGGTTGAACTGCGTCTGGTTCTAGGGTGGCGCACCGGGCTCACTTACGTCTGCTTATGTACCTTGACGGTTACGTAACTACTTCGGTACCTTAACGCCATGGAAGCTGTGCTGCGGGCACTGGCGGACGAGAGCCGGCGGACGATGCTGGAGGCCTTGACCGGCGGTCCGGCCACCGCGGGTGAGCTGGCGGCGCTGCTGCCGGTTGCGCGGCCGGGGGTATCGCGGCACCTGCGGGTGCTGCGAGAAGCGGGGCTGGTCGAGGTCCGCCAGGAGGCGCAGCGGCGGGTCTACAGTCTTCGTCCCGAGCCGCTCGCCGAGGTCGATGACTGGCTGGGCCGGTACCGGGCCTTGCGGGAGCAGCGGCTGGACGCCCTGCACACCGAAGTGGCCCGAGGGAAACACGAACGAAGGAGAACCAGATGACCAGCAACGCAGGTGCGGGCTCCCGCATCCTGGGCAGCCTGCGATCGGCAGATGGCAAGGGCATCGTGCGCATGCAGGACCGCTTCGACACCGATATCGACGACCTGTGGTCGGCACTGACCGATCCCCGCCGTCTGGCCCGCTGGATGGGCGAGGTAGAGGGCGACCTCCGTCTGGGCGGTGAGTTCCGCGCGCGCTTTTTTGCTAGCGGGTGGGAAGGCACCGGGCGGGTGGAAGCGTGCGAGCCCCCGCGGCGTCTGCTGCTGCTGACCATGCAACCGGGCCAGCCATACGAGCATTTCATCGAGGTCACGCTGGCCGCCGACGACGACCAGACCATCCTGGTCTGGGAGGAACGGGGCATGTCCCTGGACCATCTCGCCGCCTACGGGGCCGGGATCCAGGTCCATGTCGAAGATCTCGCCGCCTACCTCGCCGGGCGGGAGCGCTGTGACGCCGAGGCGCGGTGGAACGAGCTCTACCGTGCCTATCAAGACCTGCCGACCGACGCCGGCTAGTCACGCTCATCGGCTGGTCATCGCCGACATCGGGTCGTAGCATGATGGGTATCAGAGACTGTGCTGGTCGGGGGCCGGATATCACCGCGGAGGCCAGATGAACCAGCAGGCACCGGATCTACCTAGGTTCGTCCAGGTCATCGGTCGGTACCGGAGTCTGATCGGCGTCGTGGCCCTTCTGGGCGCGCTGGTCGGCGTGCTCTTCGCCGCGCTCAACCCGCCGGAATCCTCTAGCCAGACGCTCGTGGTGTTTACGGCGCCGACGTGCCCGGCCGGGGGCATCTGTGGCGGCCCCGCGTTCTCGCCCGCTTTCATCGAGCCCATGCTGCTGAAGCAGTTTCCGAACGGAGTCCAGGTCAAGCCCGTGACGGGCGATGTCGTGTCGATAAGCGTCGCCGCCGGGACCGCCGCCCGGGCGGAGGTCATCGCTAACGCGGCTGCGCGCAGCTACATCGTCGATGCCGGTGCTCTGCCGTACATGGGCGAGTACGCGTCAGTACAGATCCTCCAGCCTGCCACCAGCGCAGCGGCGCCGACGCCGCTCAAGCAGGTCGTCGGCGACGCACTGCTCGGCGCGGTACTCGGCGCGCTGCTCGGAGTCATCGCGGCGCTGGCTGGCAGCCAGACGATCATTGACTCGCCGACCCTTTCCCGGGGACTCGACGTCGGCGCAGGCGGTCGGGAAGCAGGCCAGCCAACCAGGTACGCAACAACTCATCTTTCGCTTCAGCAACTGGCCAGGGAAGACGCTCAGCGAAGGGCCGCTTCCTACCGCCCGCTCGACGGCTGAGCTAGCCTGCCAGGGCGACCGCGGCGTTGAGGGCGTCCAGGGCCGAACTCTGCCGGGCGGCGTCGGCCTGATCGAAGGGGCCGGTCCAGCGCAAGCCGAACTGGTGGCTCGCGTTCGTGTTGTTGTCCCATACGGAGCGGGCGTTGGCCAGGATGAAGGTCCGGTAGGCCGGCTGGCGGCTCTGCAGCCAGAACTCGTACAGGTAGCGGATGAAGATGCCCTTGAACTGCGTCTGGTCCCCGTCGCAGCGGCCCGAGGCCCGTTCGCACGGTTCGATCAGGATGCCCGGAGGATGGGCTGAGGCCGGGGTGACCAGCTTGTCTAGCACGGCGTTGGCAATGACCTCCCCCTGCTGCAGGTAGGCGCGATCGCCGGTGATCTCGAACAGGGCGCCCAGGCCGCCCAGGACCACGCCCTGGTTATAAGTCCAGGTGGTGCCGCCGTTGTTGGCGCACGCCGGGGTGAGCCCGTCGTTGACTAGGCCGCTGGGACCGATGAGGCCGCTGGCCTGGAACCACTCCCACTCCCGCTGGGCCCAGCTCAGGTAGCTGCTGTCGCCCGGCGTGCGCTGATGGAGCAGGGTCGCGAGGGTCAAGAACAGCTCGTTGGTAATCGCGTTCTTGTAGTTCCTGGACGTGTTCCACCACAGGCCGCCACGGCAGGTGTCGTCCCAGCCCCCGGTGTTGTGGGTGAAGATGGTGCGAGCCGCGTCCAGATAGCGGCTGTCCCGCGTCATGTCGAAGGCCGCGATCCAGGCCAGCGCCCACCACCCGTTGTCGTCGTAGTAGTCGTTGATGAAGCCGGCGTGCTGGCGCTGGGCGGCCGTGAACGTCGAGGCCAGGCAGCCGTTATGGGAGCTGTCACCGGTCAGCTTGCTGTACCCGATCACCGCCGCCAGCGCGTTGGCCGCATTCCACCAGCCGGTGCTCGTCCACAGGCCGGTCGACTGGTCGTACCACCGCTGCAGCGTGCCGGCTCCGGCCGCCGCGCAGGCGCGGAAGTCGGGATCCGTCATCGCCTGTCCTGCATGGCCAGAACTGTATCTCGGGTGCTCGTCACACCCTCGCCACCTCCGACTAACCGGCGATCTCCGCCGCCAGCAACGCGCCAAGCTCCCAGCAGGACTCGAGATCCGGCCTGCTGGGAGCCCCGGTGACGCAGACCGGCGGCCGGACCTTGCGCCACTGCAGGCCGACGGCGATCGACTCCACGGCGCGCACGGCACCGCCGGTATCGGAGGCGCCGTGCACGTACAAGCCGTACGGCCGTCGCCGGGTGGCCTCCAGGCACGGGTAGTAGATGCCATCGAAGAAATGCTTGAGGGCACCGGACATGTACCCGATGTTGGCCGGGGTGCCGAGCAGGTAGCCATCCGATAGGAGAACGTCGGCAGCCGCAGCCGTGAGGGCTGGCCTGATCACTACTTCGACGCCCTCGATCTCGTCAGTCCGTGCTCCGCTGACCACAGCCTCGAACATCTCCTGCAACGCCGGCGACGGCGTGTGATGGACGACCAGCAGCCTCGGCATGATCGCTGAGCTTAGACGACCTCAGGCGCCGGCCACCCCGGCCTGAATCAGACCGTAAGGGCCACGTCCTGGCCGTTGGGCACAGACAGGCTCTCGTCGTCGAACCATCTCCCGCCTTCTGCGAGGTAACGGAAGTGCAGGGTGCTGCCCGCCGGAACCGTCACCGCGGCGCTGCGGGTACGGTTCGCGCGCCGCCGCAGCGGGTGGGCGAAGGGATCCCAGTCATTGAAGTTGCCGACCACCGACACCGCGCCGTCCGGTTCATCGGCGGGTAGCGCGAAAGTAACGCGAACGGTGCCGTCCTGCCCAGGCCTGGTTGTCTTGATCAACTGCTCTCTCCACTCAGGCGCTCAACTATGGGTACGCGCGTTCGATTATCGCGAAACCGCGGGCGTGGTTACGGGATTTAACCCAATGGCAACCCGGCGTGTCGTACCGATCCGGCGAAGAGCCTGCGCAGGCCGGATGCACAGGATGTGGAGATTGTGTGGAGATACCGGCTTCCACGCCGTCACCACAACGGCTTCACCGGGCCGGCACGGCCGCCGACTGTACTGATGGCAGCACCTTGACCCGCAGGAGCATGATGCCCAACCAAGAGCGAAGCACGGCAACCACGACGCCGGTCCTCGATGGCCCGCACTGGCGGGCGCTGCTGGAGGCACGCTGGCAGGCCCGGCTGACCGAACTCACCGAACGGTCGCTGGCGTACCACGCCGCCGCCGAGGCCATCGTGGACGCCTGGGTGGACGAACCGGCCCAGCGCCAGACCCAGCTGCTGCTGCGCCGGGCGGTAGCGGCCCGCCGGAAGCTGGAGGATGTCGAGGAGGCTCTCGGCCGGCTGGCGGCCGGCCGGTACGGACGGTGTGAGCAGTGCGAATCGGCGATCCCCGCCGGGCTGCTCGCTCTCATCCCCGAAACGCGGTACTGCCCTCGATGTGACGCCGAGCCAGGCGGCCCGTGGTGACGGCGCCGGCGCGGCGGTGAGCGCGCTCACGATCCTGCAGGTCGGCTCCGTCATCTCCTACGTCATCGCGATCGTCATCCCGGCCCTGGACGCGGTCATCCCGGTGCTCCCCAGCGAGAGCGTGATCATCGCGCTGGGCGTCGCGACGGCGGGCAGTGCCGATCCGCGCATCGCGCTGCTGGTGGCCTGTTCGGCATTGGGCGCGTTCCTCGGTGACAACCTGTCCTATCTGCTCGGCCGGCGCTTCGGACCCCAGGTCGAAAAGCGCTTCTTCCGGGGTGAGAAAGGCGCGCGGCGGCGCGCCTGGGCCGAACGGTCTCTGCAGCGGTTCGGGATGCAGCTCATCGTGGTGTGCCGGTTCTTCCCCGGCGGCCGGACGGCGGTCACGCTGTGCTGCGGCATCATCGGCTATCCGCGCCGCCGCTTCGTGGTCGCGACTGCCGCGGCCAGTGTCATCTGGGCCAGCTACTCGTTCTTCATCGGCCGCCTGGGCGGAAAGGCGTTCGAGCACGCGCCGTGGGCCGGGTTCGCGGTGGCGTTCGGCATCACGATCGCGGTCAGCGTGCTGGTCGAGCTGGTCCGGCGGATCGTGTCCCGCCGACGGGGCGCCGCCGGCTCAGGGCGGCACCCCGCCGGAACGGCCGAGGCCGATCGCAGTTCTCCATCGGTTCACCACACCGGTGACAACTGTCCTGCACGCCCGCGCGGTTAGCTGGTGGCTGCACCCCGGGTGAGAGGTGGTCACGATGCGACGCATCACCACTCCGTCATCTCTCGCCCGGGTGGCTGTCCCCGTCTTCGCGCAGTAGTGGTGACGTCCTGCGCGACGGGGACCCCGGCGGCGAGCCGGCACCAGGGGCGGGTGCCGGCTCGTCGACGGTGTCGGCCTAGCAACGAGTCTGCGTCAAGGGAGCCGGGTGCGGGCACCACGCTCCGTTCGGCCGAAAAAGAGGGTGCTGAGCCGGGGACCGCGGACCAGGGTCCGGACGGCGCCCGGCGGACTGGGGCCTGGCCTGTAACCGCGCCGTAAGAACATTGTGCTACGGGGAGAATCGTTATAAATACTCTCCGTCCGCAGTTGGCCGCGGTGGCGCCCGGCCGACGCGGGCTGACCTGGTCACAAGGTGATTCCGGGCCGGATTCAGGCCCGCAACCTGCGACGTAAGAACTTCGCAATGAATTGCCGCGAATTTGGCCTCGCTCGGCGCTTAAAAACGGGCAAAAAGCCAATCTTCCGAAGTTGCCGATCTCGGCATCACCGCTGGTCTAGCGTGTGCGCCGGAGAGCATTCCAGGGTGGACCAATGGAGGTGGGCTGAGTGCTGAGCGGTCTTCGATCGGCGCGACGGCGGCGCGGCAGAAACAATCGCGCGGCGCGTATTGCCATCCCGGTCGCCGCCGTGATGGCGCTGGGCGTGACGGTCGGAATCGTGGTCGGAGCGTCGGGGCATAACACCCCGAAGCTCCACTCGGCGGCGTCCTCGGGCTCAGCGGGCGTCTCGTCCACGGCCGTCGAGGACACGTGCGACATCATCGTCCCGGCCCACCCGCTGACCGCCAAGGGCCTGGCAACGCCGTACCAGCTCACCGGACCGGCCGGCGGGTCACCCGCGGCCACCGGCTGCCAGATGATCAACTCGCTCAACCTGGGCGCGTTCGTCCAGGCCACCATCTTGAACCCGCACACCGGGGCGCTGTACGTGTACAACCCCCTGGTCATCACCGCGGGCACCACCCCGGCCGTCAAGCCGGTGGTGCCAAAGCTGCCCAAGAACGCGATCGTGACTATCGACTTCGGGTTCAACGGCACGTTCCTGCTCCAGAAGGGCGCGACGTCGGACGCGCTCAGCCAGGGCAACTGCGTCGACGGCATGCCGGGATCGCCCTTCGGGCAGGTGTCGTTCTGCAACGGCGCGAACTTCTTCAACGCGGCCTTCCGCATGGAGCGGACCGGACGGCTGACCATCCCGTCGGCGGGAATGGCCAGGAACATCGTGGCCTCAGCGGGCGCGCTGGGCACGGGCCGCGAGTGCCCGACGACGCGCAACTTCGACATGATCGACCAGGACCCGAGCGATAACGTGACCACCAAGTACCTGATCAATCCGGCCACCGGCCAGACCGCGCAGGACAACACGGCCAACGCGGCTCGCATGAAGGGCGCGCAGGTGGTGGTCAACGGCAGCGACAACGCCCTCGTCGACGACTTCCTGGACCCGGCGCTCGGCTGCACCCCGCTGATGGCGCCCGACCTGGGGAACAAGGGCATTATGGCGACCTCCCAGGCGCTCGACGAACTGCTCGCGGCCAAGAACCAGCCCAAGGCCGTGGCCCTGGTCCCGGAGAACGACGAGATGGTGCTGGACAACGGCGGTCAGTGGGACCAGGCCAAGACCGACCTCTACCGCGCACAGATCGGGCAGGCGCCGGTCGACAGCCAGACCAACGCGAGCAGCAGCCCCGGCATGTTCTGCCAGAACATGGTCAACATCCAGACGCCGTTCATCGCGGCCAACGAAAAGACCTTCGCCGCCTGGCCCTCGCCGGTGCCCACGGTGGGCGACACCTTGTACACCTTCATGGCCAACCGGCTGGCCTCGTCCTTCGACAACCTCAACTGCGCGAACTTCGGCCTGCATCAGACCGTAACGGTGGTGAACAACGGGGCCGGCGCGGCCACCGAGGCCACCCTGAGCGACGACCCGCAGGAGGTCGGCTTCTGAGCATCGCGTAGCCCGCTCCTTACTGCGACCGGGCCGGAGAGTGTCTCCGGCCCGGTCGTTTTGTTGCGTGGGCCCCCGGTCGCGCGGCGCGAGAACCGCTTTTGAGGTGCGCCTCGGCTAACAAGATCGGTCAGCTGACCGATGTCTCTCACTGCAAGTTGCAGCAATATTTTTCTCGCAACCGGCGCCGGGCGCTTTTGTATCCGCCCGGACCTTCCCCGGGAGCCGCGCACAGTAACCAGCGCGATCCGGATCAGCTCGAGCCCGCAGGCGGTCCCGGCGGCTCGTCTGTGCCGTGAGGTCTTTGCCGTGAGGTCTTTGCCGACCCCGAGAAAGGGAGGAGCCGTCGATGGCGCGTAGGTTCACACGGGTCGTCCGGGGCGTCGAGGTGGTGGGTGCCATAGTGGCGGTGGCAGTCTTGGCGATCCTGTTCCTGCCGAAGCTGACCGCCGGCGGCGATGCCGCCCCGCCGGTCATCGGGGAGCCGGACCTGAACGTGGCGGTGGTGCCGGCCGTCGACTCGGCCGGCTTCTTCGTGGCCCTGCACCAGGGTTTGTTCGCGGCGCACGGTCTGCACGTCACGTTCATCCCGGCGGTCAGCTCCGAGACGGTCATCAACGCCCAGGCGCTCAACCAGCCGCTCGACCGGATCGACATCTCCTGCGGCAACTACGTCAGCTACATCCAGGCGCAGGAGAACTACAACCAGGGCAAACGGTCCTCCTCGGCCGGCAGCGTCACGGTCGCCGCCAACCTGGACATTTTCGCCGAAGGTTCGGTGATGGGAACGGGCGCCCAGGGTCTGTACGTGATGCCCGACTCCCGGATCCGGACGCTGGCCGACCTGGAAGGCAAGGTCATCGGGGTCAACGCGCCGGGCAACATCTTGTACCTGCTGGCCGCTTCTGTGCTGGCCGACAACGGGCTGAGCGTGTCCGGCGTGCATTTCGCGTACTATCCGCTGCCGCAGATGGCCGCGATGCTCAAGGCCGGGAAGATCGACGCGGCGGTACTGCCCGAGCCCTTCGCCAGCCAAGCCGAGCAGTCGATGGGGGTGACGCTGCTCGCCGACCTGGATCAGGGCGCCACCGTCGCGTTCCCGGTTCAGGGATGCGCCGTGACCCGGCAGTGGGCCGCGCAGCATCCGACGGAGCTCGCCGCGTTCCGGGCCGCGTTCGAGCAGGGCCAGGAGATCGCGGACACCGACCGGTCCGCCGTGGAGCAGGCGATGGAGTCGCTGCCCTCACCGCTCGGAGTCTCCCGGGTGACGGCGGCGGTGATGGCGCTGGACAGCTATCCGACCGGGCCGGTCGACGTGGTGCGCGTCCAGCGGGTCGCCGACGTGATGCGGCAGTTCCTCGGCTTCCCCACCTTCGACGTGGGGTCGATGGTCGGCGGTTAAGCTCTTCAGGTGGAAAGAGCCGAGGTGGTGCTGTTTCACCACGCGCAGGGACTGACCCCGGGCGTCGTCGCGTTCGCCGACGAGCTACGCCGGGCCGGGTATGTGGTGCACACGCCCGATCTGTTCGACGGCCGCACCTTCGCCAGCACTGAGGAGGGGCTGCGTTATGCCGAGGAGATCGGCTTCCCCGACGAGGTGATCGGGCGCGGCGTCCGGGCCGTCGAAGGGCTGCCCGCGGAGCTGGTGTACGCCGGCTTCTCGGTCGGCGTGCTCCCGGCCCAGTTTCTGGCGCAGACGCGGCCAGGCGCACGGGGAGCGCTGCTGTTCTATTCGTGCGTGCCGGTATCGGCGTTCGGGTCCGGGTGGCCCGAGGGAGTGCCGGCCCAGGTGCACGGGATGGACGCCGATCCGATCTTCGTCGGCGAAGGCGACGTCGACGCCGCCCGCGAGCTCGTCGAGCAGGCGCAGGACGCCGAATTGTTCCTGTATCCCGGCGACCAGCACTACTTCGCCGACAGCACGCTGCCGTCCTACGACCCCGAGGCCACCGCGCTCCTAGTCCGGCGCGTGCTCGACTTTCTCCGCGGTGTTTGAGCGCCTGGTCCCGGTCAGGTGGCGTGACACGGACGGCCAGGGACACGTCAACCACGCCGTGTTCCTCACCTACCTCGAGGAGGCCAGGGACGCGTTCTTCGAGCACGTCATCGGGGCCGATCCCAGCTATGTGGTAGCCAGGGTCGAGATAGACCTGCGCGCCGAGGTCCGGCACCCGGACCGGCAGGTGACGGTGCGGATACAGGCCGAACGACTGGGCACCACCAGCCTGACCACCCGGGAGACGATCCTGATCTCTTCGGGGGACGTGGTGGCCGAGGCGCGCGTGGTCACGGTCCGCTGGGACCCCGGCCAGCACCGGCCCATCGCGTTCAGCGAAGCCGAGCGGGTGCGGCTGACGGCGGCGATGGACCGTTCAGAACGCGGCGAGGGCTGACAGGCCGGCCTGGGCGACCTCCATGTCCTGGCTGTAGTGGCCGCCGCTGACGCCGATCGCGCCGACCACCGCGTCCCCGACCTTGATCGGGTACCCGCCGCCGAACACGATCAGCCGGTCGATCCCGGGGGCCGC
>Ga0210383_10001503_pt1 | contig 21363 bp, 24 predicted proteins | sample IncBWC14OmetaG_FD_160072 | JGI IMG/M metagenome (GOLD analysis project Ga0210383, IMG submission 160072) | Forest soil microbial communities from Barre Woods Harvard Forest LTER site, Petersham, Massachusetts, United States - Inc-BW-C-14-O ... | reverse complement strand
TTTCAACGAGCGTTCGGTTACGGCGTACTACCCGTTCGTTGACACGCAGAATTTCTCGCAATACCTGGCGCCAGGTGGTCAGAGCATTAGCGCCGGCGTACCCGCATACGCTGCGCTTTTGGCGCCCTACAACTGGCAAGCGCTCCTCAGGTCTGCTGGCGGGAACACTCCCGGTAACAGTGGCATTGAGACCATCAACAGCCAGTATGGCAAACCCTATATCTACCAGCTTAGCCGTAACCTTCGAATGGGGGTGAAGTTCACCTTCTAGTCAAAGTCGTACGAGTGGTCCGGGTTGGGCCGGGTGGCCGGACGTTTCGCCGCCCAGCCCAGTTCGGACTAGCGCTTTGGGAGCGGGCTAGTCCAGTCTCATTACCGCTTGCCGGTAAGTCCCAAAGCTAGCGAACTCGCGGAACTACCCAAGCAATCTGCAACCACCAATAGCGAGCAGTTGGTCAAACTCACTCTAGACGCCATCGGCAACCTGCAAGCGGCGTCAAAGGAGTGCGGGTCGGGGATCGCGTGGTGGTCAGAATGGACGCGGTGCGCACGGGCACGAACGCTACCGACAAGATCAAGCCGACCGAGTCCCTCCTGGGCGGCTCTCTCCAGCTTTGATATCACTCGCGCCGGCATTGTCAATCCTCAGCAGACGAAAAGGCTGGTGTCGGCGGTCAACTCCGTCCCTGGCCACCATCATTCTAAAGAACGTAGCAGAGACTTGGCGATAGGGAACTGGCAAAGTCACCGAAGGACGATCACTCGCGCCTACTGGATGAGCTTTTGACCGGTTTCCTCGTTCAGCCCCATGGCTTCGATCATCTTTGCCTGAGCCTCCATGCGTTTGTCGTTCCGCGAGTGCGCGTAGACTTTGAACAGGATTGAAGGTCCAGCGGCGCTACAGAAGTCAAACTGCTCTCGAACCACTCAGCGAAGCGTTCGGACTTCACGAAGTGCGTAACAAAGGCGAAACACAAGGGTGGACAGACTGGTAGTTTTGACGGTTACATTCTGGAATTGATAAGCGCAGAATTGTTCAAACGTCGAGCTCAACTCGCACCAGTCAGCGGATACAACGTTCCGCATTTCCGATGGTTCCAGGAGACCACATCTGGGCGGACGCCGTCAGCGAATCGGCCAAACAAGAGGAGGCGCAAGATGTCCCAAAATCCGGAAGCAGCAAGGCTGCAAGAGGCAGGCACGCTCGAAACTATCAGATTCAACCAACAGGTAGGCCCCGGCAAAAAACCCTGGAGAAAGTGGGGACCCTATCTTAGCGAGCGCCAGTGGGGCACAGTGCGTGAGGACTATAGCGAGGACGGTAATGCCTGGGACTACTTCACTCATGATCAGGCCAGATCGCGCGCCTATCACTGGGGCGAGGATGGTCTGGCCGGCATCAGCGATGGCAATCAGTTGCTGTGCTTCAGCGTCGCCCTGTGGAATGGCAAAGACCCTATCCTCAAAGAACGTCTGTTCGGCCTGACTAACAGCGAGAGCAACCACGGTGAAGATGTTAAAGAATATTATTTCTACCTCGACAGCACGCCCACGCATTCCTACATGAAGTATTTGTACAAATACCCGCAAGCGGCGTTTCCCTACGGCGATCTGATCGAGACCAGCAAGCGGCGCAATCGCGGCGACATGGAATATGAGCTGCTGGATACGGGGATATTCAATGGCGATCGCTATTTTGACGTTTTTGTCGAGTATGCCAAGCAGTCGCCGGAGGACATCCTGATCCAAATCAGCGTGAGCAATCGCGGCCCTGACCCGGCCACCGTTCACGTCCTGCCGACACTATGGTTTCGCAACATCTGGACTTGGTGGAAAGGTACGCCGAAGCCGTCGCTGAAGCAGGTCGCCGGACAGAGGGGCGCTCAGGTTGTTGCAGCGTCACACGCCGACCTGGGGGAACGCTATCTGTACTGCGAGGGAGATGCCCCGCTGCTGTTCACGGAGAATGAAACGAACAACCAGCGGATTTTCGGCTCTGCCAACGCCTTTCCTTATGTTAAAGATGGAATAAACAACTACGTGGTGGACGGAAATCAAGCTGCGGTCAATCCCGAAAGGACGGGAACTAAGTCTGCGGCACATTATCAGTTGCAAGTAGGAGCGGGACAGTCGGCCACCATCCGGTTGCGGCTAAGCGATGCGTCACCGACGGCCATCGGTGATCCCTTCAAGGACTTCTCGACGATCATGCAGAATCGCCAGCGCGAGGCCGATGAGTTCTACAAATCCATAACCCCGACGCGTGTCAGCGAGGATGAAGCCCTCGTCATGCGGCAGGCGCTGTCCGGGATGCTGTGGTCCAAGCAGTTTTTCTTCTTCGATGTGGACAAATGGCTCAGGGAGCATGGCCAGGATCCGATGAAGCCCGGCGGACGCTTCATGCGGAACAGTGAATGGTTCCACATGGTGAACCAACATGTAATCTCGATGCCCGACAAGTGGGAGTATCCCTGGTACGCCGCCTGGGATCTCGCGTTCCATACCATCGCGCTCTCCACCGTCGATGTGGAGTTCGCTAAGGAACAACTCGACCTGATGCTGCAGCAGTTTTTCATCCATCCGACGGGACAGATCCCGGCCTACGAGTGGAACTTCAGCGATGTGAACCCGCCTGTCCATGCCTGGGCCACCATTTTCCTATACCGGACCGAACAAGCGCTCAAAGGAAAGGGCGATGTGGAGTTCCTCAAACGCTCTTTTGCAAAGCTGATGCTGAACTTCAGTTGGTGGGTGAACCGTAAAGACCGCTTCGGCAAGAACCTCTTCGAGGGGGGCTTCCTGGGGCTCGACAACATCGGCGTTTTCGACCGCAGCTCCCCATTGCCCACCGGGGGCCACCTGGAGCAGGCTGACGGCACTGCTTGGATGGCACTGTTCTGCCAGAACATGCTTGAAATCGGCGTCGAGTTGGCAGCTCACGATTCCTACTTCGAAGACATGGCATCGAAACTGGTTGACCATTTCCTTTTTATAGCCCACGCCATGAATCAGACGGGGCCAGAGGGCATGTGGGACGAAGAAGATGGATTTTATTACGATGTGTTGCGCCTGCCCGATGGCAGTGCGACGCGGCTCAAGGTTCGCTCCATGGTGGGCCTGTTACCCCTGTGTGCCACCACCGTGATTGAGCGGCAGCAGCGCGAGACTGTACCGCGGCTCACGGCGACGTTGTGGGAACGCTTGCAACGCATGCCCGAACTGCGCGAGCGTATTCATCCGACTGGTCCTGGCCATCAGGGCTGTGGAGAGCGCGGCATTGCTGCGCTGGTGAATCCGCAGCGGTTGCGCCGAATTCTGACGCGCATGCTGGATGAGAATGAATTCCTGAGCCCCTACGGAATACGGGCACTCTCCCGCTACCATGCCGAGCATCCCTACATCTTCAATGCGGGTGGCCAGGAGTACCGCGTGAATTATCTTCCGGCTGAGTCTGACACAGGCATGTTCGGAGGCAACTCCAATTGGCGTGGGCCCGTTTGGATGCCGGTCAACGCCCTCCTGATCCGCTCGTTGTTGTCCTTCTACCTTTATTATGGCAACAACTTCAAGATTGAGTGCCCCACTGGCTCGGGCAAGTCGATGAACCTGTTTGAGGTGGCCCGGGAAATTGCCAATCGGTTGACAGGAATCTTCTTGCGCGATAAGTCCGGCCGGCGACCGGTGTACGGAGGGTCCGAGAAATTCCAGACCGATCCTCGCTGGAGGGATTACATTCTGTTCTACGAGTACTTCCATGGAGATAACGGCGCTGGCCTGGGAGCGAGCCATCAAACCGGATGGACTGGTGTTGTTGCCAAACTGATCGAGCTCTTCGGAAAGATCGACGGCGAGCAGTTCCTTACGGCCGGTAAAGCAGGTGGATTTACCCAGAAAGAGCCAGCGACAGATAAGCGGGTCGCCTGACTGAATTCGGGTCGGACTCTGGAGGATAGGTCGATGGCCACGCCCTCCAGGGTTCAGTCGTCCAGATTCTAAGCACAGAAGTTAACCAATCCAGCCTTGCGGCTGTGAAGCGTTGCTTATATCCGGTTGCATTGGCCTCATGCCCGCCGACGCTGAACAGCAGACACGCCCGGAATAGCGGTTGCCGACCGGCAAAGCGGAGAATCCGAAAGTCTCACTCAATCCGCGGGGGTGGGCCACGTGCTATGAGGGACAGACAAAAAAGAGCAAAAGCACGACTTTCAGGTAACCTCCGAATTAGAGTAGGCTTAGGCAGCAGTTCGGTTACGGTGCGGTTCCGCCTGAATTACGCCCTTCGGCAGAACCGAAGCATGCCTTTCACTGCTGGTGTGGGCCGCGCAGACGAGGTTTTCACCTCCCTGTTCGTTTATTTCTAAATAGTCGGCAATGTCTTCGCAGTTCGAAACATGACAAAGAATCAGTCGATCCGGTGGATGGTCAAAGCGAAAGTATTCCATGAAATCCTCCAGTGGACGCGAGTCGTGAAGATTGGCCATGAAAAAGCCCGTGGGCGCATGGCTTCGATTTAAACGGAAAGCCGACTGTGCTCGACCTGTACGGAAATTAGCTCCGGGATACGCCGGGAGTTTTGGAGAGATTTGATGGTGTCTTCGGCCATGAATTTCCCCATCACCAGCGCGAGCTTTCGGTTGGTTGTCATTTGGATGGGAATCCGATCAATCCGCTGCACGAATTCAGGTGCGCGGATGCCGCCTCGGTTCAATTTCACAACAAATTTAGTGTTTTTCACAGTTTTTTCACTACCTTCTGTTCTCCGCGAGAACGGTTTGTGAGTAATCAGCGGTTTATTTCTCTAGAATCGAGGTCACACTCACGCTTGTAAGAGACTTGCCGCCCTCCAACAGTTTCAGCTTGTGCATTCCGCGGAGCAGCAGGATCGTGAACAGGACAATCAGCAGACCGAAAGAGAAGCTAGTTGCGTTCATGAACCTGCTCCTCCGCCGCTGATTCGAGGGTCTTTCCGAATCGGCGTGCCTGTAGCGAATAAACGAAAGGGTTCATCCGTGAACCCTCATTTCTATCGTTTGCGCAAAGAAACCGTCCGGGTGGACTTAGACGCCCGGAAGTTTGACGGAGATATGCGGAAGGACTCCCTAAGACTATTCCTCTGCGTCAGTAATAGCAATTAGATTCGGCAACGAACATAATGAACAAGATGATTGAGCCAAGCTAAGGACCTCACAACCGGCCCACGGGCGCATTTACCGGAGCACGGAGACGCTTTCGTAGAGCGGGAATGATGTTCTCCAGCGTGGTGCGCATGGCAGGCGCCACGTTCCGTGGCGCGAACGATTCATGCGGCAAAGGCCCAATAATCATAATTCCTCACAAGTGAGCTATCTTGCTCAGACAGGAAAGTCCGCAGCTGTCATTCTTTCTTTAGTCTCCTGAGTGTGTTCGAGAGAGCGACGACCGCCAATTTGAAGCTCTCAATCTTAGGTTGCCGTGGGGTGAGGGACGAATCAGTTCACATCCAGGCGGCCACATCCAGCCGATTGGCGTTCGTTATCCGTGTGTATGCCTTGGAATCTCCGGCGGACACGATTCGACCCTAAAAGTTTGCAAACAGCAGAGTTAGGGCAACGCCTCCGGGCGGATGAGAGGTGTTAACCCTTGAAAGAAGAAAGGTAAAAGCTTATGCCGTTAATTCAACTTCTTGAAGTTTTGATCGTGGTGGGTGTTCTGTTGTGGCTGGTCAATCGCTTCATTCCCATGCAGGCATCCATCAAGTCAATTTTGAATGGAGTGGTGGTTATTGCCGTAGTGCTGTGGCTGCTCAATGTATTCGGACTGTTCCACTCCCTCTCCTCCATCCGCATCGGAAAAGGATGACGAAGGCACGAGCCCGTGCAAGACATTGTTGACAGGCAAAACGAGATAACGCAATCCGGCAGATATCTGCCAAGGAGACACAAATTGAAGACAAAACTGTTGCTAGCATTCGGAATCGCACTGAGCTTGAGCGCACTGGCTCAAAACAATCCTCAAACCGCAGCCGGAGTCGAGCCCATGGCTCAGACGCCCACGTTCCGGGTCGTTGTCACCAGTCGCACTACGCCAGCCGTGAACTATAAGCATCACAGCGGATCCACCAAGGTGAATTTCGCGGGCACGGATCTCATGCCGTCCGCGAATGGTGAGGCCGAAGTGAACAGCAAACGCGGGGCACTTGAGATCGAAGCGGAATTCGGCAACCTGCAGAAACCCACGACCTTCGGCAACGAATACCTGACCTACATCTTGTGGGCGATTTCGCCAGAAGGCCGCGCTGTAAATCTGGGCGAGGTGTTAGTGGGCGGCAACAGCCGCAGCAAGCTGCACGTGACCACCGATCTTCAGGCTTTCGCGCTGATTGTCACCGCGGAACCATATTACGCGGTGCGGCAACCCAGCAACGTGGTGGTCCTCGAAAATGTTATTCGTAAGGACACGCAAGGAACCATCGAGACCGTAGATGCAAAGTACGAGCTGCTGGAACGGGGAGGCTACATTCCAACTGGCTACAAGTTCGACCCGGTCGTTCTGAATGCCAAGTTGCCGCTGGAGTTCTTTGAAGCGCGCAACGCGGTGCGGATCGCTCAATCCGAGGGTGCTGCGCAGTACGCCAGTGACAGCTATCAGCACGCAGTCCTGCTGATGAACAACGCCGACGAATATGCCACCAGCAAGAACATCCAGAAGAAGCCGCTTATCGCAGTCTCCCGAGACGCAGTGCAGACTGCCGAAGACGCTCGCGCCATCGCGGTGAAGAAAATGGATGACGAGCGCCTGGCCAACGAACGCCAAGCCTCGACGGACGCACGGACCCAGGCCCAAGCCGACGAGGCAACCCGGCAGAAAGAGCGAGCCCAGTCTGACGCCGCCAAGGCCCAATCCGACATGGCAGCAAGCCAGGCAGCATCCGCGGCGGCGGTCAATGCGGCCCAGGCTGATGCCAGCCAATCCCGTTTGGCGGCACAGCAAGCTGAAGCCGACAAAGCCGCCATGCGTGCGCGTCTGTCCCAGCAGCTGAACTCTATTCTTCAGACTCGCGACAGCGCACGCGGGCTGATCGTCAGCATGTCCGACGTACTGTTTGACACCGGACAGTATTCCCTGAAGCCGGGCGCACGCGAGAAGCTGGCGAAAGTTGCCGGCATTCTGCTCGCTTACCCCGGACTCAACATTGAAGTCGGCGGCTACACCGATAACGTCGGCGGCGATGAGATGAATCAGAAGCTCTCGGAGAACCGTGCCACTTCGGTGCGCGACTATCTGGTGCAAGAAGGCGTAACTATGAATTCGGTCAGCGCAAGAGGTTTTGGCAACACTTCGCCGGTAGCCTCAAACGACAGCTCTGCCGGCCGTCAGCAGAACCGGAGAGTTGAACTTCTCGTGTCCGGCGACGCCATCGGCAACCCGGCCAACGTCACCACAGGAAGCTTGCAATAAGGCAAGAAACGTTCAATCCGATGTATGGAGGCGAACACCCATGAAACTAGTAGGAATTATCGGCACAGCAGTTCTGTCTTTGACCTTGGGAGCCGCAGTTCCGGTTTACGCACAGCAGGAGGAGCACGCCCAGCAGGAAGAGAAACAAGCGCAGGACGGGAAAAAAGCTCAGCCAGAGAAGTCTACCCAACAAGAAGAGAAACACGCTCAGCAAGAGGATAAGAAGGCGCAGCAGGAAAAGCCTGCCCAGGAAGAACAGAAACACGCACAGCAGGAGGAGAAACAAGCACAGCACGAAAAGCCCGCGCAACACGAGCAGCAGGCAGAGCATGCCAACAATCACCGCATTCCTGACGATCGTTTCCGTGCCAATTTTGGTCGCGAGCACGTATTCGTAATCAATCGCCCGGTCATTATCGAAGGGCAACCTCGCTTCCAGTACGGCGGTTATTGGTTCGGATTCAGCCAGCCCTGGCCAGGAGGCTGGCTCTACACCGACAACGTGTACGTTGACTTCGTCGATGGCGGATATTATTTGTACAATCCGTTCCATCCCGGCATTCGGGTCGTAATCATGGTCATCTGACGCCGTTAGGCGTTCCCTGAATAAAGGGAAAAGGAGCAACACATGCTTGGAACTGTATTGATCGTGATCCTCGTCTTAGCGCTCTTCGGTGCGCTGCCACGCTGGTCGCACAGCCGGGAGTGGGGTTATGCCCCGACCGGTGGCGTGGGATTCGTTCTATTGATTGTGGTCGTTCTCCTGGTTCTCGGGCGCATCTGACCCCATGCACCAGCAGTCAATATCTTCAGGCGTCATAGCTAAAGAGTGGCGCCTGCTTTCCATCCGCGTGCTGGCGTCTCTACTCGTGGTGCTGATGTGCAGCGGCGGTTCGTCCGCATACTCCGTTCTCACCCACGAAGAAATCGTTGACCTGCTGTGGACCGATGAAATTCGCCCGCTCCTCCTCAAGCGATATCCGGGATTGTCCGACGACCAAATCAAAGAAGCCCACGCTTACGCCTACGGAGGCGCCGTCATCCAGGATCTGGGCTACTACCCATTTGGCAGCACGGAATTCAGCAACCTGGTCCATTATGTTCGCAGCGGAGATTTCGTTCGCGAGCTCCTGATCGAGAGTCAGGATGTGAACGAGTATGCCTTTGCGCTGGGCGCTTTGGCGCACTATGCGTCCGATATCGCAGGCCATCCCGCCGTCAACCAGGCGGTTGCGATCGAGTATCCAAAGTTGCGAGCCAAGTATGGTAAGTCGGTCAAATACGCGCAGAACAAAACAGCACACCTAAAAACCGAATTCGGCTTTGACATGATTCAGGTTGCGAAGAATCGCTACTCGTCGCAGCAGTATCACGATTTTATCGGGTTCCAAGTCTCGAAACCTCTACTGGAGCGGGTCTTCCCGGTTGTCTATGGAATGGAACTGAAAGACGTTTTGGCCCACGAGGATCTCGCGGTCGGCTCGTACCGCTACTCCGTGAGCCACCTGATTCCAGAGATGACCCAGGTTGCGCTGCAAACTCACAAAAAAGACATGATGCGCGAGCAGCCCGACTTCGCAAAACAAAAGTTTCTATACCGCCTTTCTCGCTCCGACTACGAAAAAGACTGGGGAAAAGATTACAAGAAGCCCGGCTTTGGCACCCGTGTCCTCTCCACTCTCTTTCGATACATGCCAAAGATCGGCCCCTTCAAAGCGCTGGCCTTCAACAATCCGACTCCGCAAACTGAAGACCTGTATTTCAAAAGCATCAATACCACGGTCGACCAATACCGCGCTTTTCTCGAAGAGGTGCGCGCGGACACGCTCGCGCTTCCCAATTGTGACTTGGATAGCGGCAAGTTGACTAAGGCAGCGGAATACTCCCTGACCGACGAAGCCTACGCAAAGTTGCTGGCCCAGTTGTCAGACAAGAAATTCGATTCCACGCCGCCGGAACTGCGTGTCAACATCCTTGATTTTTATTCCGACCTCTCGGCTCCAATCGAGACCAAAAAGAACCAAGTCCGCTGGCAAAGCGTCCTGACCTCGTTGGACCAATTGAGGTCGGTCACTCCAGTGCCGGTGACCGGCAGCAGCCCTGCGAATTAAGCGATTTGATCGCCCTCTGAGCTCGGTGACTCTCCGAAGAAATCAGTCGGACAAGATAGAGGTATCGCACGCGCGAGCCATGGCCCGCTTTCGCAAGTTACGGCGGCCACTACTGTGCTTTCGGTGTTGCGACCGCCGAAGCCTGAACCGATTGATCAGAGGTTGTTTTGGCGGAGACACTCGCCTGCGTTTGCTTGTTAGGCGGGACTTCGGTTCCAACTGGATAGATAAAAATCTGCACCGAACCCCAGCCCATATCCGAATTCGTGTCAGTCTGCTTGCCCATTCCCAGAGTCCTGAGTTGACTATCATCGAATCCGAAGTTCTCGACCAGATACTCGCGCACGGCGAGCGCTCGAGCTTCAGTCAGCACAAGGTCCTTCTGAGCATCACCTTCCATGCCAGTGGATGCCACGACCACCGCAAACCCGAACTGGTTATTGGCCAGGAACTCGCCGCCAGCGTTTAGAGATTTCTGATTCTTCAGCTTGGCTGAATCGCGCTTATCGAAAAGCTCCTTCGCGGGGTACGCGAACGCCTTTACCGTCGAGCCTTGCGGCAGCCGTGCGATCTCATTTTTCGTGAGCTCGGCGGAATCTTCGTACCCGCGGTTCTTGAAATACCCGCGCAGAAAGAAGGTGTGCTTCATGGCCTCCATATTCTCCTGGAAGTCGGTAACCCCGGCTTGCGCCTCGACCACGGTGTCTCGCATGGCGCTCGTTGTCTGTTCGAGGTTGTTATAGAGCTGTTTGTCGTTAACCAGCGCTCCCGCGGTGCCCTTACCCTCATCGATCTTGGCGCTGATCGAGTCCAGATTCGCCGTCGCCCGGGTAGCGTTCTGGATGGCTTGCTGGCTGCCGTCCAGAATGCCACTCGTCTTCTTGAGCAGGTCTGACATTTCGAGTGGCGGCAGGCTAGCAATGTTGTCGCCATCGCGCACGTCCGCCGTCCCAACGGATCCGAACGAAATCGCCATATACTGGTTGCCCAACAAGCCCTCAGTTTCGATTGAGGCGACGGAGTCTTGCTTGATGATCTCGTGTGTCGATTGGTCGAGATCCATGATGACCGTAACCTTCTCGCCCGGTTTGTGAGGCAACAGGATGCTGCGCACACTGCCACTGTGAACCCCACCCACTCGTACATCGCCTCCTGCGTCCAGGCCCACCACATTGTCGAATTGGGCCTTCAATTGGTACGTGGAGCTGAAAAGATACTGCTTGCTCCCAATGACGAAGACACCCGTCGCCAGAATTGCCAGTGTCGCAAGGATGAAAGCTCCCAACCGCGCTGCTCTCGACATATGCCCTCCTACGAATGCTTTAGAAAATCCCTGACAAACTCGATGTCACTTTTCTGAAGTTCTTCGAAGTTGCCTTCGATCACCACATTTCCTTCATTGAGCAGAGCCAGGCGGTCCGCGATCGTCTTCGCACTGTGCAGATCGTGAGTGACTACGATGGATGCCACATGATGTTCTTCCTGGAGTTTGAGAATCAAGTCGTCGATCTCCCCGGAACTAATGGGATCGAGACCGGCGGTGGGCTCGTCGAGCAGTAGAATATCTGGCTCCAACGCCAGCGCACGCGCCAAACCTACTCGTTTCTGCATGCCGCCTGAGATATCCGAAGGCATCTTCTCAAGGTCGCTTTCCATGCCCACTTCCGCCAGTAGTTGCCGTACTCGGTCGCTTCGCTCAGACTTCGACAACTGCTTCCGATGATGCTGGAGCGGAAAAGCCAGGTTCTGTCCGACGGTCAGCGAATCGTAAAGCGCGGCGTGCTGAAACAGAAATCCCATTTTCTTCCTGATTTCACCGAGTTGGTCGAGCGCCAGCCCAGCGATGTCTTGACCGTGAATGCGGACCGATCCTGAGTCCGGCTTCTCCAGGCCGATGATGAGCCTCAGCAATACGCTCTTACCGGTACCACTGCGTCCCAGCACCGCCAGAGTCTCGCCTCGCCTTACGGCCAGGGTAATCCCATTCAACACCGCTTGACTTCCGAAGGACTTATGCAAGTCCTCGACGGCGACAGCGGCCACAGCGTTGTCTTCCTCCGTTTCGCCGCGCTTCATCACGGTTTGATAGGCGATTTGATCGATTGTGTCCATACTTATTTCGCGGGCCGCTTAATCAAGGTTCATGGGAAAAAAATGATGATGAATTTCACGAGAACGACATCGGCCAGGATCACGAACAGACCGGATAACACTACCGAACTGGTGGCCGCACGGCCCACACCCGCGGCGCCGCCTCGTGTCCGCATTCCCTGAAAACATGCGATCAGCCCAATAATCAGGCCGAACACAGCGGTCTTAAAGGTCGGTGGCAGAAAGTCGTTGAAGTTGTCGCCCTTAAAGCCGCTATTGATGAACTGGTGTAACGAGAGCGGCTCAACCAGGGCCTGCGCCATCCAGCCCATGAACAAGCCGCAGGCGTCAGCAGCGAGAGTCAGTAACGGCAGCATTAGAATGCAAGCCAAAATGCGGGTCGCCGCCAGCAGCCGATACGGGTTTACTGCAGACGCCTCAATGGCATCGATCTGCTCAGTCACCTTCATCGACGCCAACTCGGCGCCAATGCCGGCACCTACTCGGCCGCTCACCACCAGGCCGGTGATGATCGGACCGGTTTCGTGGATGATGGAGAACACGATAGCGGATGGAAGCAACGATTTCGCCCCGAAGCGAGTCAGACTGTAACGGGCTTCCAAAGAAAGCACAATCCCGGTTGCTGCGCCGGCCAAAGCTACCAGCGGCAGGGACTTTGATCCGATCTCGTCGAGTTGTCGAAACAGTTCGCCGAATTCAAAAGGCGGAGTCACTGCGGCCCGCAAAACTTGCCAGAAGAATATGCCCAGATCGCCGAACCACTCGAGAAATCCGCCGATCGATACCTTCGGGGAGTTCACGGCGGGGGACCTAACTAAGTTCCGCAGCCCCGGAAGTGGCGGATCCATGACTGCAACCGGACTGAATTTCCGGTCGATCACGGAGTTGAACCTGGATTGGCTGAACCTGGATGGTTTGGACCTGGATCTGGCGCTCCATGCCCGTTGTTGAGATGCATACGCGAAAGCAAGGAGTGCGGTCCGCTATACAAAAACTCAAGGCCGACGTTTGCGCCCGCGTACCAGAGCAGGCTGTAGTTGCCCATCCGGAACGCATCCTTGGCGCTGTAGCGGCTCGGGTACCAAGCATAGACGGCAGTCATAGTGCCGGCATACGGCGCGACGAGATCAGAAAAAGAAAAGCCGCGGTGGCCGTCTTCGCCCCGGCGTGCCGTGAAGGTAGAAAAGAGGGCATGGCGTAGCCGCGGAAACACGCCTGTGCACTCGCAACGGTAGTACAACGTATCTTCTTTGAAGGCTTCCGCGAGCGCATAGCGCGTCGTCGTGCTGACCGCAACGATGCCAAAGTCGGATCCGAATCGCTTGGCGAAACCCTCGGCTCCTTGTTTCCACTCAGGCGGAGTGTTTTTTGCCTGGTTAATGCCAGCCGCGAACGCTGCGCCTACCATCGGATACGGTCCGAACGCGTCGAAGACGTAGTTGCGCACCTTCGTTTTCTGTGTCGGAAGCACGTACGTCAGATCTAATTGCGGCGTCGCACTGGCTGACACCGCGGCAGTGCCGGAGGAGTCTCTCGAATCGACCATGGATTGCGCCCCGGCCAGTAGGGGCAAAGCTACGAAGTCTGCGATTGCAAACAGCAAGAGCATAGTCCGGCGCATCGTCATCTCTGGATTCTCCTTTGAACTTCTACGGGGAAACTCGCTGGTGCCCGGCCTGAATCGCGCTCGCTTCCGACGGCGTTAAGCGAGACCGATCGCAATAGCCGTAACCCTTTCGACAAGCCGTGTAGTTGCGCTGCTGTTCAGCTTCAGCCAGCATCTTGGTTTCGGGAGCTGTCAGTTTTGAATAATCACAAGATTCCTGGCCGTTTTTACACTCGGAGATGTTGCGTTGGTGTTCGGCGATAGCTGTCTGGCTGGTCTCCAACGGCGTGAGTTTGGAGTGGTCGCAGTCGTTCCAGCCATTCTCACAATTCTGTACGTTGCGCTGGTGTTCTGCGGCAGCTACCGCAGTTGCTTCCGAACCAGTCAGCTTGGAATGATCGCAGAGCCCCGACCCGTTTTTGCAGTCGGATACGTTAAGGTCGCGCCTGGCCGCGTTCACCGCTTGGACTTCCGACGGAGTCAGTTTGGAGTGATCGCAGTTGCCCACCCCATCCTTGCAGTCCGCGATGTTGCGTTGACGGGCCGCGACTGACGATTCATGAGCCTCGGATGGAGTCAATCGTGCAGGATCGCAGGAAGCTATGCCATCTTTGCAGTCAGAAAAGTTACGCTGATGGTTGGCTACAGCCAGTGCAATCGCTTGAGGTTCCGTAAGCTTCGAATGGTCACAGGGATCGACGCCGTTTCTGCAATTCGAAACGTTGTGCTCGCGGTTGGTCGCATCCACTTCGGCCAATTGCGACGGGCTCAACTTCGAGCGATCGCAATCCTCCCGGCCAGACTTGCAGGCACCGAAGTTTTGCGCGAGATCGGACGACTGTCCAAAGGAGAGCACCGGCCAAAGAATCAGACAGGCTAGTTGTGCCCAAAGACATCGTCGTAGATTGACTTGCATGTGTCCCCACATTTCTGCGTTCTAAAACTGACCGAGACCACATTAGAGTCCCGGTCAGTGAAATCAACTTGCCCGCAAGCTCCCAAACCCGCTTATTTCTTGTCTTCCTTAGCTTCGGCGATACGCGCCTGTTGGCCTGCCTCGGAAACGGCCTTCAAGAATGCTTCCACGCTTTTCGGAGTTGGACCCTTGCCTGAAAGGGTGGTTCGAAATGCCACGTGCTTGCCGTAAATGGCTTGAGTGGAGTCGTTGTCCTGCTCCACCACTGCACCTTCGAGCGTCAGGCCGGCGAATACACCTTTCGAACGTGAATAAGTCAGCACTTCCGTGTTCATCTTCCAGTCCGTTCCGGCGGACGCATGACGGCCCACTGGGCCTGCCGCACCTGAAGCCTCACCGGTCAGTTCGAACTTACTGGACAACAGATGCTGGAAACCCTGGTCATTCATAACCAGCATGACCAGATCGACACCTTCGACTCCGATCTGCAATCCCCAACTACCGCCGCCAATCGACACGAAGGCGGGCGCGCTCCAGCCGTCCGCTGTGCGACACGAGGCCACTCCACGACCGTGCTTACCGCCAAAAATGAAGCCTCCTTTAATCAAGCTTGGCACCACCAGAATGCACTTTGCGCTGCTTAATACCTCTTCCGGGATGCCTTTGTCTGGCGTTGCCATAATCGCGCTAAGAACTTCCACCGACTTTTGCATACGCTCGACCGTGTCTTCATGACCCGAGCCTGCCCAGGCGTAAGTTCCAACCAGGCCAATCAAGCTCATCATCAGCAGTGAAATTGTCTTTTTCATGAATTCATTCCTTTGGGAGTTGCGGACCTAAGAGGAGAGAACTTCAGATGGGCTGACTTAGCTCAGAGAACCTGAAAGAGAGAGAAGAAGTGCTCGTCTCCAAACACTATGATCGCCCAGACCAAAAAGAATAGCTGATCTAAATTGCTCACATTGCTTGGTTACGACGCAGATTGCCATCGAGCGCCACCCCATACCGGACGGCTACCTTGCGTTAACTGAGCAATCTTGCACAGACTCGCTGCTGCTGACGTGTCATCGTAACCTTGTCGAATATGCGAAAGACGAGGCTCCGTGTCGTATCCTTTCCTTATCCGCGTTCGTACCTTGCGCGTGTTCATCGCTGACTCGCTGAAGAAGCTCTTCGCGAAGAAAGCGCGTCGTGGGGATTTCGGATCACAAAGAATGTGCCCATTCTGCGGGTTAATCACTCCGCGATCCAAACCGTTCTGTTTGGAGTGTGGGAAGCCGTTCCGAGGCCTTCAACTGGGACGGAAAGATGCCAGGCAAGGATAAGCACTTCGGCAAATCAACGGAGGAGATCAACATGCTTTGGACCATTTTCGTTATACTTCTGATTCTATGGCTCCTGGGTTTCAGCCTTCACGTGGCCGGCGGCCTGATCCACTTGCTTCTCGTAATAGCCCTGATCGTTCTGGTCGTCAACCTGGTGAGCGGCCGCGGGGTAGCGTGAGGGCGCAACCGGAACTGCGTTGGCGGGCGGAGGCTACTGCTTTTCCGCAGACTTACGCAGCAAGTTTAAGATGTGCAGGGCCCGAGTGATGGCGTCTTGTTCTCTCGCATGGTCGCTAAGCGGCTTCGACCAGTTCCGCGATCGCTTGCGAATCGCGGCCTCCGCGTCCTCGATCCGCTGCAGCAACCTGGTCCGGTCAAACTCGAGGACGGCAGCGCGGTAAAAATCTTCCCAGTCTTCCCTGACACGGCGCGTCGACCGGGCGTGCTCGGTGTGGTCCGAATGAACTGGGCACATATTCATCTCCGCGCTGGCACGTATGGCGGTTTGAACTATTCTGTTCTCTTGCTCCTTGTGCCCTCGCTTCTTGGGTGATCGGCGCAAGCATGCAACGTAAACGCCTGGTCACGCTGCAACTCAAAGTTTCGCATCATTTCGTCGAAGGAAGTGCCGACAGGCGTACGGGACGGGTTGAACACCCACGCGCATTCGGAGCAACCCCAGCACCGAAAATGTGGCCGTTCAATCCATACCATCCTCCGATTCATGGCTTGCTCTGTCGCTGCGCCCCAACTTGTCTGGCCGCACACTTACTGCGCTTGGCCGTCAAAGGCCGCAGCGTTCCCCTTTCGCATGGCGTACAGCCTCATTGCAGCGGAAAGACTCCCACCCAGCCCGGTGTGGCGACAGATGTGTAACGCGCGATTTTTGCATGCGCCGAGTCGGATCGTCGGTCGCGCATCCTACATAGTTTGAAGATTGTGGTTTTCTTGCGCACGCCCGATTTCCGGGCCCCCCGGAGTCACGAAACCCGCCTAAGTGTTGACTCAGGTTTGAATCGGTCACTATTGCTCAGTATCAGAGCCGTATCCAGCGTAGCGTTGGAAATGCCTTCGAATGGTCTATGGAAAACAAAGGGTTCCAAATCGTGCAGTCTGGTGAGCGGACGAATGCCGATGGGAAACCAGTCAGCAACCTGATACTTCTATCGGCCTCCGATAGCGACTACAGTTCACTGCGCCCTCATCTCGAGTACGTCAGCCTCCCAAACCATCGAATCCTTCACCAGGGAAGTGGGAAGGTGGAATTCGCTTATTTCCTGAATCGAGGTTTGATTTCTCTTGTAGTCGTGATGAAAGATGGAAAGACCGCCGAAGCTGGAGTCGTTGGCAATGAGGGTTTTATAGGAACTCCGGCGGCCGTTGGCCTGAGCAGAAGCCCGCTTCAAGCGGTGGTGCAAATCACCGGGGATGGGTTTCGGGTAGAGGTCGCAGCGTTCCAGAACACTTTGGAATCCAATTCGCACCTGCGATTGCTGCTGAGCCGCTACGCAGTGGTTCAGGGAATGCAGGTTGCACAAACGGCCGCGTGTAATCGGCTGCACGATATCAAACAGCGCCTTGCACGGTGGTTGCTAATGACCCAGGACAGAGTGGATTCGGAATCACTGCCCATCACCCATGATTTTCTCGCAACCATGCTAGGGACAGATAGGCCTAGTGTAAGCGTGGCGGCAGGTGCCTTGCAGAAGAAGAAGCTCATCAGGTACACCCGTGGTGCAGTGAAGATCGTGAATCGCAAGAAACTTGAAGACTCCGCCTGTGAATGCTATGGGATTACCCAACAGTACAATGGCGAACTGGGTTTGAAATAAGTCCGCAATCGAAGACAGACCAGCGAACTCCAGGTGCAGCCCGCGAACTCAGAGTCATTGGCCCTGCTTCTGTCACGAACCATGCCAGTTCTAAGCCCTGATCGTTTTTGTTTGGCAAGTGTGCAATTTTGACCAGTCTTCCCGTTTCGGGCGAATGTATTCTTCGGCCTGTTTGACGGAGCGGTCATGGGTTAGTGTCGATTGACAATGTCGACGTCAGACCCTCACGACGGCTCTCCCCCCTGTACCCAAACGCGCACGTTTGAGGCCGGACTCGCGGAGTTCGGCCTTTTTCTTGCCTTGATGCCGCTCGGGATTTGCCTGCTCACAAAACTGAAATCATGAATTAGTGAATGTGATCAATACAGCGCAGACGCTGACCAATACGCTTCTATAGAGTGCCGAGTGACGCTAGACACGCGAAAAAAGAGAAGGGAACAGGATATGAAACCGCTTTTGATTTCTGTGATGGTTCTTTCGCTGTTAGGAATGGGCGCGTATGCCCAAACGGATAGCGACACGCTAAAGATTAATCTTGGGACGGCTGACAAATTCGCCCTGCTGGGCGGCTCCGGCATCACCAACGTCAGCTCTCAGACGTTCATAATCGGTGACGTAGGCAGTGCTCCGACACCCATGGTGAAAGGAATCACCCTGGGTCAAGTGAAGGGCCACTTGTACCTCAAGGCCAGCTCCGTAACTTCTGCAGCTCAGAGGGGTCTGACAACCGCATACAATCAGGCTGCTGGTGCCTCGTGCGGCACCATCCTTACCGGCCAGGATCTCGGAGGAATGAAGCTCATTCCGGGAGTATACTGCTTCGCCTCAGCCGCGCAATTGACTGGCATTCTGACGTTAGATGCTAAAGGGAATCCCAACGCGCAGTGGATCTTCCAGATCGGCACAACACTGACGACCGCAAAGAATTCCAAAGTCACAGTAAACCTCGGCGGCAAGGGCGGGAGAGGGTGCAACGTGTACTGGCAGGTCGGTTCCTCAGCGACCGTCGGGAAAGCCAGTAAGTTCCTAGGAAGCATTATGGCGATGCAAAGCATCACGCTGGACGGCGGCGTTCTGCGGGGCAAGGCTTTGGCCAGAAACGCAGCGATCACGATTTCCGCCCAGGAGACGGTTGACGGTCCCCAGTGTGTGAGCGGTTCCGCTGCAGAGGTTGACGGCACGGCTCTCTCTCAGAACTAAGGCGATGGATGTCATCCTGGTGGTGCCGCGGTATGAATGCCGTGGAAACCTATCGGGGACGACGCGGGTCTCGACGGGGTCAATCCAGTCAGAATTGGATGGCCCCGTCCCGGATACTTCTCCATATTTTTCGGAAAAAGGCGCGCCCCTTACGACGCTGCGCCGGCCGCGATTTCAGTACCAAGTGAACCGTGGCCAACAGGATGGCAACCGGTTGAAGGCCTGTCTCAGTTGTTCGATCTTCCTTGGCGAGCCCCGGCAATGGCCAGCGCAATTCCACCAGCGATCAGCACCGCGCTGACGATTGGTGACACTCGTTCGCTACTGGTGGTTTGCAATCCAATGTTCATATCGCCAGCTTTAATGCCATGAGTCTCGGAATGGGGAATGGGCACCACCAGAGACGCGAGACCAAGCACAATCAGTACCAGGCCTGCTAGCAACATCATTTTCATAAACGCCTCCGGCGAAAGTTGCGGAACTATCTCCCGCGCTTCAACGAGGTTTCCAAGCTACGCTGCCGCTGACCGCACCATGACTTTCATGTAGCTATCCATCGCCTGGGTCAGCTGGGAATCCACTTCATCCGCGATCGTCATGACGTCTGGCAACAGCAAGCTGAAGTCCAGATGGTTCAGATTGCTCTGCAGCGTCTCGAAGATGGTCACCTGAAGTATTCGCGATTCGTGCACCAGCATTGCCGGGGTGTAGCCCTGCCGATATCGTAAGTCGCCGTGGGCGGCGGCAGAGGGGGAAACGGCATCGCTCTCCTTATGGTCGCGGCTCTGGCTAAGGCGCAGAGCCAGATCCTCAACCAGCCTGGGAAGATGCCCCGTACGCTCGTCGTCGTTAAGGGGAAGGTCGTTCAGTTCATCACTCTGTTTCGCACGCACCAGCCACCTTTCGACGATACTCGATACGCTCCGCTGCAGGATCACGCCCACTCTCTCCTTGCACAACCGGGCAGCGGGTTTGCGCGCAAGCATTTTTTCACGGACGAGTTCGGCGAGCCTCCCGACTTCGAATGGCTTCACGATAATTTCGTCCGCTTCGAGCAGGATAGCCGCCATGGCGCTCTGCACGTCTGGGTACCCGCTGACCAGGAGGGTCAGCGCACTCGGCTGGGAATGGCGCATCGCGGTAACCACCGTAAATCCATCTCCGGGGTTCGGCATGTGCAGGTCGGTGATGAGCACGTCGAAGCTCTCCGTGGTGATGCGCTTCAGTGCTTCGGTCACGCTGGCGGCAACGACTACATCAAATCCCTTGTCTTCCAGAGTTGCATTCATCATGGCCCGAACCGCGTCATCGTCATCCACCAGCAAAACCCTATGTGCTGCCCCGGTTTCTGTCAAACTCATATATCACCCTTTTCTGTCACGAACAGTGCCAGTTTAGATTCCACCTTTCTTGCTTACTGTGCAATTTTGAACAGTCGTGCCATTTTGGGCAATGTACCATTCATCATTGTTTGACTGGGTAGTCATGGGTTGGTGTCGATTGACAGTGTCGACGTTACGACCCTCACGACTGCTCTACTTTCTGTACAGGACGCGCGCGTTTCAAGCCGGATCTCCCCTGAGGTCCGGCCTTTTTTGTCCAACGCGACCCCGCCGCTTCACCGCCAGGCAGACTCCGCTTCTGAGGAGACAGATCGTATTTTTTCCGGAGGATGAAGGCTAGTCGTGGAGCACGACATTCAGCCGCGAACTAAATGGATAATCCCAATTTCCTGAAGCGGTTCATGAAAAAGCTGACTCGCGAGCGCGTAGTGCCGAAAGACATCAAGAGTGACGGCCTCGACATCGACGGCGTCCCCCACATCTACGTGTCCGTTTATCAGGATCCGTGGAAAGCGCAGAGCGTGGTCTTGCGTACCTCTTTGCCGGCGAGTGCCCTGGAGCCGCCGACCTGGTCAGCGGATTTGCCGGACTGGCGCTGCTTCTGGCCTCCATCGGAAAAACGGCGCGATGCCAGCGAGCGATCGAGCACGTCATTCATTGAAACAACGTTGAATACGGGCAGGTCCGGATCAATGCTCTGGACTTCGCGTCGAATCTGCGACTGCCACGAGGGTGAAGGCTGGCTGCTTGCGCAGCATGCGCACGGCGTAGCGAAGGTCGTGGGAGAGATCGTCCCACCAGAGCCAGCGGCCGGATTCGTAGAAGCGCTCCTGCGCCTGGGTCACGTTGCCGAAAGCGCGGCGGGCCGCGGTTCGGGCTTGTTCATCGCTGAGACCCTGTTCGCGCAGGCGTTCTGTCTCCAGCGCGACGTGGGCTTCGATTTCCGCAGCAAAGTCGGTTGCCTTGCGCTTGTGTCGAAACATAGCCTAGGTTTCCTCCGGACCAAGAACCCGTCCGATCGCGGCTGAGAGCCGCTTCCATTTGGTAGTTTCTTTCACCAGTTGTTTGCGGCCGGCGGAGGTCAAGGAATAAAAGCGGGCCTTGCGGTTATTGGAAGAGACTCCACATTTGGCGGCGATCCAGCCGCGCTCCTCGAGGCGTTGGAGAGCAGGATAAAGGGCTCCGTGTTCGACCAGGAGCTCTTCATCCGATGTCTGCTGGATGGCGCGCGCGATGCCCTGGCCGTGCTCTGGTCCGAAGATCAAGGTGCGCAAGATCAGAAGGTCGAGGGTGCCTTGCAGCAGTTCTAGCCTGTCTTGCGATTCTTGGGTCGACATATAACCCGAGCATAGAAGTTTATGGGTAAGATGTCAACCCAAGATTTGAGCACCCCAAGATTTGAGCAACGCGAGGGATCCCGTTTCCCCAGGTTAAATACGACGATTAGAATCCAGGCGGCCGCTCGCTGGCAACTCCGAAAC
>Ga0210383_10001501_pt1 | contig 21387 bp, 14 predicted proteins | sample IncBWC14OmetaG_FD_160072 | JGI IMG/M metagenome (GOLD analysis project Ga0210383, IMG submission 160072) | Forest soil microbial communities from Barre Woods Harvard Forest LTER site, Petersham, Massachusetts, United States - Inc-BW-C-14-O ... | reverse complement strand
AACAAGATCGGGGTGCTTTACGCCGGTAAGATGGCCGAGCGCAAGAACGGCGCGATGGTCCGCGACCTGACAACGAGTGTGACGGAGACGGGCAATGTTTACGTGATAGCGCCCGTTCCGGCCAGCGTCCAGACGGCGATGAAAGTCACCGGGCAGCTTCCGCACGGAGTGATGGCGAAGACGGAACCTCCTGTAGATAAGACGGCGTCCATGCCGCGGTTGGCCGGGCATCCTGATCTGACAGGCAACTGGGCCTGGAACGACTGGATCGGCAACTACATGACCGGCGGAGGACGCCGGCACAGCCCCTGGCAGGCAGCCGACAGTAACCGGACAACCAATCAGACCGAAGATTTTGAGCTCTACTCGCCGTCCCGGTTCGGCAATCTGGGCCGTCCAACATACAAACCGGAGTTCTGGGACAAAGTTCAACAGCTTGACATGTGGACGAACAAGTATGACCCGGTGATGACCTGCCAGCCCCTGGGAGTGCCGCGGGAAGGCCCGCCGCGGCGCATTTATCAGACGGACAAGGATGTGACGTTCCTTTATCAAGGAGGGGATGCAGGAGGCGGGTACGGCGAGTTTCGCGTGATCCCCACCGATGGCCGCCCGCACAGCAAAGGGTCGGAGTTCGATATCACATATATGGGCGATACCGTGGCACATTGGGACGGCGACACGCTAGTGCTCGACTCCATCGCGTTCACCGATACGACGTGGCTGGGGCGCGGCGGTTTGTTCCACTCCGATCAGATGCATGTCGTGGAGCGCTTCGAGCGTGAAGGCGATGCAATCCTCTACGACGTCACGGTGGAAGACCCCGAGGTGCTGGCGGAGCCGTATGTGTATCCGACACGAGTGATGCGGCGTAATCCGAATCCCAACGCGGGCCTGGTCCGGGAGCGCGGCAACTGCGAGGTTCAGGAGTTCGGTCACGCCGCGACCCAGATTCGGCACTGATACATCTGCCCCGCAACGTAACCCGCTGCGAAGAGCTGCCACTTCCGAAGGTGTACACTGTCCGTTATATCGCTCTTCATGAGCGATGAGTTCGGCCAGCGCTGGAATCGAAATTCCGGTTCGCATCGAAAAAGACGCGAGCCGCCTGGGAGGACACCTGAGACAACGATTTCAACTATTGTTGCTGGCGGCCGGGTTGGGCGCCGCTAGTTTGCACGCGAGCGTGATTACGTTTGGCACCGAGGACTGCCTCGGGACGGGCTGCTATGGCGCCAGTGACCCGACCGCCGGCGCCACTTTGCAGGGCTTGGCACCCGGCGTGACAACACTTGCCACTAACAGCTTCCCCCATAGCTATCCTTTCACCCCTAGCGCTGGAGACTTTCCCGGCACCGACCAGATCTACGTGGGAAGCACGCAGACCGGGGCGGACGACGGCTATTCATCCTCCTCTCAACGCGTGAATGGCCCGGATGTGATGACGCTCAACTATAGTTCGCTGATCGGTTCGGGTCAGTCCCTGGAGACTTTGACCTTGGGAATTGCGGCCGACGATTTCCAGTTCCCGGTGTTCGGCAATCCCTTTATCGTTACGCTCAATGGAACGGCCGACGCCGCATTGACCACCGAGTTGGAGAGCCTCAACGAAACGGGCCCGGTGGTTCAGTTCTTCACCATTGGTCTCCCCGTCAACCTCGATAACCCCAGCCACACCCTCACCCTCTCGATCGATGAGGGCGGGAACGGAGGCGATGGCTGGGCGGTGGACTTTCTCACAGTGGGAGCCACCACGATAACCAGTGCCACTCCCGAGCCATCCAGCATCCCGATGCTGGCCCTGGGACTGGGCGGATTGGCAGTCGCGGCCGGGCGCCGGCGGTTCCGGTAGAAGCCATTCGCCCCGGTCATGATCGACACGAGCGCGCCGTAGCGCGGGCAAGTATTTTCGAGGTTTGCGAGAAGGAGGACGCCGATTATGGATTCGACCAGACGCACCATACTGGCAGCGGGAGCCGCGGCTGCGGCAGCTAGCGTATTTGCTCAGCAATCGGGCAACTCAGGGTCGGGCAAGTTCTATGAAAAGGGCCCCGTTCGCATCTACTATGAGGAGGCCGGTTCCGGCTTCCCGCTGTTAATGCTTCCGGGCGGAGGGTTGAACTCAACCATTGGCTTCTTCAGCGGCAACTCGCCCTTTAATGCGATAGAGGAGTTCAAGGGACGATATCGCTGCATTACGGCGGACCTGCGCAATGCGCCCAGCGGCCAATCCACCGGACCTGTAGAGATCGAGCGGCCGTGGGAATCCTATGCCGACGACCAGCTTGGCCTGATGGACCATTTGGGGATCGACAAGTTCATGGTGATGGGTTTCTGTATTGGCGGTCCTTTCATCTGGAGTCTTTTGAAGCGCGCGCCCAATCGTATCGCCGGAGCCGTGCTGGCGCAGCCGGTAGGCTGGCGTCCGGAGATGCGCGACCCGAAATATCCAGGCACATTTTGGAAGAGCTGGGGTGCCACGCTGGTTGCGAAGCGGCCCGAGATCACAATACAAACGACCGACCAATTTGTAACCAATATGTTCGAAACAAATCCCGATTTCGTGTTCACAGTGACGCGCGATTTCGTGCGGAGTTGCCAAAACCCAATTCTAGTGCTGCCGGACGAGGTACCCGCGCACCCCTACGCCGTCGCCATGGAGTGCGCGATGCTGGCGCCAAAAGCTGAAGTGAGTATCTTCCCTTGGAAGGAACCTAAAGATCGAATCCCGCTGGCGGTGCGGCAGATTCATTCTTTTCTCAGGGCGCATCAGCCGGCTTAAGCGGGGGTTTGCTAGGCGGATCGCGGGCGGCCGATTCGTGCGATTGTCAGCAGGACCAGGAAACTTCCTGCGAAAAATTCCAGTAGCTTCACATTGTTCGGGGTTCGCGGTCCACCACGCGGCATGTAGTTCCCGACCAGGAGTACTTTCGTATGGTGGGACGGATCGTAACGCACAACGATTGGCGTCCCCGGCGGATGTTCGTCCACCCACTGTTCGAAGGGTGCAATCTGGTTGGGCGGATACTGCCAAACATCGGGCGAAGGCACAGTGCTGGAATATATTTTCGCTACATTCCGCTCAGCGCCAACCGCGTAGCTCAAGCGACAACGGATGTAGAACTTCTGCCGCTGGCCGGTGCTGGTCCGAGTCAGGACGCATTCGTCAACGCGCGCCGTCACCTGGGGCCATCGTGCCTGGGCGTGCTCCTGCCAAGCTTCTGCGACGGTCACCACAGCCGCGAAGATGGTGCACAGCCCCAAAAGTGCGACCAGCAGCATCAATAATCCCAGCCACAAGGATGGACTTTTTTTCACTGTTCCCATTGTCATTTCAAACTCAACGGTTCTCGCTGCAAGCGGCACAAACCAAATCCCTAATCCCTACCCCCCCAAACCAACAATCAGCCACCAGCAACCAATCCCCAACCGGGTCCGGTGGTACTCTGCGTACATGGCGCGGAGCAGGGAGTGAACCAAGATTCAGCCAAGGAGATCAGGCATGAAACGCAAGAGTATCGGAGCAATCGTGTTCGTTGCAGTATTTCTCTCTGTTCTGGTGGCGCTGGCAATGGCCGCCCAGGATAAGTACACCTTGAAAGTGCCGAACGGGCTCGCGTTTTCCGAATTTCGTGGATATGAGACCTGGCAGGTTGTCTCTATCAGCCAGGACGGACCCCTTATGGCCGCGATCCTCGGTAATCCTGTGATGATCAAGGCCTACCAGGCCGGCGTTCCCGGCAACGGCAAGCCTTTTCCCGACGGTGCCAAGTTGGCGAAGATCCATTGGAACCCGAAAAAGATGGAGACGTTCCCCGCGGCGACGGTGCCCGGTACCCAGCATGATATGGACTTCATGGTGAAGGACAGCAAGCGGTTCGCGGGCAGCGGCGGGTGGGGATACGCTACGTTCGACTACGACGCTGCATCCGATACGTTCACGCCCGGCACCTTGGCTGGCAAGCCGCCGCAGGGTAACGACGCCAAGTGCGGATTCGCGTGCCACACGATGGTGAAGACGAGAGATTACGTTTTCACGGATTACGCGCATAGGTGAAACGGTATGAGCCACATCAGCCCACTTAGGCGATCGCCTATTGCGCTGTGAGCTTATCGAAATACAATTGGAAGAACGCAAGCTGTGCATCGCCCGGCGACTGCTGGCCTTCGGGCGGATTGCCGAACACCATAACGCTCTGGCTCTTCCCGTCATACATGGACCACTTATTCAGCCCTTTCGCGTTCGGGTCGCCGGTCTTCGCGAAGTTTACCCAGTAGGACGACATGGCGTCGGCCACCTGCCGGTCGCTATCCGTCCACGGCCGGCTCCCATCCAGATGGCCGAATGCGTAGAGGATCTCAGAGACATGCGTGGCGCTTCCGTGCGGCCCCGGCGCGAACGGCCCTCGCGCGTTCGGCAAACGCGGCGGCTGCTCGGTGAAGTAATACACGAATGCTTTCGACTTGCCCGGTTTGGCCGCCAGCCGCGCCCAGTTCCGCATGATGAACGCCATCTCGTCGCGCCCCGAATAGAACGCCGATTCGCGCGCCTGATCGTCGGAGTCCGCCGGGTAGAGTTTCAGAAACGCATCCGCCAGATCGCCGAACCGCATCCGCGCCTGCTCTACAAACTCCGCCGCCGATTTCGGATTGCCCCCGAACGACTCGTCGCGGTTCGACCCCGCCAGCACCGGCACGTCGATCTGTTTACCCGCCGCAAAAACCTTCCCCGGATCCTGCGGAATCAGCCATCCGTCGACCACGGGCCCGGAGCCGCGGCTGGCCTTTTGAATCGCTTCCGCCGGTTGCGCACGCAGCTCCGCCAGCGACTTCGCGCCCACCGCGTCCGCTAGTTTTACGCCTTGCTGCTCAGCGTCCGCCAGGGTGCTCAATGGGGCGATTTTCGCGGTGGACCATGCGCTGCTCTCGCCGAGGGCGCGCACGAACAGGCCCTTGGCCGAAGGTATCGTCATCAGATTCGCTACCATGCCGGCGCCGGCCGATTCGCCGAAGATAGTCACGCGCTTAGTATCGCCCCCAAATCGAGCGATGTTGTGCTGCACCCACTCGAGCGCCGCGATCGAATCCATAACGCCGAAGTTGGCCGCGCCCCGCCGGTCCGATTCTTTGGTCAGCTCCGGATGGGAGAAGAAGCCGAATGCGCCGAGCCGGTAGTTGAACGTCACCACCACGGCGCCCTTTTTCGCCAGCGCCTCGCCATCGTACATGGGCTGCGACCCGGAGCCGCTGGTGTAACCGCCGCCGTAGATCCACAGCATGACGGGGCGCTTCTCGCTTACCTTCGCGCCAGTCCAGACGTTGAGGTACAGGCAGTCCTCACTCATCTCCTTATTGCCGCCGCCCTGCATGCACACCGGGCCGAACTGGTCTGCCTTGCGCGTTCCTTCCCAGTGAGCGGCCGGTTTCGGGGCGCGCCAGCGTAGATCGCCCACCGGCGGCGTCGCATAAGGAATGCCCTTAAATACGCGCACGTCCGGACTGTCCGTAGTGGTTCCAGAGATCATGCCCGTGTCGAGTCGCACCGGGTCGTCAATCGCCGCTCCGGCCGTACTGACGGCGAATAGGGTGGTCGCGATAAGCGCTGCTCGGTTCATATTTTTCCTCCGCGTTTCAAGCAAGTATATAAGAATTTCGTTTCCGCGCCGTAATTCTTGAAAGAGTAGATCAGATCGTAATACTGGGCCGTCAAGGCAAACATGAATCGGTGCATGTTTGGCCGAAAGACCGGCCTCGGCCATCCAATGCGATCAATTCTACCCCAACAGCTGCAACGCTTAAATATCGTGCCCGTATAATCGTGGGATGCAGCGCAGCACCCACAAAATTCTTACCACCCACGTAGGCAGTTTGCCGGCGCCCGACGGCCTCACTGGAGAAACCGCCGTGCGACAACTTGTCGAAAAACAACGTGAGATTGGCCTCGACATCATCAATGAAGGCGAGTACACCAAAGGCGGAGATTGGCTGTCCTTCACCGACGATCGCTTCGGTGGATTCACAGCCGGCGAACGCAAGGGCGCGCCGATCGTTACGCTCGGCAAGGATCGAGCCGAGTTCGCCGATTTCTATAAGTGGGCCTCTCAGCGTGGCACCCTCTTCTTCGAGCCCGGCGATCAGATCAAGACGGTGCGCAAGCATTGGATTTGTACGGGCGCCATCACTTATACCGGCCACGCCGTTTTGCAGCGCGAGATCGATCTGCTGAAGGCCTCTGCAGGCACTGAAGACGATCTGTTCCTGACCAGCACCGCTCCCTGTAGCCTGGAAGTCTATCGCTCCAACGAATATTATTCGAAGGACGAAGAGTTCGTCTTCGCTTTGGCAGAGGCGCTGCGTGAGGAGTACTGCGCCATCGTCAAGGCGGGCATCATTCTTCAAATCGACGATGCCTGGCTGCCCGCGCTGTGGGATCGCATCGGCATCGGCATGGGCCTGGAGGCCTTCGTGCGTTGGTGCCGTGTCCGCATTGAGGCATTGAACGTTGCCCTGCGCGGCATCCCCGAAGATCGGGTCCGCTATCACCTCTGTTGGGGAAGCTGGCACGGCCCGCACGCCTACGATTTGGAATTGAAGCACCTGGTGGATATTTTGCTCTCCGTAAAAGCGCAGGCCTACTTGATTGAAGCAGCCAACGCGCGCCACGAACACGAATACGCTGTGTGGGAAACGGCCCGGCTGTCCGAAGGAAAGATCCTGATTCCCGGCGTGATCACGCATTCGACGGACGTGGTGGAGCACCCCGAGCTGGTCTCGCAGCGCATTCAACGGTTCGCCGCGTTGCTCGGAAAAGAGAATCTGATCGCCGGAGCGGATTGCGGCTTCGGAGGCCGCACGCATCCTCAAATCGCTTGGGCTAAGCTGCGATCGCTGGTGGAAGGCGCGAGATTAGCTACCGCCGCGATGTGGTAGTCACTCCTCTCGCATGAGTTTGGATGGATCGATCGCCAGCGCTCGTTGGGCTGGGATCGCGGATGCTGTAATGCCGAGCAGTGCCATCGTCAGCACCGCGCCTCCCAGCACCAGCGGATCGCTTGGATTCGCCTGATACACAATCCGTCCCAGCAGGCGGGTTGCGAAAACGCCCGCCACAAGACCCAGCGCCGATCCCACACCGAGCAGCGCCAGCGGCCGCTGCAGCGCCGCGCTCATCACTTGCGCCTTGCGCGCTCCCAATGCCACACGGATGCCCATTTCCTTCTTCCGCCGGCTTACGTTGTAGGCGGCCATTCCGGAGATCCCCGTCACGGCCAGCATCGCTGCCAGCAGGCCCATGACACCCAGCGCCGCCATCGCCGCCCGTGCGGGCACCAGCTCCCCATCCAGCGTATCGGACCAGCGATGCACGGTCATTGGCACATCCGGCACGATGCTCTTCAGTGTACGTTCAAGCACCGCCGCCATCTCCTTCGGCGCCAATCGCGACCGCACCACGAGCACCACTTCGCCCTCCCAGCTCTGCGCTAACGGCAGATATGCCACAGCCTGCGGCCGCTCTTCCAGGTCGTGATACTTGCCGTTTTCCGTCACACCCACCACTTCCGTCAGCTTGCCTAGTAGAATGAACCGCTGTCCGATCGCCTGCGTTTCGCCCCACATCGTTCGCGCAAACGTTTCGTTCACCACCGCCACATACGGCGTCTTTGTGGTGTCATGCCACGAGACATCCCGTCCGCGGAGCAGGCGCGTGCCGGCTGCCTCGAGATACCCGGGCGACATCGGAAACACGTATGGCGCGAGGACGGAATTCTTCAGTTGGAACTCAGTGGTCCCCGGCGCGTAAACCGGAATCCCACGCAGTCCGCCGGTCATCGGCGTACGTTTCACTGTGCCCGCCGCCGTTACGCCGGGGATGTTCCGCGCCGCTTCAAGCATCGCCGTCCTTTTTTCCTGCGCCGCGTCACCCGCCAATCCGGCCTGGCTCAGATCCATCTCGGCCAGCATCGCGCCCTGCGGCTGGAAGCCCAGCGGAGCCTGCAGAAGGCGCAGCATGCCGCGGACTGCCACTAGCGAGGCTGATACGAGCAGCGTGCACATGGCAATTTGCGCGCCTAACAAGAAGTCCCGCGCGGCGAACCGGTGGAGGGACGTCGCATCCCCAGGTCCGCTCTTCATCATCTGCAACGGGCTGCTGCGCCACGCCTGCCGCGCAGGAACGATTCCAAACAACAGTGCGCTTCCCAGTGTCAATGCCAGACCCGCCAGGTAAACCCGCGCATCCACGCTTGCGGCCAGATGCGCTTCGGCGAGCGGCTGCCACTGGTTCAGCACGCCTAGCAGCACGCCCGCTCCTAACAGTCCGGCTGCTCCGCCCAGCAGCGACAGCATCACCGCCTCGGTGAACAGCTGCCTCACCAGCCGCCGCCGGCTCGACCCGAGCGCGACACGGACCGCCAGTTCCCAGCCGCGATCCGACAGGCGCGCGGCAAACAGACTGGCCAGGTTCGAACAGGCCGCCGCCAGCACCAGCAGCGCCAGCCCGCTCACGCCGTAAAGAAATCCGCGAATCACTTCACCGTCGTCGCCCAACAGCCCGGGATGAATCAACCGCAGCGGCTGTCCGTCGTCGGTTTTCGGATATTCCTTGGCCAGCTCGGACGCGATGGCATTCAGATTTTCGGTCGCCTGCTCGGGCGTCACGCCTGGCTTCAGCCGGCCAATCACGGTAACAATGATGGACGTCCGCCGACGAAGATCGTCCGACCCGGCCACCTGGCCGTCGTTCACCATCGGAATCCAGTAGTCGGGCCACTCAAACCGCTCCGTGCCGTGGAACCGCGCCGTCGCTACGCCAACCACCGTAAACGGATGCTTGTTGAGCTCCACGGTTGTCCCCACCACGGCCGAATCGCCTTGAAACGCGCTTCGCCACAAAGCATCGCTCAACACCACATAGGGCGCCGAGTCCGGACCATGCTCGTCGGCCGGGTGAAAGAATCCCCCCACCTGCGGCTCGACACCCAGCAGATCGAAATAGTTACCAGTCACTTCATCGCCCGAGACGCTCAGCACCGCTTTGTGCCACCGCAGCGCCGCATGAGAATATCCATAAATCCCGGCCATCCCGCTGAAAGTGGTGTTGCGCCGCTCGAAATCCTCGAACGCGGGATACGACGTAGTCAGCAGCCTTCCGCTCATCCATTGTTTATGCCGGATCTGATACAGGCTCTGCGGGTCGCTCACATCCAGCGGGCGCAGCAGGACCGCATTCAACACTCCGAAAACGACGATGTTGGCACCAATTCCCAGCATCAGCGTCACCACGGCTGCCAACGTGAACGCGGGAGACTTTCGAAGCACGCGTAGCGCGTAACGAACATCCAGCAGCAGGTTCTCCATGAATGCTAGGCCCTCACTTCCGCCAACAGATACGATCATCACTCATAAACGGGTCGATCGCCACACGTGGCCCCAGTACCCCTATTTTTGATCGAGCGCCGTTCTCGTAGAATTTGAAAAGGCGGTTTCTGTTGAACCATCGATCTCTCGCTATGTTCATCGCGGCAGCTATCATATTGGCTCCAGCGAATACCGCTGCTCAAACCATTACTTCAAAGCGGACGCTTCCACGAACTGCTGACGGCCGGCCCGATCTTCAGGGGATATGGAGCAATGCCACTCTCACGCCCTTTGAACGACCCAAGGAACTTGAAGGAAAAGATTTTTTCACCGAAGCGGAGGCGGCTGAATTCACCAGAGCGGCTCTGAAGCGCGCGAATCGCGATCGTCGTGGTGCAACCCCCCAGGAAGACGTGGAAGCCTCGTACAACGAAGCCTGGATGGACCGCGGAAACAAGGTTTTTTCCAATCTGCGCACTTCCCTTGTCGTGAACCCCGCGAACGGACGAGTGCCTCCACTTACTACTGAGGCGCGCGAAGCGGCCGCCGCCCGAGCAGCGATTCAAAAGCGGCGCCCTGAGGGTCCGGAGGATCTCGAATTGTGGACCCGTTGCATCCAAGGGCGGACCGCCGGCCCCCCTATGATTCCCGGTGCGTACAACAACAACTATCAGTTTGTCCAGACTCGCGATAGCATCGCGATTGACGCTGAGATGATACACGAGGTGCGCATTATTCCGCTAGACGGACGCCCGCATATCTCTTCGGCCATCCGCCTTTGGATGGGCAATTCAGTTGGACACTGGGAAGGCGACACGCTGGTGGTGGACACAACCAACTTCACGGACAAGACTCCATTCCATGGATCGGACCGCAACCTGCATGTGATCGAGCGGCTCACCCTCACGGGTCGGGATATTCTCCAGTATCGGTTCACCATAGACGACCCTACCGCGTTTACCAGGACGTGGACTGGCGAGATCATTATGAACAGGACTTCCGGACCTCTCTACGAGTATGCTTGTCACGAAACGAATTATTCGCTGCCGGATATACTCGCAGGCGCTCGCGCCGAAGAGAACCAACGCAATCCGAAAGCGCAATGAGGAGAGCGCTGCAGTGGGCTGGAAGCGTGGCTCTTTTCTGCGCGATTGCGTCGGCGCAGACGGAGCGGCTGTTCATCGGCACCTATACAAATACGGACGCCCACAGCCGCGGGATCTATTCCGCGCTCTTTGACCCGAACACGGGGCAGTTCAGTGAACTAACTCCGGCGGCGGCGACAGCGAACCCATCTTTCCTGGCGCGGCACCCTTCGCGCCCTTTTCTGTATGCGGTGAATGAAGAGCAGGAAGGTTCGGTAAGCAGTTTCGCGATTGGCCGCAAGGGGGAACTGAAGTTTCTTGGCAAGTCTTCCACGGGCGGGGCGGCGCCGTGTCATCTCATCGTGGACCGCAGCGGGAAGTGGCTCCTGGTAGCCAACTACAATGGCAGCAATATTGCGGTGATGCCGATACTGCCGGATGGAAGGGCGGGCGAGGCGAAGGTGATTGCGTTTCATGGCTCGGGGCCGAGCACGCGCCAGAAGCAGCCGCATCCGCACGAGATCGTGGAACTGGCAGGGAACCTGATTCTCGTGCCTGATTTGGGAACGGACCGCATCGCGCGCTATCGTTTGAATCCGGAGGATGGAACGCTTGCTCCGGCTGATCCCGCGGAAATCCGTCTGGCGCCGGGGTCGGGCCCGCGCCACTTGGCCGTGTCAGCGGATGGAACGAAGCTCTACGTCGCAAGCGAACTGGCGAACAGCGTGACCGTGTTTGCCGACGACCGCATTATCCAAACCGTGTCACTTCTTCCGCCTCAGGTTGAAGGAAACAACGCGGCCGCGGAAATTGCGATCCATCCGAACGGGCGATATCTCTACGTGTCCGTTCGGGGCGCGGATAACATCGTTGTATTCGCAATCGATCCCAGCACCGGGTTGTTGACCGAGAGGGGCGCTGTGCGCACGGGGGCCGCTCCCCGCTTCTTTATGATCGACGCGAGCCGCAAGTGGCTGCTGGCAGCGGGTCAGGATTCCAACACGATCACGATCTTTGGAATCGATCCAGCCACCGGGAGCCTGCATGCGAAACAGAACCCGGTTAACGTCCCCGCTCCGGTATTTATCGGGAAGTAGGCTCGGCGAAGTAGGTATATTTCATGCTCCATGAGAACTCTTCACTGGGAGCGGCGTGAATCTTCACGAACGGCTCAACCGCGAGCACCGCGCGGATCGACCACAGAGATTCACTCTCTAACGGATGATCGCCGGTGATTCGCAGGCCCGCGTGGCGGCGATTGTTTTCGATTCGCACGTCGTAATCTTTGGGGTCCGTACCGAAGCCTTCTATGGGGGTGGCGACGCGGTCCTGGTTGATCAGAAGTTTTCTATAAACGATTTCGTGCCCGCGAATTTCGGCGAGCGTAGCGTCTGGAGGACGGTGCGACTGAATGGCGAACGGCACGGTGATGATGTAGTCCGGCCCGGGCCCAGTTCGATCAATGCGCAGGAAATTGTGATTGTAGACGTTCGTATCGATCGGCATCGACCCGGTGTTTCTGAGCCGGTGCCGGATGGTCATCTCGTTCTTCGAAACAGAGACCGTTTTGCGGTAGACATAGCCGTAGCCGGATCGGGGATCAGTGAGGCTTTGGGTGAACTCAATAGACTGGGCTGTCTTTTGAACCTTCCAAGTTCCGCCATAAGCGAGTTCATACAACCGAAACTGGTCGTACTTGGAATCGTCTGGCTTGCGCAACGCGCCTACGCCGATTTTGACAAAAGTACCGCCCGCTTTCGCCTCGTTATATCCGAGTGGTTGAAATTCCTCGGCGGGACCGACAGCCGCGGTACACGGGCTAGCCACTATATCGGCGCCGTCGTAAATGAAATCGTGGACACCTGGATCGACCCTCTGGAACCAGGGACCGTAATATTCATGACCACGATAGATAAGGCTGTCGATCATTCCGGACCAATCGAAGCGGGAGGCGCGATAGAAGCCAGTCTTGGCGTCGGGAAGATACAGCCTCACGAGAAGATCGGCGCTGGAGAGTTTCCCCGACGGATATTCCGCCGCGCAAAGCGATGCAGCCGCAAGGTACGTTGCCAGGGCAATTCGAATCATCGCTAACACGATACTACCGTCAGGCCGGGATCAACATCTGATCGCGAGTAGAAATGAACTCGATCGGAACTTCGGCCATAAATTGTCATCTGGTAGCGTACTGTTGCCTTGGTAAATTGAATTGTATGTCGAATCAAACCCGTCCTTACGAACCCCTAACCTCCCAAAACGCGGCGCTTGTCCTTGTCGACCATCAAGTAGGCCTCATGACCGGGGTCCGCGACTATTCCACCGGCGAGCTAAAACACAACGTCGTAGCCCTGGCCAAAGCGGCTAAAGTGCTGAAGCTCCCGATCGTGGCTACCACGACGGCGCGCGACAGCATGTGGGGCCCTACGTTCCCGGAACTCGTCGAAGCGCTCCACGGCATCGAGATCATCGACCGTTCATCGGTCAACGCATTCGACGACGCGCGCGTGTCTCGCGCCATCGAGGCGACCGGCCGCAAGAAACTGATCTTCGCTGGCATCTCGCTCGAAGTCTGTGCAGCGTTTCCCGCCATCACAGCCGTGGGTAAGGGACTCGACGCCTATGTGGCGGTCGACGCGTCGGGAACATTTAGCGAAACCAAGAGGCAAGTCGGACTCCTGCGCATGCTACAGGCGGGTGTCATCATCTCGGATTACACGACCTTGATGGTTGAAATTCTCAAGGACAACGGGCGGCCGGAGGCCGGAGAGGTCTACGAGGCCATGGACATGGGCTGGGCCAAGCTTGTCGGTCAAATCGCGCACGCGTACGGAAAGTAAGCCACCAGGAGAAAACACATTCGGCTTGCGCCCGCGCGTGTGCTTGGAATACTACTGATCCACGCCCGTTCTCATTATCGAACGACCTCCGAGGTCTGTAGTCATATAGGACTTTGCGCAGGCTACTGCAAAAGCCTACTTTCCATCCACCGAAAACGCCAACAGGACGTTACCCGGCATGCCTCCTAAATTCCCAAACCCGGAGTTGACGTAAACCATTCCGCCGACCACTGCTGGGCCGCCGCCGTCCAGCGATCCTCCGCGCGCCTTTCCGCCGTTCACCGCGTCGTATTCGCGGGCTGTGTCGAAATCCCAAATGATTTCGCCTGTGTCGTTTCGATATGCGCGCAGGTGTCCGTCTACCGAGCCAGAAAACACAACGCCGGGAATCGCGGTGACTGCGCCCGATTGCGCCGGACTACATTTCGTGCGCGCGCCGCATCTGGGCGGAGCCGCGCTCCACAGCTGCTCGCCGGTTTGCAATCGAAGCGCGAACAAGCCTCCGCCCTTTTCCGGATCGAGTTCCATCGTGGACCCCACCACTCGGAATACGACGTCGGAAAGCGCGACATACATCCGATCCGAGTCCGCGGCCGAACCCCATTGCATTCCGCCGAGCGCGCCACCTTTCCCGACGCGCCTTTGCCACAGCACCTCGCCTTTTTGATCCGGATCGATAGCGTGCGCCACGCCGGATTTCTGGCCGAGGACTAACGCCCGTTTTCCGTTCGGGAGCGATACCAAAATGGGGGGCTGGCCAAAATCGGCGTCCGGTCCGCTCGAATCCGGGCAATTCGTTTTCACCGCTCGATCGCAATCCACGGTGTAAGCGTCGCCAGCGGTCAATTGACGGGACCAAAGCATCTTGCCCGTAGCGCGATCCAAGGCCAGGACTGCATCGCTGGTCCCGGTAGGTGGATCGGAGTAATTGTCACCCGTGGCGACATAAATCGCATCGCGCTTTTCGTCGATGGTTGGCGTTGACCACACGCCAGCGCCCGAAGGTCCCCAGCGCTGAATGCCACTCTTCGTTTTTGTGGTCGGCTGGGGAACTTCGGCGACAGTGTAGGTTTTCCAGATCTGCTTGCCCGTGACGCCATCCAGTGCTACGACGCTGCCGCGAAACGTGCAGCACTCCGCGGTGGGCATGTCCGCCCCGATGCCCTCTTCGCCGGACGAAACTCCAAAATAGACCACGCCCCTATAGAAATTGGGAGCGGCCGTGAGCATGGTTGCGTAGTGATCGTCGACACGGGTCTTCCAAAGCAGCTTGCCGCCAGCGAAGTCGACCGCGTATGCATTCCCGGCCGCGTCGCCGAAAAACACGGCGGAGGTGTTACCCAACGGACCCGCGATCACCCCGCCGCGGATCGGCGCAGCGGTATCGAAAACCCAGTAAACACAGCCCGCTTTGGCGTCCAGCGAGTAGAGCTTGTTGGCCTGACTGCCGGCGAACAACCGGTTGCCCGTTACCACCGGCTGGCCGCGCGCGAGCGTAACATCGCCCAAACTGAAGGCCCATTTCAGACGGAGCTTAGGGACATCGGCGAGGCTGAGGCCGGCTGCTTCCGTGGATTGAAAACGCGCATTCGTGGGCCCGGCTCCGAAGCCGTTCCAGCCGGGCCCCCGCGCATCGCTGTTGGGTGCAGCGCCGCAGTAGGCGGACTGAGGCAGAGCGGGAGCATCTTTCATCGGTCCGCCACTCAGGTAATTGGCGAGCGCAATGCGCTCCGGAGAGCTCAAGCCTTGCGCTTGCGTTCGCATGTTGCCCGATTCGAGCGTCCTCAGAATGGCGGCGCCACTCATGATGCGCAGAGCCGAGACAGCGGGCGTTCGACCGGTGGGAGAATCGTGGCACCTCGCGCAGCGCGCCTGGTACAGCGCCGCGCCGTCCTGAGCGAAGGCCGAGCAAGCAAGGAGCACAGACCAACACACCTTCATCGATGTTGGTCAGTATAACGAAGCCACGCCTCCCTAACTAAAGCGCGCCCAACTGGCGTTGGCCGGCGTCCAATCCAAAAGCTTCAAATGGAAGTCCAAGGCGTGCTAAGTTTGCCAGAGATTCTCGAGTTGGGGAGGACGGCATGAAAATCCTTTTACCTCGCAGCGCTGCTGTTTCCGTGTGTTTGCTTACCCTGGTGTGGTCGACCCGCCTAACGGCCGACGTTACAGGATCTATTGTCGGGGTTGTTCGCGATAGTTCCGGCAGGGTGATCGCCGATGCACGATTAGTTGCCACCGAGGTGGATACCAACGTAAGCAAGACAACCTCGCCTGAATCGGACGGGCAATATCACCTTCTTGCGCTGCCGGCTGGCAGGTATCGGGTTGCAGTGTCGGCGCCCGGGTTCCAGCAGTTCGTCACCAACGACGTCGATCTGAAAGTGAACGACCAACTGCGGATCGACGCGACACTGTCCCCAGGCGCGCTGGAGGAGCGTGTCACGGTGCAAGCGAATGCGGTGCAGGTGGAGACCGAAAGTACACAGCTGGGTGGCACCCTGGAAGCGGCGCAAATTTTAGCCATGCCATTGAACGGTAGGAGCTTCCTGGATCTGCTGCCGCTGCAATCGGGTGTTGCGCCCTTGACCTCCGGCACGATTCCCAATGACCGGCCGGTCTCCGGCTTGATTTCTAACCCCGGAAACGTGTCCGTGAACGGTCAGCCCGAAAGCGCCAACCAGTTCCTGGTCAACGGCGGGGACGTGAACGAAGGCAAGGACATGGGTGCCGGGCTGATCCCGAATCTGGATTCCATTCAGGAGTTCCGGCTCATCACCAACAGCTTCGACGCCGAATATGGCAAGTTCAGCGGCGCCATTGTGAACGCGATTACTAAATCCGGGACCAACAGCATCCACGGCGACGCCTTCGAGTTTCTACGCAATAGTGACATGGACGCCCGCAGTTTCTTCGAGCCTTCCGTCGGTGAATTGCGTCGCAATCAGTTTGGCTATGCGGTGGGCGGCCCGATCTGGAAGAACCGGCTGTTCTGGTTCAGCGACTATCAGGGAACCCGGCAAGTTCAGGGGGCCGATACAGGTCTCATCCAGGTTCCGACGCAGGCCGAAAAACAAGGGATTTTCGACCCGTCGCAGCTTACCGGCGCGGTGCAGGGCAGCTACTGGGCCCAGGTGCTTTCACAACGTTTAGGTTACCCGGTAACGAACGGAGAACCGTACACCTCGGTTTTTCCGGGCGGCGTGATCCCGACCCAAGCTTTCGATCCTGTTGCTGTCAACGAGCTGAAATACTTTCCTGTAGCCAATCTCAACCCGGCTAGCGGTCTGTACGAAAACAATAGCGCCAAGGGGACCGTGTCGGACAACAAGATCGGGGAGCGCATCGATTTTGTAAATCAGAAGACGGGTACGTGGTCGTTCTACTACCACCTCGACAATACTTTGGCAGTCAACCCGCTATTAGGACAAGCGTACATGCCTCAACCGGCCCTGCCGGGTTTTCCTGATTCGGCGCCGCAACGAGCGCAAATGTTCACACTGAGCAATACCAAGACGTTCGGGCCCACACTGGTGAATGAAGCCCGGCTGAGTTTTTTCCGTACCAGGATACAAACCGCAGAGCCCAGCTCCAGCACAACAGTCAGTCTCGCCTCGCAAGGATTCACCACCGGCGCGGGCACACTGGGCATTAATCCTTCTGGGCCGACGGGCTACCCGCAGTCCTTGCCTCCGTTGCAGTTCAACAATTACGCTATTGGTAATAACTGGTTGAATTTGTACCAGGCCAACACGACTTTTCAAGGCTTCGACGCGTTGTCGAAGGTGATCGGGTCCCACCAGCTCAAATTCGGCGGCGAATTTCGATACTATTACCTCAACGTACGCAACATCTGCGGACCGAACGGGTACTTTTCGTTCAACGGCCAGGAAACCGGTAGCGATTTCGCCGACTTTCTGTTGGGCGCTCCAGCGGGCTACGTACAGTGCAGCGAGCAATTTCTGAACAACCGCGCGAAGTACGGCGGACTTTTCATCCAGGATTCCTGGAAGGCACGGCCCAATCTGACTGTGAATCTCGGTCTGCGCTGGGAGGTTGACCAGCCATGGTCGGACACCGAGGGCGAAGTCGAGACGGTGGTTCCGGGCGCGCAATCCAAACTATTTCCGACCGCTCCTCCAGGCCTGCTGGTGCCTGGCGATCCCGGCGTTCCGAGCACGGTTTCACCCACTCAGTGGCACACTTTCGCTCCCCGCGTGGGTATGGCTTGGTCGCCCAACGTTTCCGATGGCATTTTGGCGAAGATTCTCGGGGGACCAAACAAAACGAGCATCCGAGCCGCCTACGGAATTTACTATCTCGGCCCGGCGGATCTCGGCAATTTCACCCTGATCGGCGATGCGCCTTTCGGACTTTACTGGGCCAGCACCGCCCCGCCGGAGCTCGACACCCCGTTTGTCACTCGTTCGACGGGCCAGTCGCAGGGTGAGCGCTTCCCATACACCTTCCCGGTAATCGGCAGCGCAGCCAACGCCAACCTGAACTTTGCGCAATACTACCCGATGTACGAATTCACCTATTTCGACCGGAACAAGCTCACCTATGCCGAGCATTACAACTTCTCGATTCAGCGCCAGCTTTCTGCGTCCACGGTGCTCACGATCGCGTATGTCGGCACACAAAGCCATCACGTCCAGGCGACTCTCTACCCGGGAGAGGGAAGCGCATCGCTTTGCCAGCAACTGAATGCCGAGGGAGCAACGCCGGCCTGTGGCCCTGGCAGTGAAACTTCCACATTCGCACTTCCCAATGGCAGCCAGGTATACGGCACACTTTTGCCCGTAGGAAACGCTGCTCTCGGCCTTGGCCCCTTGAATAATCAGGCACTCGGCCAGAAATATAACACTGTCGTTTATGGGCCGTCCGCATGGCTGGCCGACATCGGAAATTCCAATTACAACGCGCTACAGGTGACCGCACAACGGAGGGCACGCGACGTACCGTTCCTGGTAGCGTACACCTATTCGAAGTCTATCGACGATTACAACGGGCCTCTGAATCCGACGAACTTTGCCCTGAGTCGTGTTCTTTCGCCATTCGATCTTACGCACAATTTCGTTGCCAGCTACACATGGCAAATCCCTTTCGACCACGCGCTTGGCGCCTGGCCTAAGCGCCTGACACAGGGTTGGACCATCAGCGGAATCAGCCGGTTCTCGACCGGCTTTCCTGTTACGCTCAGCCAGGGTAACGATAACGCCTTGACGGCTATCGGCCTGGATGTTCCGTTTGTTACCGGCCCGGTGGTGACTCAAAATCCGCGCAACGCCGGCCCGAACGGACCGAACACCTACTTCCAACCGGGTTCTTTTACCGCCGAGGCGGTAGGGCAACTCGGCAATGCCGCGGTCCGCTTCTTCCACGGACCGGGCATCATCAACACCGATTTCGGAGCATCGAAGACCATCGCCATCAACGAAAGATTGTCCATCATGCTGCGCGGGGAGTTCTTCAATATTTTTAACCACGCCAATTTCACTGGGGTTGTCGGTAACATTGCCAGCAGCGAGTTTGGCACGGCAACAGGCACAATGCCTGGGCGCATCGGCCAAGTGAGTGGAAAGTTCATCTTCTAGCGAGAGGGCAAGCACGCCCCAAATGCCGCAATATTCGTGAAACGCGATTGACACGCGATATTCATTCCATGGCGAGACGTCCGGAATAAAATGGGGATTTCTGTAAGGAGACAACGCTATGTGTGCCGCGCCCGCTATGGTCTCGATTGGTGATGATGGGGTCCTCAATCGCGAGGTGTCGCAATCGCTGTCGGATGTTTGGATCGATCGCGACTTGAGTTGGCTGGACTTTAACGACCGCGTGCTTGCGGAGGCCCTCGATGGACGCACGCCGTTGCTGGAGCGCGCGAAGTTCCTGGCAATCTTCAGTGCAAACCTCGACGAGTTCTTCATGAAGAGGATGTCCGTTCTGCGCAAGGGCTCCACTCCAGAACGAACGCAACTGCGCGCTGCGATTCGCGAAAGGTTGCTGCGTAGTTTGGAGAGACAAGCCCATTGCTTTCGACAAGTGCTGGTGCCCGAGCTGGGTAAGCACGGAATCCACTTGAGACGGTGGGAAGAACTGGATGCCGCACAGCAGGACGAAGCCGGCGCTTACTTTGATTCGGAGATTTCGCCGGCACTGACGCCGCTAGTGTTCGATCCGGCGCATCCCTTTCCATTTCTGTCGACTCTATCCACCTCATTAGCGTTCCTGCTGCACGACGAGGGAAAGGAGATGTTCAGCTACGCCCGGGTGAAGGTGCCCACCGTCCTTAAGCAATGGGTCGCACTGGGGGAGGGACTCTCGCCGGGCGAGAAAGTTTTTACGCCGCTATACGAGCTGATCCGCGGCAATATTCATAAGCTGTACGGAGGCATGAAACTCACGGGCACGACATTGTTCCGTGTGACGCGCGATGCCGAGTTCGAAATCGACGATGATTCCGACGAAGCTCTGCGCGATGTCGTTCGGGAGCAAGTCCGTAAACGGCGCTACGAACCGGTGGTGCGGCTGGAGTTCGCGCGCGGCTCCGATCCAGTGATTCAAGAGATGTTGAGGGAGCGATTTGAGCTTTCGGACACGGACGTTTACGATCTGCCCGGCGAGTTGGATTACACGTCATTGTTCCAGATTGCTGGATTGCCGGTGGCGTCGTTGCGGGACTCCACGTGGGATCCGTTGCCGCCAGCCGCCATCGAAAGCAGTCACGATGTCTTCTCAGCCATACGCGCCGCTGATGTTTTGGTACATCATCCTTACGAAAGCTTCGAGGATAGCGTGGAGCACTTCATTGCGTCCGCCGCGGGCGACCCTGAAACCGTGGCTGTTAAAATGACAGCCTACCGCATAGGCGACGATACGCCGTTTGTGAAGTCGCTGGTGAAGGCCGCGGAGAACGGCAAGCAGGTGGCCTGCGTAATCGAGATCAAGGCGCGCTTCGATGAAGAGCGGAACCTGCATTGGGCGGCGGAACTAGAGCGAGCCGGGGCTCATGTTACATTTGGCATGCAGGGCCTGAAGACCCACGCGAAAGTCGCGCTAGTGGTTCGCCAGGAGACTTCCGGGCTGCGAAGTTACGTGCACATCGGTACCGGCAATTATCATGTGCGCACCGCGCGCCTCTATGCGGATTTCGGATTGTTCACTTGCGATCCTCGGATCACGCGAGATGTGGTGACTCTTTTCCATTACTTGACCGGCCGTTCGCATGCTCCCGTTTTTAAGGAGTTGCTGGTTGCTCCAACCGCGATGCGACCGCGTTTGCTGGACCTGATTCACAGGGAGATCGCCAACAAAAGGTCCAATCTCCCGGCTCGGATCGTTGCCAAAATGAACCAGCTCGAGGATCCCGAAATGATGGAGGCGCTCTGCGACGCTTCCGCGGCTGGCGTGCCAGTCGATTTGATCGTTCGGGGATTTTGCTGTTTACGCCCGGGCGTCCGAGGCCGCACGGAAAACCTGCGGGTCCGGTCGATAATCGGCCGCTTTCTTGAACATTCCCGCATTTTCCATTTCGCCGCTGGCCACGACGACCCGGTTCACGGTGATTTCTTCATCGGATCCGCTGACTGGATGTTCCGCAATCTTTCCAAGCGCGTTGAGGTAGTCACGCCGGTATTCGCTCTCGAGTCTAAACAAAAACTTTGGGAGGTTTTGGATATTTTTCTTCGAGACCGTCGGAACGCTTGGGTACTCGGCGAAGACGGAACCTATTCGCAGTTGCAACCGGGAGATCCGACGGATGGGGACATCGGCGATCGACCAGAGTTCGTGGGCACGCACGCGGCCTTAATGGAGTTGGCGCGCCGCAAAATCGAATAGTGTCTAAGCATGACGCGCAGCGGTCCGGAAATCGCGGACCAAACGATTATCCAATAACTTATCCTCAATGCTACAGCCGGCTCGGATGGCTCTGAAGCTCGATGTGGATGCGCCATATCTGGCCATTTATCGCGCTTTGGAAACCCCCAGCTCAATCGGCGCCGGAGTCCTCGGAATTACAAAAGTACGTGGGCACGTGTTTGCGGACGGCGTGTCCCTACTCGATTGCATGCCGGTGCTGGCGCCCGCCCCCAAGCTTATTTCAT
>Ga0210383_10001499_pt1 | contig 21389 bp, 19 predicted proteins | sample IncBWC14OmetaG_FD_160072 | JGI IMG/M metagenome (GOLD analysis project Ga0210383, IMG submission 160072) | Forest soil microbial communities from Barre Woods Harvard Forest LTER site, Petersham, Massachusetts, United States - Inc-BW-C-14-O ... | reverse complement strand
AAGTTGCGCCCGCGGAACCGGGCGCCGAGTGCCGGGCCGGTCGCGCCGTCAAGCCACTGGCCGCCCTGGAACTCCGAGCTGAACTCGGCCGGCGTCTGGATGTCGCACACCAGCTGCCAGACCGTGGCAGGCGGCGCGTCGATGCGCAGCTCGGCCTCCGTCGTCGGGCAGTCGGCGTATCTGAGCTCAGTGCCTTCCACGGTGGCATGCTACGCCGCACCTGGCCCGGAGCCCTAGCGTCACAATGAGGCTATGCAGGTAGGCATCGCGGCCCACGTGGCCTCGCAGCGGGACGCTGACTTCGTCCGGGACGCAGAGCGGATTGGGGCCACCTCAGTGTGGGTGGCCGAGGCGTGGGGTCAGGACGCGATGACGCCGCTGGCCTTCCTCGCGGCGCAGACCGACCGGATCAGCCTGGGCTCCGCGATTGCCCAGCTCGGGGCCAGGACACCGGCAATGCTGGCGATGTCGGCCATGTCACTGCAGCTGCTGTCGGGCGGCCGGTTCCGGCTTGGCGTCGGCACCAGCGGACCGCAGGTGATGGAAGGCTGGCACGGGGTCAGGTTCGATGCGCCGCTGGCGGTGACCAGGGAGACCATCGAGATCGTCCGGATGGTCGCGGCCGGCGAGCGCCTGAGCCACCGGGGCCGGGTCTACCAGCTGCCGCTACCGGGCGGGCAGGGCCGCGCTATCCGTTCCATGCTGCCGCCGACGCCGCTCCCCGTTTACGTCGCTTCGCTCGGTCCGCGCAACCTGGAGCTGACCGGCGAGCTAGCTGACGGATGGATCGGCAACACGTTTATGCCCGAGCACGCCGACGTCTTCCTCGACCGGCTGCGGGCCGGCACCGCGGCAGCCGGCCGGTCGCTGACCGACCTTGACCTTGTCATCCCGGTTGCCGTCGACATCACTGCAGACGAGGAAGCGGCGGCCGCGGCCGCGCGCCGGCACGCCCGCGGCTATGCGTTCACCATCGGCGCCATGGGCTCGAAGGAGCACAACTTCTACAACGCAGCCTTCACCCGCCAGGGCTACGGCGCCGATGTTGAGGCCGTACAGGCGCTATGGCTTGCTGGCCGGCGGGAGGAAGCGGCCGACCGGGTACCGGTCGAGCTCGGCGCTAGGACCAATCTCATCGGCACGCCCGCCATGATCGCGCAACGGCTCCGGCTGTACCGGGACGCTGGCGTCACGACGCTGCAGGCCAAGCTCGACGGAGACCGTAGCCACCGGCTCGATACGCTCGCGCAGCTCATCGAGCTGACAGCCGCCGTGAGCCAGGAGGGCGCCGTGAGCCAGGAGGGCGCCGTGAGCCAGGAGCGACCGGTGAGCCAGGAGGGACCGAACTGACTCTGACGGGCCGTTCGTGAACCGTACCGGCGCCCAGGGCGTCGTATATGTGAGAGCCAATCTTGATGTCATGCTTCTGTACTAGAATGGGGTTCGGGTTGCGTCAGGAAGCCCGGACGAGGCGGACACCCTGACGTGGCGGCGGGCCCGACTACGACCGCACAGGTAGTCTCGCCAGTAGGATGGCGCGCCACGTTATCCGGGTACGCCGGCAGGCCTTGTCCTCTCAAGACAAAACTGTCGGCGCAAGAAAAAAAGTTAACGTAACGATGCACGCCGTCACCGCGTCCGCACCCGGCCTCGGCGCGTGAAGGAGGCCGGGAGACTGTGACCAAGCAGGTCCAGCAGCTCGATCGTGTGATCATCAGGTTCGCCGGCGACTCCGGCGACGGCATGCAGCTCGCCGGTGACAGGTTCACCCAGGAGACTGCGACCTTCGGCAACGACCTGTCCACGCTGCCAAACTTCCCGGCCGAGATCCGCGCCCCGGCTGGCACGCTGCCCGGCGTATCCAGTTTCCAGCTGCACTTCGCTGACCACGACATCCTGACCCCGGGTGACGCGCCCGACGTGCTGGTCGCGATGAACCCGGCGGCACTGAAAGCCAATCTTGACGACGTACCGCGTGGCGCGGACATCATCGCCAACACTGACGAGTTCACCAAGCGCAACCTGGCTAAGGTCGGCTACCTGGCGAACCCGCTCGAAGACGGCTCGCTGGAGGCCTATCAGCTGCACGCCATCCCGATCACCTCGGTGACGGTGAAGGCGCTCGAGGACTTCGACATCACCCGCAAGGACGCCGAGCGAGCCAAGAACATGTTCGCGCTCGGATTGCTGTCCTGGCTGTACAACCGCCCGGTCGAGGGCACATTCAAGTACCTCGACTCACGGTTCGCCGCCCGGCCCGAGATCCTCGCTGCCAACAAGGCCGCCTTCCGGGCTGGCTGGAATTACGGCGAGACGACCGAGGCGTTCTCGGTCCAGTACGAGGTCAAGCCCGCCCCGCTCAACCCCGGTAAGTACCGCAACATCACCGGCAACGCTGCGCTGGCGTTCGGCCTGGTCGCCGCGTCCCGGCGCTCAGGGCTGCCCCTGTTCCTTGGCTCCTATCCGATCACCCCTGCCTCCGACATCCTGCACGAGCTGTCCAAGCTCAAGCGCTTCGGTGTGCGCACCATGCAGGCTGAGGATGAGATCAGCGGCGTCGGCGCGGCGCTCGGCGCTTCCTTCGGCGGTGGCCTCGGCGTGACCACCACCTCCGGCCCTGGCATGTGCCTGAAGCAGGAGACCATCGGCCTGGCCGCTTCGGTCGAGCTGCCGCTCATCATCTGCGATATCCAGCGGGCTGGCCCGTCGACGGGCATGCCGACCAAGACGGAGCAAGCGGACCTGCTGCTGGCGCTCTACGGCCGCAACGGCGAATCCCCGGTCGCGATCGTCGCGCCAGCGACACCGGCCGACTGCTTCGATACCGCGCTCGAGGCTGTGCGCATCGCGGTGAAGTACCGTACCCCGGTGATCATCTTGTCCGACGGGTATCTCGCCAACGGCTCGGAGCCGTGGCGGATTCCGAGCGTGGACGGCCTGCCCAAGCTGCGGGATGAGTTCAAATTCGCAAGCGGGAACGTGGTCGTCGACGGGGCTGCCGGCCCGCCCTTCCTGCCGTTCCAGCGGGATCCGAAGACCCTGGCCCGGCCCTGGGCCGTACCGGGTACGCCCGGGCTCGAGCATCGCATCGGCGGTATTGAGAAGGCCGACGGGTCCGGAACCATCTCCTACGACCCGGATAACCACGACACGATGGTGCGCCTGCGCCAGGCCAAGATCGACGGTATCGCGGCAGACATCCCTCCGGTCGAGGTCGACGACCCGGATGGCAGCGCCCGGGTGCTGGTACTCGGCTGGGGCTCGACCTACGGCTCGATCGGCGCCGCGGTGCGCCGCGTCCGCACGGCTGGCGGCTCCATTGCGCAGGCGCATCTGCGGCACCTGTCGCCGCTGCCGGCCAATCTCGGCGACGTGCTGCGGTCCTATGACAAGGTGCTGGTGCCCGAGATCAACCTGGGCCAGCTGGCGCTTTTGCTGCGCGGCCGCTACCTGGTCGACGTGGTCTCCTACAACCGGGTTCGCGGCCTGCCGTTCAAGGCCGCCGAGCTAGCGAACGTCATCCAGGATGTGATCGGCAATGTCTGACACCACCGCCAACGACGCCGAGTTCCCCGAGCCGCAGCACCGGTTCGGCTCGCTGACCCTGGTTCCCAAGGCCGACGAGAAGCAGTCCATGAAGGACTTCAAGTCGGACCAGGAAGTCCGCTGGTGCCCTGGCTGCGGTGACTACGCCATCCTGGCGGCCTTCCAGGCATTCCTCCCTGAGCTGGAGATCCCGCGGGAGAACCTCGTGATCATCTCCGGCATCGGCTGTTCATCGCGCTTGCCCTACTACGTCAATAGCTACGGGATGCACTCGATCCACGGACGCGCCCCTGCGATCGCGTCCGGTCTGGCCGCGTCCCGGCCCGACCTGTCGGTCTGGGTGATCACCGGCGACGGCGACGCGCTGTCGATCGGCGGCAACCACCTGATCCACGCGCTGCGGCGAAACGTCAACATCAAGATCCTGCTGTTCAACAACCGGATCTACGGGCTGACCAAGGGCCAGTACTCGCCTACGTCCGAGCAGGGCAAGGTGACTAAGTCAACGCCGTTCGGCTCGCTGGACACGCCGTTCAACCCGATATCGCTGGCGCTGGGCGCCGAGGCCGGCTTCGTCGCGAGGACGATCGACTCCGACCGCAAGCACCTGACGAGCGTGCTGCGGGCGGCTGCCGACCACAAGGGCACGGCGTTCGTGGAGATCTACCAGAACTGCCCGATCTACAACGACGACGCGTTCCTGCCGATCACCGAGCCCGGCGAGCGGGACCAGCGGCTGATCCGGCTCGAGCACGGCCAGCCCATCCGATTCGGGACTGACGGCAGCCAGGGCCTGCGCGTCGGCCGGTACGGCGGACTGGAGGCCGGGCAGGCAGCGGGCGCCGACCCGGACTCGCTGCTTGTGCACGACGCGCACGCGAGCGATCCGTCTTACGCGTTCGCGCTCTCCCGACTGGACAGCTCGGACTTCGCGCACACGCCGATCGGCGTGTTCCGCGCGGTGGAGCGGCCTAGCTACGACGAGGCGATGTCGGCGCAGATCGAAGAGGCCAGGCTGACGCAAGGCGACGGTGACCTCGCCGACTTGCTGGCGGGCAGCGACACCTGGCAGGTCGGCTAGCCGTGTCGATGCCGGGCGCCGCTCGGCCGGCCCACTCGGCTGGCAGCGCGCGTACGCCAGCGAAGGCAAGCGCGGTCCGGGTTGATCGGGCCGGCCCCGTCACCACGGTGATCCTGGACCGGCCCGAAGTACGCAACGCCGTCGACGGCCCGACGGCCGCGGCGCTCGCCGAGGCGTTTGCCGACTTCGACGCCGACGCGGACGCCGCGGTCGCTGTCTTGTTCGGAGCCGGCGGCACTTTCTGTGCCGGCGCTGACCTCAAGGCCATGGGCAGCCCGGACGGCAACCGGACTGAGTCAGGGGGGACCGCCCCCATGGGTCCGAGCCGCCTGCGCTTGTCCAAGCCTGTCATCGCCGCCGTCGCCGGCCACGCCGTCGCCGGCGGACTGGAGCTGGCGCTATGGTGCGACCTGCGCGTCGCTGAGGAAGACGCCGTCTTCGGGGTCTTCTGCCGGCGCTGGGGCGTGCCGCTGATCGACGGCGGCACGGTCCGGCTGCCCCAGGTCGTCGGCCTCGGCCGGGCGCTGGACCTGATCCTGACTGGCCGGGCGGTCCCGGCCGCCGAGGCCTACCAGATGGGCCTGGTGTCGCGGCTGGTCAAGCACGGGGACGCGCGCGAAGAGGCCGAACTGCTCGCCCGCCAGATTGCCGCGTTTCCGCAGGCCTGCATGCGCAGCGACCGGGCCTCGGCCCTGGAATCGGTCTCGCTTGGTCTCGACGACGCGCTGGCGAACGAGTTCGCGCATGGGATGGCGACGCTGGCGGACCCGGGCGTCGTCGAGGGCGTGTCCCGATTTCGCGGCGGCGCGGGTCGCGGCGGCGCATCGGCCTGACGCCGCGTCGTCAGCGTTCAGCGGTCGCGTCCCGCGGCTTGTCGTTCAGGTCTTGCCCAGCTTTTACGACATCGCGTACTCGGCGACCCAGGCCACCGTCATGGTCTCGGTCCCGTTGGGGGGCTGCGCCGGGCCGAGATTCTGGGACTGGATGTCGAGGTTCATCGCGATGTTCGGCCAGGAACCAGTGTCGCTCTGACTCACGCTGCCCACCGACTGCCCATCGACGGTGAAAGTGATGGTGCTGGGGGTCCACTGCACGCCGTAGGTGTGCCACTCGGTGGCATTGTTGTTGTTGACATTCACGTGCACCTGATTGTCGTTCTCACCGTTAGGCCCTGGATGCACGGTCGCCAGATAGTTGCCGCGATAGCCGCCGCTATCTTCGAAGAAGTCGATCTCCGGTGGCCATACGTTGCTGTCGGGCCACAGCAGCAGAATGTTAGAGATATTGAAGTTCGGCTCGTAGTCGCCCTTCATGCGTACCTGATACATGCCGTACGTCTGCGGGTTCCCGCCGAAACTCACCCCGCCGGTGGCGCCGTTGCTCGCGTAGAAATGCAGCTCGCCGCCGCTGACGGCGACATTAGCCGGGTCCCACTGGCCATCGGGATCATTGCCAGGCTGTCCGGAGTAGGCTCCCCAGTTCGACGGCAGAGAGTTACCGGGGAAGTCCGTCGAATAGGTCAGCCGCCAGCCGGGAACGTTCCCTGGCACCCCGGCACCGGACGGGGCAGCGGGGGCGGCCGGCTGGCTGGCCGCGCTTTTGGTCGGTGTCGCACTGGCTGCGGGAGAGACCGAGCCTGTCGACAGCTCAAAACGACCGCCAGCGTCCGGCGCGGTCGTTCCGGACCGTGCGGGCGACTTCGCCGTGAGCGCGGTGGGCACCGAATTCAAGCTGATGTGCCTGATCACCGCCGCCGCTCCGACGCTGAGCGTCACGACAAGGAGAGTGGCTACCGCTACGACGAGCCGCCGGCGACTGATGCTCCGCCTCGGGCGCTGTCGGCGTCGGGCGCCGCGGTGGTTTCGATCACCACGCCCCGCGCCAGTGCCGCGGTCCTCGTCGTCCCATGCCGCGTCGAGCTCGTCCCAGTCGTTCTCCTGGTCGTCCTGCATGACCGCAGCCCACGCGCCAACGCCGCTGTGCCACCCGTCCGGACTCGGCTGGACTTCCCAGCCGTCGTCGTCGACCGCAGCCCACGCGCCAACGCCGCTGTGCCACCCGTCCGGACTGGGCTCAGCCGCCCCGGCGGCTACGTAATCAGTGCCATCAGCAGCGCTATGACGGCGCCACGGCTCGTCAAGGCCATACCCGTCGAGTTCATCAGCGGGGCGCCCGCTCATGTAGGTCCTAACCGTCGCCTTCGGCCGTAGCCGTGCTAAAACTGCGACCACAGCATATGACGCGGGCTCTCGATACGCAGGTCGTTCGGGTGTGTCGTCTGGTCGGTCAGGCCTTCCACAGCTCGACCGAACGGATATTAAGAGAGCCCGAGCACACACCTGGAGTCGTCGGGTTCACCGAGTCGGCGAGATTAGCGATGAAAAACATCGGCAATTGAGGCACGGCAATGCGGTCCACAAAATACTCCTTGCCGTCTATGAACCAGGTGAGCTGTGATCTCGTCCAGGACAGGCCAAACGTATGCCAGGCGGTCCCGATGAGGTCCGGCGGTAGTTTAAACCGAAGCTGACCCTGACCCACCGGATGGAGGAATTCTGCGGATTCCTGGTCGACTCCCCAGTGCTCCAGGATGTCAATCTCAGGCGGCCACTGGCCGTTCGCCGCCTCGAGCCACAGGGCGGGCCACATGCCAGGCTCTTCCGGGATCTGAGCGACTACCTGGAGATATCCGTACTTAAATTGCAGGCCTGGGTCCGAGGTGACTATTCCTGACCGGCAAGCAAAGGTCTGCGGGCTGCCATCTTTCGCAGTGCCAGCCGTGGGAATCTTCTGCGCGACGAGATGAAGGGCCCCGCCGTAGACCTGGTCCTGGGCGGGCAAGTACCACTCGAACTCTTTATTACCGGAATTGGTGCAACCCGACGGGCTGCCGTCCGAGTCTCCGGGGTACGGATAGCAGGTGCCCCACACCGAAGAGTCCAGCCCCGATCCCGAGAAGGTGGCGCTGAAGACCGGATTACCGGTCGGCTGTATCACGCCCGGGTCGGCAGCCGGTTGCGAGGGGGTCGGCGTAGGTGACGGCGAGGACGACGGAGAAGCGGTAGCCGTACGAGCAGCTGACGACACGGGAGCGGAGGGGCTACCAGCGCCAGCTGCCGTGCTATTCGAGGCACTGGCTAGGCTTAGACCCCAGTACACGACGGCCGCCACGACCAGAACGCTGGCCGCCACGGCCACAACGCCGGCCCCCATGGTAAGCGCGCGGGCTGGCGGCTTCCCCAGCCTCATCCGGCTACCTCCCACGTGGAATGCCTGTTCGGGCGCCAGCAGCTTATCGCGCCCGTTGCCTGAATCGGTCCGACCTGCACCATTGCGGCCGCGGGCTGCCGCTCGACTGCAGGCGGCTGCTGCGGGGCGGCTGGCAGATTTGCGAGAATTGCCACCGTGGACGCCGAAGAGCTCGAACGGGCGTACCGGGCCGAGGCCACCACGCTGCGGGCAACGCTGGCGAGGCGGCTCGGCGACGTGGGTCTGGCCGAGGAACTGGTTCAGGACGCGTTCGTCGAGGCACTCGAGCACTGGCAGGCGGACGGAGTCCCGCCGAACCCAGGCGGCTGGCTGACCACGACGGCCTGGCACAAGGCGATCGACCGGCAGCGGCGGGTCCGGACTGGCCGGGAGAAGCTGGCGCTGCTCGCTGTCACGGCGGACCGCACGGGTGGCGGCGAGCCAGCGCCGGATTCCGACGACGACGACCTGCTGAGCCTGGTCTTCGCCTGCTGTCACCCAGCGCTGCCAGCCGACTCCCAGATCGCGCTCACGCTGCGGGCCGTGTGTGGCCTGACGACTGCGGAGATCGCGGCCGCGTTCCTGGTCAGTGAGCAGGCGATGGGACAACGGCTGTCGCGGGCCCGCCGGTCGCTGCGCGACGCGGGCGTGGCCGTGCGGATACCCGATCCTGACGACCTCGGCGAGCGGCTCGCAGCCGTGCTTGCCGTGGTCTACCTGGTGTTTAACGAGGGCTACCTGGCCAGCGCTGGGCGAACGCCCGCTCGCCGGGACCTCGCGGCCCAGGCGGTGTCGCTCGCGCGGCTGCTGCACCGCCTGATGCCGCGCGAGCCAGAAGCCCTCGGCTTGCTGGCGCTGCTGCTGCTGCATGAGTCGCGCGCTGCCGCCAGGTTCGACGGGTGGGGCCGCCTGATCCGGCTGGCTGACCAGGACCGCAGCCGTTGGGACGGCGAGCTGGCAGCCGAGGCGACCGGCCTGCTCGACCGGGCGATCGCACTGCGTCAGCCGGGCCCTTACCAGGTCCAGGCGGCTATCGCTGCGCTCCACTCAGCGGCGCCGGCCTACCCGGAGACTGACTGGCACCAGATCCGGCTGCTGTATGACCGGCTCCAGGGCATGACGCCGTCGCCGGTCGTCCTGCTCAACCGGGCGGTCGCCACCCGGTACTCGCTCGGCCCGCAGGCGGCGCTGGCCGAGGTCGAGCCGCTCGCGACCGAACTGGACGACTACCGGCTGTTCCATGCGGTCCGGGCCGAGCTGCTCACCGCCGCCGGCCGGACCGCCGACGCGAGGGAAGCGAACGAGCGAGCGCTCGCGCTGGCCGCCAACCCAGCTGAGCGCGAGCTCATCGCCCGCCGGCTGGCTACCTGAGCCGCCGGCCTACATCTCCACCACGGCTACATCTCCACCACGGCTACATCTCCACCACGGCTACATCTCCACCACGGGCCGTACCTCGATCGTGATCAGGCCTCGATCCACGCCCGGCCAGGTCCTGCCGATCTCAATCGCCTCGTCGACGCTAGCTGCCTCCAGCACCGAGTACCCGCCGAGCACTTCCTTCGACTCGATGAACGGACCGTCGGTGACGCCGCCGGCCCGCGCTGTCTTAGCCGTTTCCGGTCCTTGCAGCTGGTGACCTCCGTCGGCGAGAGCACCGCTGCCGCCGTGCTTCTCGTACCACGCCATGATCTGGGCGTACCAGGCCTGCTGCTCGCCCTCGGACAGCTGGTTGACTGCGTCGGTGTTCATGATGAGCATCACGTACTTCATCTCGCCTGCCTCTTGCTGGTAGCTGGGGCGCCGACGGCACCCTCCTGTCCGATTCCACGAACCGCTCGACCCGGATTTCGACATTTTCTGGTAGCAAATTTCCGGTCAATTCCCACGGCGACCGCCAACCCGGACGCGAGCTTGCGCGTCATTGCAGTAGCGACGACCAGGGAGCCGCGATGGGCCGCAAGCGATGGACACTTGTAACTGTGCTGACAGTAGCCGGGTGCGTAGCGGCACTCGCCGCGGGGACTGCGATCCCCGCCACCGCCAGTGCCGCTGTTGCGACGACGAACATCTGCACCTCAGCTGCGCACCCGAGGATCGCCGGCCGGATGTCGCGTGGCATCGCAGCCGTCCTCGCTAACCGGCGAGGGTCCGTCGTGGGCCTGGCAGCCTCGGCTCCCGCCGACGGCCTGACCTGCGCGTTCCACCAGTGGCGGTATTTCTACTCAGCTAGCGTCGTCAAGGTCACCATCCTGAGCTCGCTGCTACTCAAAGAAGGCGCGCCCGGGCACCTGACCAGCAAACAGCGCAGCCTCGCTAACCAGATGATCACCCAGTCCAGTAACAGCGCAGCGACTGCGCTCTGGGATGAAGTGGGCATGCGTAGCCTGCAGCACTTCCTGGACGAGGCGGGCATGCGCCACACGATCCTCAACGGCCGCGCCTGGGGCCTGACCCAGATCACCGCACATGACGAACTGACGCTGCTCAACCTGCTCACCACCCCGGGCAGCGTGCTCAACAACAGGTCACGCGACTACGTACTGCAACTGATGTCCGAGGTCACTCCGTCCGAACGGTGGGGGGTGTCAGCTGGCGCGCCGGCCAGTGTCACTGTGCACATCAAGAATGGCTGGCTGCCCTATCCGGGCAGCGACGACTGGCGCATCAACAGCATCGGGGCGTTCACCGGCACGGGCATCACCTACCAGATCGTGGTCCTGACCGGACCGCCGGCGGGCAGCGGTCAGAGCGAGGGCTACGGCATCACCACCACCGAGAACGTGGCCGCCGTCATCAACAGGGGCCTGGCCGGGTGATTCGCCCGACGGCCGGGAGCTGGCCGATAATGTTGCGTGCTCCCAGCCGCCCTGCCCACACCCGCAGCCGAGTTCCCGGACTGGCGGTTCGCGCCCAATATCGGCGGGCACCCGGACCGTTACGAGCTTGAGAACAGGGCGCTGGACCAGGCTGGGGACGTGCTGGCGGCGATGCGCGCGATCGCCCCGTGGGCGGGGCGGACGATCGTCGACCTCGGTTGCGGTACCGGCTACTGGCTTGCCCGGTATTCGGCTGACGCCGCCCGCGTCATCGGTGTCGAGCCTGATCCGGCGCTGCGCGCGGCGGCCCATGGTGCCGCCGCACCACTGCAGGGTGCGGACGTGCTGGCGGGCTCGGCCGAGCACTTGCCGCTCGCCGATCGCAGTGCCGACATCGTGCACGCCCGCTTCGCCTACTTCTTCCCGCCGGGGACCGACGCCGGCCTGGTCGAGGTCCTGCGCGTGCTGCGGCCAGCCGGACACCTGGTCGTCGTGGACAACGATTACCGGTGGGGTGAGTTCGCCCGGCTGCTGGCGGCATCAGCGGTACGCCCGCCGCGGACGACGGCTGCCGCGGTCGACGCCTGGTGGCGGGAGCGGGGGGCAACCCGGTACGAGGTGCGCTCGCGGCTGGACTTCGCGAGCCGGGCCGAGCTGTCCGCGGTCTTGCACATCGAGTTCCCGGCTGACGTAGCGCGCGCCTGGCTGCGCCGTCATCCGGCGGCAACCGGGCTGAGCTATGGCTACGTGCTATTCGCGGTGCGCGCCTGACTGAGCGTGGCCAGCTGCTCGGGCGCAGCGGCGACCCCCGGTTCGGTGGCCCGGTGGCGTGACTGCGACGTCTTAGTCCAGCTCGCGGCTAGCACTCCGAGGCAGACCACGCAGGCGCCGATCACCTGAACGATCGTCGGCTGCTCGCGCAGCACGACGGCTGCCAGCACGAGCGCGCCGGCCGGCTGGAGCAACAGCAGCAGGGATGACATCGAGGCAGGCAGCCGGGGCAAGGACGAGGTGATGAGCAGCCAGCCCGCCGTCCCGCTGAGCATCGCCAGCATGAGCAGCCAGCCGAAGGCCGGCCAGGGGATCACGATCTGGAAGCCGCCGAAGAGCAGGCCGAGCACGACCGAGCCGATGGCCGCCCCGACGGTCGCGTCCGCCAGCTGGCCTGCCACATGTCGCGTCTGTCCAGCGTTGGCGCGCAAGGTCAGGAGGAAACACGCGTAAGCCGCCGAAGTCGCGAGGCCAAAGCCGACGCCGGCGGCCGGACGCAGCCCGGCCGCGTGCCCGCCCAGCATGCCCGACACGAGCACGACGCCAGCAAGCACAACGGGCAGCATGAACAGATACCGGCGGTCCGGTCGTTCCCGCAGCACAACCCACGCAAAGGCGGCGACGAACAGGACCTGGAGGTTACCGAGCACAGTCGCCACCCCGGCACCGACGTCGGCTATCGCGTGATTCCACAGCACGAGGTCCACAGCAAGGAACAGTCCGGCGATCAGCGCGTTGCGCCGGCGAGCTAGCGGCCGCGGTCCTAGGCGTCGCTGCTCGAGCGCCGCGAGCGGCAGCAGGACTGGGAGCGCCAGGGCGCAGCGAAAGAAGGCAGTGGTGGCGTCGCCGGTGTGCGCAAGCGTCACCAGGATCGCCGAAGACGAGATGCACGCGGCGCCTAGCACCGCCGCGAGCACCGGCGAGCCGACGAGACTGCTGCGACCGGTGGCGGTCATGACCGTTTCGTCGTACGGTACTGACATGGCAGCAACACTACTCGGCGCACGCGACAGGGGTCAAAGTCATTTTGATGCTGACCAGCTTGAGGCCATGGCGGGCTGTGTCGAGCTCGTCAACACTGGCCGGGCGCGAGCTGGGGATCAGCTACGCGAGCTATCCGACCTCCAGGCGATGGCAGACAGATACGCCTTCGCCGGCGTCCGGGGGACTGCGGCCGACCTGGTTAAGGCACGCGATTACCGGGACCGGCTTGACTCGATCGTCACTACGTGCGAGACGGGTGACGAGGACGACGCCATTGCTCAGATCAACGCGGTTCTCGCGCAGACGGGGGCCAGCCCGCAGATCGTGGCCCACGATGGCCGCGGCCCGCACCTGCACGTGTCCCGGCCGACCTCACCGCTCGCCGACCGGATGACCGCGCACTTCGCGATGGGCCTCGCCTGGCTCGTCGTCGCGGGCGAAGCCCGGCGCATCCGCAGCTGCGAGTCGCCAGCCTGCCGGGACGTGTTCGTGGATCTGTCCAAGAACCGGTCACGTCGCTACTGTGACAGCCGCACGTGCGGCAACCGCCTGCACGTAGCCGCCTACCGTGCTCGCAAGCACGAGGCGGTCGGCTAGCGGCGGTTCGCAGGTGGCAACCCGCCTCAGTCCTGGGGCGAGACCGTGACCAGTCCGGCGTCGCTCGAGGCTTTGCGGAGCCGATCGTCGTAAGTGACAAGGGCATCGAGTTCGGGAGCGAGGATGCGAGCGGTCGCAAGATGGATGGCGTCCAGCGATCGCAGGCTGCGGTCAGGCTCGTTCATAGCCCCCTCCACGACGTCGCCATCAATCGCGATGTAGGAGAACGCGAGGAGCATGTCCCGCGCCGCGGGCAACAGCGCGGGCCTAGCCCGGGCGACCGCACGCATAACCTCGATCCGCAGGAGCGCTGAACTGACCCACTCGGCTTCGCTATGGGCATCGTAGAAGGCCGCGAATGCGTTCGAATCCGTCTCTTCGACTAGGAGCTTGATCACGGCGGAGGTGTCGGCGTAATAGAGGCTCACCAGCGTTCCTCGTCCCGCATTGCGTTGAGAGTCTCGGAGAGGCTGTCACTGCCATCGCCTGGCAGCATGCGGGGACGGTAACCCGGTCGCCGGGCGAGCGACGCTCGCCCGGAGGCGACCAGGCGCGCCAGGATCGGCGTCGGCTCGCGTGCCCCGACGGGAACGATGCGCGCGACAAGCCGCCCGTGCTCGGTGACATCGATAGTCTCGCCATGCCGGACCCGCGCCAGGACCTCGCTCGTGTGGTGGCGCAGGTCCCTCAGTCCGACTGAATGTGCGTCCGTTGTCATGGCTACAATGTATCACAATTTTGTGGCCACATCAGCTGGCGCGCTGTAGGGACAGCGACGCCACCACCACCACGACGTATCCGGTGGACGGCCTGGTTCAGGAGTCCGCCGAGACAGATCCGATTGGGCCGCTGGCCCTCACGACCCCGATCGGGCAGGACACGCCAGTGCCGTGGTCAGGGCAGTACCCATACGGATTCTTGGCGTCGCTCAGGTACTGCTGGTGGTAGTCCTCGGCGAAGTAGAAGGTGCCCGCGGGCACGATTTCCGTCGTGATATCGCCGTATCCGGCCTCCGACAGTCTCTTCTGGTAATTCGCCCGCGACTCCTCGGCCTCGGCCTGCTGCCGCGGGGACTGGTAGAAGATCGCCGACCGGTACTGGCTGCCGACGTCGTTGCCCTGACGCATGCCCTGCGTGGGGTTATGGGACTCCCAGAAGACCTTCAGCAACTCGGCGTAGCTGACCTTCGCGGGGTCGAACACGACGCGCACAGACTCGGCGTGGCCAGTTCGGCCGCTGCAGACCTCCTCGTACGTCGGATTAGGGGTGAATCCGCCCTCGTAGCCGACGGCGGTCGAGACCACGCCGGGCGTCTGCCAGAAGTTCTTCTCTGCGCCCCAGAAACAGCCCAGCGCGAACTCGGCGACCTCGGTACCTGCCGGATACGGCGGCAGCAGCGACGTCTCGAGCACCTCGTGCCGAGCGGGGACCCGCATGGCAGTCTCGCGCCCCGGCAGTGCGTCCTGCGCCGTCACCATCTGCGCCTTGCGCTGTCCGAATATGCTCACTGTTCCTCCTCGCGTCGCCAAGCACAACGAGCCGGCCATGCCCTGGATTCCCCGCCCGCCGCTGGCCGGTACGCTGCGCCCGCTATACCCAGATATCTGGTTACTTGAGGTTGTTCAGGTTCAGCACCTGGTTCGCCGGCGGAGCGACCGCCTGCGGCGCTGCGTTCCACTGCGAGTAGGTGACCACCTCGTGGGTGCTCCCGCCGGTGGAGGCCGCTATCGGGTAGTGCTGATTCGAGGTGCTGACGTCCAGCTTGCTCCCGTCAGACGCGCGCAGCACCCAGGCAGAGTGGCCGTTGACGGTCGCCTTGCCAGCTTGAGTGAGCGCTGGCACCTGACCAGAGGTGAGCGGGGCGGTCAGGCTGTTCATGCTGAGATCGCCGGTGAGCTGACCCGCTTCGGCGGTGGTCAGCTGGAGCCACTTGCCGCAGACAACGGCGCAGGCACTAGCCGGCGCCTTGACCTCCTGGAGGAACGCAGGCGTCGCCTTGATGTAGGTCAGGTTGTTGAGGCCGACGACCTGGAACGGGGCCGCATTCTGACTGACAGTTCCGGACACGTCCCCGTTCCTGTGCAAATCCAAGTCCACGCTGATCGGAGTGCCGCTGCTGGTCAGGTTCCCGGTCACGTGCACGCTGCTTGCCTGCCGCACCGACGCCTGCATCGCGGTCAGCAGCGCAGCCGACGATGGCTCTTTGGGCGGAGCGCTCACCGAACCGCTCATTGATCCGCTGCCACCGCACGCCGTTATGACGATGGCCGCGCAGCCAGCGACTCCGGCAGTCAGCAGTTTGCCTAGCACGCCCATAAGGGCTGACTACCCCGTGCGCTCGACCACGAACTCGCACAAAGCCTCGAATGCCGTCCGGGCCGGGACGTCGGGCAGGCCAAGGATCTGTCTGCGGGCCTGGTCAGCCCAGCGCCGAGTGTCTGCCTTGGCCATGTCCATGGCCGGATGGCTCCGCAGCAGGCCCAGCGCCTCCTCGTGCAGCGCAGGATCAGTGAGCTCGCCCATGCTGAGCAGGTCGACGAGCCTGCCGCCAGCCCCGTCGGCTGACCGCAAGGCATGCAGCATCGGCAGCGTGCGCACGCCCTCGCGCAGGTCCGTGCCGGGCGTCTTGCCGGACTGCGCCGATTCGCTCGCCACATCGAGGATGTCGTCGGACAGCTGGAAGGCCACGCCGAGCGCCGCGCAGGCAGGCGTAATCCGCTCGACTACGCTCGGCGGCGCACCCGAGTACATCGCGCCGAACTGCCCCGCCGTCGCGATGAGCGAAGCCGTCTTCTCGGTCACGACCCGCATGTAATGCTCGAGCGGATCGTCGCCAGGCCGGCAGCCTATGGTCTCGGCGATCTGGCCCGTGACCAGACGCTCGAAGGTGTCGGCCTGAATCCTGATCGCGTCCGGACCGAGGCTGGCCAGGATCGCTGACGCCTTGGCGAACAAGTAATCGCCCGTCAGGATCGCGACGGTGTTGCCCCAGCGAGAGTTCGCGCTATCGCCGCCGCGACGGACAACCGCCTCATCCATCACGTCGTCGTGGTACAGGGTGGCGAGGTGGGTCAGTTCGACGGCCACGGCGGCCGGCACGACCCGCGGATCTCTGGGATCGCCGAACTGGGCAGCGAGCAGGACCAGCGTCGGACGGAATCGCTTACCGCCGGCTTCCATCAAGTGCGCGGAGGCCTCAGCGAGCACGTCGTGCCCAGCGTGCGCGGCCACGCGCAGGCCTTCCTCGACCAGGGCAAGCCCGTCGACGACATCGGACGCGAGCGCTGCGTCGGTGAGTTCCATCGGAACGGCGGCAATCACGTGGGTCCCCTCATGGCTCGCCGATCCTAGAACGCGGGCCAGTCATAGCTGAGGCTATCCTCCAGCCTTCACCAAGATATGCGCCTAGCTTGGCAACGGCTGGACTGCGGTCCTGCTAGCGGACGAACAGCGAGCTGGCCGCGTGGTTCGCCAGGTTCAGCAGCGGTTGCGGGACCACGCCGAGCACGATAGTCGCAACTGCGCCGATGGCGACGGCCACGCCGGTGTACGCGCTCGGCCGGATTACGACCGGACCCTCAGCCGCGGGCTCGCTGAAAAACATCAGCACGATGACCCGGACGTACGGGAACGCAAGGATGGCGCTACTGATCACGCCGACGATGACGAGCGGCAGTGCCCCGCCCTGGATAGCCGCGTTGAACACCGCGAACTTGCTAGTGAATCCGCTGGTGAGCGGGATGCCTGCGAACGCGATCAAGAACAGCGCGAAGACCCCGGCCACCAGTGGCGAGCGCTTGCCGAGGCCCGCCCAGCTCGACATGTGCGCCGCCTCACCGCCCCGGTCGCGCACCAGCGTCACGATGGCGAATGCGCCGATGGTCGCGAAGCCGTACGCGGCCAGGTAGAACATGCTGCCCGACAGGCCGGCCGTGTTGGCCGCGACGACGCCGGTGAGGATGTAGCCGGCTTGCGCGATCGAGGAGTAGGCGAGCAGCCGCTTCATGTCCGTCTGCGTGATCGCGATGATCGAGCCGACCAGCATGGTCAAAATGGCGACGCCCCACATAGCCGGCCGCCAGTCCCAGGTCAGCTGGCCAAACGCGACGTAGAAGACGCGCAGCAGCGCGCCAAAGGCCGCTACCAGCGTGCACGACGCCATCAGCGCGGTGACGGGCGTCGGCGAGCCCTGGTAAACGTCAGGCTTCCAGGCGTGGAACGGCACGGCCCCGATCTTGAACAGCAGGCCGAGGCCGACCAGCCCGATCCCGGCGTACAGCAGCGTCGCCGACTGCGTGCCGGACTGGGCGGCCGTCGCGATCGCAGACAGCTGCACCGAGCCCGAGAACCCGTACAGCATGGCCACGCCGAAGATGAAGAACGCCGATGAGAACGCGCCCAGCAGGAAGTACTTCATCGCGGCTTCCTGGGACAGCAGACGGCGGCGGCGCGCCAGGCCGCACAGCAGGTACAGCGGCAGCGACAGCACCTCGAGCCCGATGAACATTGTCAGCAGGTCGTTAGCCGCCGGGAACAACAGCATGCCGCCGACGGCAAACAAAGTCAGCGGGTAGACCTCGGTGTGCGCGACGCCGGCCAGTATGCCCTCGCGCTCCTCGGCGCTACCGGGAATGGCGGCGGCCTGCGGCGTGAAAGCGCTGACCTCACGCGACGACTCCGCGATCAGCAGCACGCTCACGAACGCGAGGATCAGGATCGTTGCCTGGATGAACAGCGTGGGCCGGTCGACGCCCACGGCGCCCACGGCGACCACGGCGCCGTGCTTACCGTCAGCGAAGATCGAACTGCGGGCAGCGAGCACGATGGTGAGCACGAACGCGCCCGCCAGGCTGCCGAGCGCCAGCACGATGTGCATCGGCCGTCGCAGGTCGCGAGCGGCGAACGCTTCGATCAGCACGCCCGCCAGGGCGGCGGCGAAGACCAGCAGCATCGGGGAGAGCAGGCTCCACTCGATGTGCGGGGCCGCGATAGTTGGCGCGGCAGCCGCCACGATCCGGGTCACCCCGAGCTCCCTTGCTTCAGTACAGGCGTCAGTGCAGGCTGTGTCAGGGTCGGCTGAGTCAGTGCAGGCTGGGTCAGTGCAGGCTGGGTCAGGCGGGTCGCCTGGCCCAGGTCAGGGACCCAGGCGTGGTGCACGAGACTGGTCGTACTCACCGGGCTGACCGGCTGGGCCGGATGCGGCGGTACCGGGTCAGTGGAATGCGTCCCCACCAGCGTGCTGTGCACGGCCGGATTGATGATGTTGAGCACCGGCTTGGGGTACACCCCGAGCACGATGATGAGCGCGATCAGCGGCCCGACGGCCCACAGTTCACGTGGCTTCAGGTCAGGCATGTTCGCCACCTCGGCCCGCACCGGCCCGGTCATCGTCCGCTGGTACATCCACAGGATGTAGATCGCGGCCAGGATGATGCCGAGCGTCGCCAGGATCGCGGCTGCCTCGTACCTGGTGAAGGTGCCGACGAGCACCAGGAACTCGCTCACGAACGTGTTCAGGCCAGGCAGCGACAGGCCGGCCAGGCCGGCGATCAGGAACAGCCCGGCCAGCACGGGGGCGACCTTCTGCACCCCGCCGTAGTCGGAGATCAGATGCGAGCCGCGCCTGCTCACCATGAACCCGGCCAGGATGAACAGTGCACCGGTGGCGAAGCCGTGGTTCACCATGTAGAGCGTCGCCCCGGACTGGCCCTGGCTGGTCATGGCGAAGATGCCAAGCGTAATCAGGCCCATGTGAGACACCGAGGTGTAGGCGATCAGGCGCTTCATGTCGGCCTGGCCGATCGCCACTATGGCGCCGTAGAGGACGCCGATCACTGACAGGGTGATGACCAGGCCAGCGAAGTAGTGCGAGGCCGCCGGGAACAGGTCCAGGCAGTATCGGATCATGCCGAACGTGCCGACCTTGTCCAGCACGCCGACCAGCAGCACCGCTGCGCCAGGCTGCGCCGACGTGGCGGCGTCAGGCAGCCAGGTGTGGAATGGCCACAGCGGCGCCTTGATCGCGAAGGCGATGAAGAAGCCGAGGAATAGCCACTTCTGCGCGGTCGAGCTCAGCACCACGTGGGTCAGCGACGTGAACAAGAACGTGCCCTGATGCCCGCCGTGGGTGGAGTACACGAACAGCGCGATGACCGCGACCAGCATGAGCAGGCCGCCGAGCAGGCTGTACAGCAGGAACTTCACCGCCGCGTACTGCCGCTGGCCGACGCCGAAGCTGCCGATCATGAAGTACATCGGCACGAGCATGGCCTCGAAGAACACGTAGAACAGGAAGACGTCGGTGGCCGCGAAGACGCCGATCATCATGGTCTCGAGTACGAGCATCATGGCGAAGTACGACTTCGCGCTGCGCACTCGCGGCTGCCGCCCCCCGCTCGCGGTAGCCGCGGCACTCGCGGCGGCGGAGACGTCCTCGACGTCGTTCCAGGACGCCAGTACCACAACCGGCATCAGCACGACGGACATGAGGATCAGCACGAGCGCGATGCCGTCCACGCCGACCGCGTAGTGGACGCCGAACTGCGGGATCCACTGGTAGACCTGCTGGAACTGGAACCGGGGGCCGCCGGCCTTGAACTGCACGGCCATAGCGATCGTGACCCCGAGGGTCACCAGCGAGAACACCAGCGCGATCCGCTTGACGAGCAGGTCACGAGCCCTCTTGTCGGCTGGGCTGCCGGGGGCTGACCTGCCCGGGGTCAGCGCGATCGCGACCGCGCCAACAAGCGGGACGGCGCCCGCTACGGTCAGCCAGGGGAAATTGCTCATCAGATCCGCAGCATCCTCAGCTCTAGAACCTCACCAGCAGGAACGCGCCGACCAGCAGCACGGCCCCGACCAGCATCGACAGCGCGTACGACCGCACCAGCCCTGACTCCCACTTCCGCAGGCGCCCGGACGAGCCGCCGAACGTGGCCGCCACCGTGTTGACGATTCCGTCCAGACCGCGGTTGTCGAAGAACACCGACAGCCTGGTCATCCACATGCCGGGCCGCATCAGCAGCCCCTCGTTGATGGCGTCGCCGTACAGGTCCTTGCGGGCAGCCACCGTGATCGGACTGCCAGCCGGGGCCGTGACCGGGATCTCGCGCCGGCCATATAGCGCCCACGCGATCGCCGCCCCGATGACCACGAGTACCAGCGTGATCACGCCGTACGTCGTCCAGATGCCGTGCGAGGTCGGGGGGACGCCGGTGACCGGGCCGAGGAAGTTCAGCAGCCGGTTACCGAGGATCAGGAACCCGCCGGCCGCGACCGAGCCGATGGCCAGCGCGACCATCGGCGACGTCATTACCGGCGGCGCTTCGTGCGGGTGGACGCCGTCGTCCCAGCGGCGCCCGTTGGCGAACGTCATGAACATGACCCTGGTCATATAGAACGCGGTGATTCCGGCCCCGATCAGCGCTGCGGTGCCCAGCAGGGCACCGGACACGCCGCCCTTGGCGAAGGCAGCGTCGATGATCGGGTCCTTAGTGAAGAATCCGGAGAACGGCGGGACGCCGATGATCGCCAGGTACCCGAGGCCGAACGTGACGAAGGTGATCGGCATGACCTTCGCCAGCCCGCCGAAGCGGCGCATGTCGACCTCGTCGTTCATCTCGTGCTTGACAGACCCGGCGCCAAGGAACAGGCCGGCCTTGAAGAAGCCGTGCGCGATCAGGTGCGCGATCGCGAAGACGTAGCCAGCCGGACCGAGGCCAGCCGCCAGCATCATGTAGCCGATCTGGCTCATCGTGGATCCGGCCAGCGCCTTCTTGATGTCGTCCTTCGCGCAGCCGATGATGGCGCCCCACAGCAGCGTGACCGCACCCACGATCGCGACGGCGAGCCTGGCATCCGCGGTCAGGTTGAAGATCGGCGCGGACCTGACGATGAGGTAGACACCGGCGGTCACCATCGTGGCCGCATGGATGAGCGCGGACACCGGGGTCGGGCCTTCCATGGCGTCCAGCAGCCAGGACTGGAGTGGCAGCTGCGCCGACTTGCCGCACGCGCCGAGCAGCAGCAGGAGGCCGAGCGCGGTCACCACGCCGTGGTTCGCCGACCCCACCGCGCCGAACACGCCGGTGAAAGTAACGGTGCCGAACTGCTGGAACATCAGCATGATCGCCACCGACAAGCCGACATCACCGACACGGTTGGCGATGAAGGCCTTCTTGGCCGCCGTCGCCGCCGTCGGCTTGTACTGCCAGAATCCGATCAGCAGGTAGGAGGCCAGGCCGACGCCCTCCCAGCCTGCGTACAGGACGAGGTAGTTGCTGGCCAGCACTAGCAGCAGCATGGCCGCGAGGAACAGGTTCATGTACCCGAAGAAGCGGCGC
>Ga0210383_10001498_pt1 | contig 21392 bp, 22 predicted proteins | sample IncBWC14OmetaG_FD_160072 | JGI IMG/M metagenome (GOLD analysis project Ga0210383, IMG submission 160072) | Forest soil microbial communities from Barre Woods Harvard Forest LTER site, Petersham, Massachusetts, United States - Inc-BW-C-14-O ... | reverse complement strand
TCCGGTGCGCACCGGGTCCAGCACGAATGCCAGATGAACGACTGCGACCGGTCGCACTTCCCGCAATAGAAGAAACAACTCGCGGCAGGATTCCTCGAGACCCAGATCCATGCGTACGAAGCGCAAAGGATGGCTGGACTGGGGCGGATTCAGATCAACCCCGACGACGTGATAATCCTCAAGTTGCGGCAGGAGCCGCAGCCCAAGGTTGCCGGAGATCCCGGTTACGATGACGCTTGGTTTCTCATCGATCATTACTTGGAGCCAGGAGGCGTGGGCTTCGGTGCCTGACCAGGGACGGGCGGAGGCAACGCTGGGCCGTGCGCGGGAGCCATTTCCGGACCGAAATAGGCTTCGTCCAGAGTCGGAACCGCAGCTTTCTGAACCGCCTGCATTTGTTCCTGCACGCGCTGGGTGCGGAGGGTTCCGCGGATTTCGTCCTTTACCTTGTCATCCAGCGGCTCCACATCTTTCACACCGACTTTGTAAATGAAATACCCGCTCTGGTCGGAGAACACTTTGGAAATCTCTCCGGACTTCAATTCCATGATTGAGGCCTGGGCAGGAGGCAGGTTGTTGCGCCGTTCTTTGCCCATCTTGGTGGTCGGAGGCTTGGTCTTAAGTCCGGCAAGAGTGAAAGCCTCCTCTTGCAGCTTGGCGAAGTCCTCTCCAGCGACGGCACGGGCACGAAGTTTGTCGGCTTCTTTCTCCATGACCTCTTCTGCTTCCTTCTGGCGTTTTTGTTCAGCGGCATCGCTCAGTTTGATTTTCGAGGGGGGAAGCAATTGAGAATGCGGAACGAATATGCGCTGCAGGTCAACCTCTTCAAAAGCGGCTGTGTTGCTGTGGTAATAGTCTTCAATGTCCTTGTCAGAAATCTGCGCGGCTTTTTCCTGCACTGCCTGACTAAGAGCCTGGGACAAGATCTGTATGCGAGCGAGACTCATCCGCTCCTCAAACTTCGGTCCCTGATCCAAGCCCATTTCATGCGCTTTCTGAGACATCACCAGGGCATTCGAGTAGCGGGCAGCGAATTGCCGGCGGGCGCGCGGTGGCATGTTGGGTTGAACGGCATCCATTATCTTTTCGAACTCTGCGCGAGTGATCACGGTCTTGCAGTTCGAATCGGCTGCTTTGTCAGCGGGCGGGTTCTCACACGAACCGTTAATTGTGATAACCGGCGTGTCCGGGGCAACATTGGAGGCATCCGGAGCCTGACCGTCGGCAGGCGCCGCGGCGCCGGGCGCGCCCGACTGCGGCGCCGGTGTCGGGTTCGCGGCTTGGCCCAACGCCATCGCTGTCAGCAGCAGGCAGACTAGTCCATAGTTCTTCATATTCAATGGTTCCTCCAAGGGGTCTAGAAAAAGGTTAATGAAAATCCTAGCACAGAGTGCTTAGGCTGTCGGGGACTGGCACAGAAATGTCCACAGACTGGGTTGGCGCAGAAACTCGTAAGCGATGATAATGCCTTATGGCCATGTCGCCAGCGCTTGACGGATCCACATCCATGCGTGCAGAAAAACGCACGGTCGCTGGACACTCCGTGTTGGCGGCGATCGCCATTACTACTCTAAAAATTGTGGTTGGGGTGACGACAGGAAGTCTGGGCATTTTATCTGAAGCGGCGCACTCCGGACTCGATCTGATTGCCGCGATTGTTACGTTATTGTCGGTCCGCGTTTCCGACAAGCCCGCCGACGCCGATCATCAGTACGGGCATGGCAAAGTGGAGAATTTCTCCGCGTTTATCGAAACCGGACTGCTGCTCCTCACCTGTATCTGGATCATCTACGAAGCGGTGACCCGGTTGTTCTTCCGGCATGTGGAGATTGAACCTAGCATTGCAGCTTTCGCCGTCCTGTTTATCTCAATGGCCGTGGATTTCTGGCGTTCTCGCGAGCTGGGAAAAATTGCCACCAAATATGACAGCCAGGCCCTCGAAGCTGATGCCTTGCACTTTTCGACGGATATCTGGTCAAGCGGCGTAGTTGTGGTCGGACTGGCGCTGGTGCTCATCGGGCGCATGTACGGCGTGGATTGGCTTCGCAATGCCGATCCTGTTGCCGCACTCTTTGTTGCCGGAGTGGTGGTCTATGTGAGTTCAAGGCTGGCCCGAAGGACTGTCGATGCTTTGCTTGACGCAGCCCCCGCAGGCGTACGCAGCAAAATACTGGCGGCGGTCAACAAGGTGGACGGATTAATCGAAGTCGATCGGGTGCGCATACGCCGGGCGGGGAACCGCTACTTCGCCGATCTGTCCATTGGTCTGGCGCGCAACGTAACCTTCCAGCGTTCCGAGCAAGTCGCCGATGCCGTGACCACGGCCGTCCAAGGCGTATTGCCCGATGCGGACGTTGTGGTTCGCTCGGTGGCGCGGCCAGCGCGCCGGGAAAACATTTTCGATCGCGTGCGTGCCGTGGCGACTCGCAACAATTTCAATGTGCACGACATCAGCGTCCAGGATCTGAGCGGGCGTTTACATGTCGAGCAGCATCTTGAACTGGATGAGCAGCTGAGTTTGAAAGAGGCGCACGATCAGGTAACACGTCTGGAATCGGATATCCGCCAGGACGTGCCGGAAATCTCGACCATCCTGACGCATATTGAAAGCGAACCGGCGACCATCGAAACTGGCGACGAGGTTGTACGCGACGCTTTGCTGGAGAAAAAGCTGAAGGCGGTCGCGGCGCATTTTCCTGAGGTTCTAGACGTTCACGACGTCGAGGTCAAACATGTGCGCGGACGACTTTATGTCTCGTGCCATTGCACGTTTTCCGATGAACTGCCGCTCTCTCGGGTGCATGACATCTCGACCGAACTGGAGATCCACTTCAAGCAGGAGGCACCCGAATTGTTTCGCGTGCTGATCCACCCGGAGCCGCAGACGGATAACCGGCGATAAGAGGAGAAAGTAGCGTGATTGAAGCAAAGACAATCTGGACGGATAACCATTGTTTCCTGGGACAAGCCGGCAGCAACCACGGCATCGTGGTCGACGGCGACAGTAAAACCGGCAGCAGTCCGATGGAACTGGTGTTGATCGGGTTGTGCGGCTGCACGGGCTACGACGTCGCCAGTATCTTGACCAAGAAGCGTGAGCCGTTCACCAGCATCGAAGTCCGCGCCGAAGGCGACCGTGCCGCCAATCCGCCGACGGTCTACACCGAGATCCGTCTGGTTTATCGCATTGGTGGAAATGTTTCGCACAAAGCCGTGGAAGATGCGGTGCGGCTGTCGGAAGAGAAATACTGTTCAGTTGCAGCGATGCTGCAGAAGACTGCCAAGATCACCTTCGTGATTGAGTACGCGGAAAAATAACACACTCCTTGTCCAGTCGCGCGCATCATCCGGTTCGCGGATATCTATACATTGCCAGCGCCGCATTCCTGTGGGGCGTCGCGGCAACTCTTGGGCGGGCTGCGTTCACCGGGCGACTTCTGCCTGGAGGGCAGGCCCTTCGTGCCATCGACCCGCTGATTCTGTCTCAAAGCCGAACGACATTTTCTTTTGTTGTTCTGTTCGCCGCGTTGGTCATCCTTCGCGGATGGCGACGGCTGCGCATTCCGACCATCGATTTTGGGCGACTGTTCGCGCTGGGTATTCTGGGAGTGGCGGCATCCAATTACCTCTACTATCTTGCGATTCAGCGGACGAATGTTGCCACCGCCATCATCCTGCAATACACCGCGCCGATATTGGTTTTGTTCTACACCGTCGCTCGCGGGCTGCAGAAGCCCACGTTGCAGAGAGTGGCTTCGGTAGGACTGGCCATCACCGGGATTGCCCTGGTAATCGGAATATTCAGTTCTGGGGGATTCCGTCTGGACACAATTGGAGTGATGGCCGCGCTGGGAGCCGCGTTCTCTTTCGCCCTTTATAACGTTGGTGGCCACAGCCTGCTTGCCCGCTATGACCGTTGGACGGTGCTTCTATACGTGATTTTCAGCGCATCGCTGTTTTGGCTCTTAGTCAACCCGCCATGGAAAATCGTGGCGGCGCATTACTCCAACGAGCAGTGGGTATTCCTCCTCGTATTTTCGTTGCTCTCGGTGCTCGCCCCGTTTTCGCTGTACTTCGCGGGCTTGCAGCATCTGGAGCCGACGCGCGCCATCGTGGTCAGCTGTTTGGAGCCGGTATTCTCCATTGTGATCGCGGCATTGGTTCTGGGCGAGGTGATGCGGCCGCTTCAGGCTGTGGGCATTGCGCTTGTGCTGGTGGCGATCGTTGTCGTCCAATTGCCGGATCGCCGATTGGACGAAGAAACTACCCCGATCGAACCGATCGAATGATTTTCGTAACATCACCAACGTAACCGACCCTCACTGATTTCTGCTAGGTTTTTGCCACCGGACGCAGGATTCTTAAAGCTGCGGTCCCTCGGGGCCAAAACTCGGGGTGGAGTTTTTTCTATGAAGGGTTCGCGTGTTGGCTGGTTGGTTATGTTTCTGATGTGCTCGTGGCTGCCTTGCTTCGCGCATCATATGGCCGTTGTTGTGAATAAGGACAACAACGTGGGCGAGGTCAGTTCCACCCATCTTGCCAGGATTCTTCGTTTGGAGATCAAGAAGTGGCACGATGACAAGGATGTGATTTTGGTTCTGCACAAGAACTCCAGCGGGGAAATGAGCACCCTGGAACGGCTTAATAAAATGTCGTCCGCTGAGCTGAAGGCATTTCTTGCGGCGCATCAAGGATCGATCACCTTGGTCGACTCCGATGAAGATGTGCTCAAAGTGGTGGAAACGATGCCGGGAGCGGTTGGCTTAGTCGATGTCCGCTCCATCAATGACCAGGTGAATGTCGTAAGGGTCGACGGCAAGCTTCCGATGGAAGATGGATATCTGCCTCATTGAGGCGTTTGGCGATCATGAATTCCCTCGATCTTTCAACGCCGCCAAATGGAAATAGCGCTGTGCCTTTCTCACATCCTTACCAATCTGTTCGCGCAAGGCGTCCACTGAGGGGAATTTGATCTCATTCCTTAGCCGCTGCAGAAAATGAATTTCGACTTCGCTGTCCGGCTTGAGTTCAAGGGGATGGAAGTTGAGCAAATGGGTTTCCACGGCGAACGACTCAGCTCCGAAGGTAGGTCGGTTGCCCACGTTGGTCACCGAATCGAAGCAGTCGTCGCCGACGCGTGTACGGGTAACGTACACGCCGTCCCCGGGAACGAGTTCTTCATAGCGGCTCAGGTTGATTGTGGGAACGGTATATTTCGAGCCGTATCCGCGTCCACGGCCGGGAGTAGATAGGATGTTGAACGGCCTCGCCAGTAGATGGCGCGCGCGGCTTACGCGTCCATCGGCCAGCAGTTTACGAATCTGAGTGCTGGATGCCGCTTCTCCCCGCAGCCGCAATTCCGGATATACCTTGACCTCGAAGCCCATCTCGCGACCGAGTTCCGCAAGCAGCTTCACGTCGCCTGCCGCCTTGTTGCCGAAATGGAAGTTGTACCCTTCGTGCACCTCGCGGGCTTTTAATCCTTCCTTCAGGATTTCCTCCGCGAAAGCTTGCGGAGTCATGAGGGACAAATCACGAGTGAAGGGAAGCAGTAGGACCGCGTCCAGGCCGGTGGCTTCGAGCAGGCGAAGCTTTTCCGGAGTAGGCGTAAGTAGCTTCAGGCTGGAGTCAGGGCGCAGAATCCGCACAGGATGCGGCTCGAAAGTGACCGCGACAGCTTTGCAGCCGAGTTCGCGTGCTCGCGCTACGATGTTAGCCAGCACCCGCGTATGCGCGCGATGCACGCCGTCAAAGTTGCCCACGCTCAGAAGCGTAGGTCCGAAGCCGCCCGGAATGTCTTCGAGTTTGTGCCAGACTTGCATTGTGTGTGCGTGTGCGTGATGCGGGCGCCCTCGCCCGCAGCCGTTGATCCCGATTCTCCTGTGGACTTTGCCTGAATGTCCCAGTGCGTTTCCAAACAGCAACTCGCGGGCGCGGACGCCCGCGCCACAAAATCTAAATGTCGAACTCCAGTTTCATCCCGTCATAAGATAGGCGCACGTTCGACGGCAGTGACGCGTTGGTAGCCTCGTGCGGCAAGTCGTGGCATATATGCGTAAAAAATGCTCGCTTGGGCTGCAGTCGTTCCACGATGCGCAAAGAATTCTCGACTGTCGAATGGGTCGGATGTGGCGCGTGCCGCAACGCATCCAGAAACAGGATGTCAAGATTCTGCAGCTTCTCCAAAGAGGACTCGGGGATGTCGCTGTGGTCGGTCAGATAGGCAGCGCTTCCAAAGCGAAAACCATCGATTTCGGCCTCGCCGTGGATCACCGGAATCGGTTCGAAGCGCGCGCCGAAAAGCTCCAACGGTCCTTCGAACGGTTTGAGTTCCACCTGGGCGAGCCCGCCGAATTTGTAGTCTCCGTCAAAAATGTAGCGGAAGGTGCTGCGGATGAAGTCGGCCGCTTGCGGGCGCGCATAAAGCGGGAGCTTGCCCGGTTTATGGCGAAAGCTAAGCGGGCGCAAATCATCAAGCCCGAGGATGTGATCGGCGTGACTATGGGTGAAAAGCGCAGCGTCAATTTTACGAATCCGCTCGCGGATGGCCTGTTCGCGAAAGTCGGGCGTGGTATCGATGAGTACAGTCTTGCCTCCGTACTCCACCAGAACCGAGGGCCGGGTGCGCCGGTCGTGGGGATCGGAAGAATGGCACACGGCGCAGTCGCACCCGATGGTCGGCACCCCCATCGACGTGCCGCTGCCCAGTACCGTGAGCGTGGCCTTCATCGTTTCGTGGTTACGGCACTCGATGCCGGAGCCTGCGGCGGACGGGCCAGGGCGTTGGTCACTTCGACATAGGCCATGCGTAGTTCGTACAGGCAGTTTTGCAGAAAGTTCTCCTCAGCGCTGGTTAGGTTGCCTTTGGTCTTCTCGGATAAGAGGCTGAGCGTGTCGATGGTCTGGCGGGCTCCAATCAGGTCAACCCGCGGCTGGCCGCCTTGCTCGTGCATCAGCCCCAGTTGCACCATGGCGGACATGTACAGCGAAGCCATGAAGCGCTCAAAGGTCATCTCCAGTTCTTTGGTGGAATGTCCGCTGAGTTCCACGCGTGCATCGAGATCTTTCGCCGACTTGTGATATGCATCGGCCGTTTCCTTTTGCTCGGCGGCGGTAGGCGGAGGTGGAGCCTCCGTGTCCTGCGGCGCTGGAGCAGTTGCTTGTTGAACAGGCGGCGGTGGCTGCGGAGTCGGCGGGGCACTGGAGACTTCCTCCTGAGAAACCTCCTGGCGAATGTCGCCCTCCGGCGTAAACAAGCGCCGGTCAGTTACGGTAAAGCTTTCCTGCTTCTTTTCAGCCATAGGTTTTCCCTTCAATCCTTACAGGTTTTCTTGATGGAATACTTCTGAAAACGGCAGTGCCGCGACGGAAAGTTGAGCGCTGCCGACCTGAAATTGTTTGCCCGGCGTCGCGATTTCGCGCCGGATATAACCTAGCGCCACGGTACGTCCTCGGTCGGCAAGGGGCAGGGACGCCACGCTCGTAATCTCCCCTATATCCCGTCCGTCAGCCTGAATCTTTGCGCCCACAGCCGGCAAAGCGCCTTCTACGTCGAATCCGGTGAACTTGCGGTGCACGTTGCCGCGAGAGCGAATGCGCTCGACAATCTCCTGCCCGATGTAACAACCTTTGCTGAAGTGCACTGCGCGCAATTGCTCGGTCTCCTGTGGCAGATCGCGCTCACGAATGTCCTGACCGTAGAGCGGAGTTCCCGCCGCAATGCGCAGTAGCTCCAGCGCAGAAGCGCTGACGGGCGTTGCCCCAGCCTTCTGCAGTGAATCACGGAGAAGCGTTACCTGAGCCGGCAGCAGCCACATCTCGTAGGATTCGAGACTCGCGTTGTCTCCTCGGACGACCGCTACGGGGACGTTCTGCCAGTTCAGATCTACAAATTGCAACGCCTCCAGTGCGCCAATTTCCAATCCCACCGCGTGCAGAACCCCTCGCGCCTTCGGGCCTGCGATCCCGATTGCGGTCAGCTTGTCGCTGACGTTCGCAACCTCGACATCGTCCATGATGATGTAGTGATCGAAGGTCGCCAGCAGCTTTTCCGACTGGGACCGATCCGTGTCAATCATTAGAGAATCGCCGCGGTTGTAGGCATACAAATCGCCCAGAATGTGTCCTTGCGGATTCAGCAAGAAAGCATAGACCCCATGGCCGGCGGCAAGGTCGCGGATATTATTCGTGACCATTCCATTGAGCCAGCGCACGCGATCGCCGCCGGTGAGCGCAACCTTGGCCTTAGTACCAAGGTCATAAACGCCAGCCCCCGAAAGCAACGCCGCAAATTCGGCGCGCAGATTTCCGACCTCGAGAGCAGGGATTGCCGGGTTGCTGTTCACTACTGTTGAAGCCATACGTGAGCATCAATTATACAAGGCGAGAGCGGGACAGATCCGTCCCGAGCGCCCAAGTGCCGCATATCTGTAAGGTTAGCGATCTGAAGGGAAGGGAGGGCAAGACGCGCAGCGGAATCCTACGGCCTAAAGTTTCCCCCAAGTCTGCCGATAACCATTACGAAGGGGAGGTAAGGATGACTACAAGTGCAGTTCATAGTTCGCCCGTAACGCAGAATGAGGGACCGGCGAAGCCGGCTCCGCGTCAGAACCCGGCGTCTCAGCCAGCGGCCGTTCCGCAGGACAAAGTGACCTTGAGTCCCCAGGCGCAGGCCAGAGTTCAGGCTCAAGCCCAGGCTCAGCAGACACCTTCCGCCAACAAGAGCGAGAGCGGTGGCAAAGCGTAACGCTTTCGCCCGTCAAATAGGTTAGCGGTGACCCAAGCGATGCCTGGCAGTCATCGCTTGGGCCCGCAATTCCGAACTAACTAAACCCGCCAGTCAGCTTGTCCTATTGACATTCTATAGGGGTATATTTATTCTTTCTACAGAATATCTATAGGAGCACGATCATGCCGAAAGATTCCTTGCTTCGTCCAGCTATCGCTAAGCATTTCGATCTCACGCCACACCCAAGTCGGATAGCCTGCCACTCGACGTCGCGAATGATCGCTCGTGGGATTGCGGCGGTATGCCTGCTAATGACATCTACGGCACTTTTTGCACAATCGAATGCTCAGAAGGCGCTGGACCGATTTAGGTCCATGGTCGGAACGTGGCAGGGAAAATCGCCATCGGGGGGAACGTCGATGGTCACTTACCGGCTGGCGGCGGGTGGAACCGCCGTAATGGCCGATATGCACATGGCTGACGAAGATATGGTCAGCATGTATTACGTCGATGGCGATCAGTTGCTGATGACCCACTTTTGCCCTTCCAACAACCAGCCGCGTATGAAGGCCATAATCTCGCCAGACCTCAATACCGTGACCTTCGATTTCCTCGACGCTACAAACCTGCCCGGCCCTCAGACCGGACACATGCACCGGGCCGTGTTTCTGTTCTTCGCTGACCCTAACCACTACAGCGAGGAGTGGACCTGGAAGCAAGAGGGCAAAGATCACAAAATGTCCTACGAGATGGAGCGCAAGAAATAGGGGGCCGGACGACGCTGAAACGCGAAACTCGCGGCATAACAACCGAAGGCAAATCTCACGGCAACTGTGTTACCTTTTCTTCCCGTGAGTTCAAAAAAAAGAATTGCGATTATTCCTGGGGACGGCATCGGAAAAGAAGTAATTCCAGAGGCTGTAAAAGTCATCACTGCCTCGGGTGCTGATGTTGAAGCCTTCCAGTTTGACTGGGGCGCGGATCGCTACCTTGCAGATGGCGTCACTGTCCCACCTGACGGTTTCGCCATGCTAGAACGCGATTTCGACGCCATCCTGGTGGGTGCTTTTGGCGATCCACGTGTGGCTTCAAACATTCACGCGAAAGAGATCCTGCTCGGAATGCGCTTCAAAATGGATCTCTATGCCAACGTGCGTCCCGTGCGCCTGCTCGATGCCGCGCTGTGCCCGCTGAAAGGTATCGAGCCCAAACACATCGACTTCGTTGTGATTCGAGAGAATACCGAAGGCGCTTACACCGACGCCGGCGGCGTATTCAAACGAGGCACGCCCGATGAGATCGCGGTGCAGGAGGACATCAATACTCGCAAAGGCGTCGAACGCGTAATTCGTTATGCGTTTGAATACGCCGAGCGCCACCCGAAGCTCGATGGCAGCCCCCGCAAGCGGGTTCTTATGTGCGATAAATCCAACGCCATGACCCACGCTGGAGGCCTTTGGCAGCGCGTCTTCAAGGAAGTGGCCGCCGAGTATCCGCAACTCACGACCGAACACATGTATGTAGACGCGCTCTGCATGCAGATCGTGCGCGATCCGCGCCCGTTCGACATCGTCGTGACCAATAACATGTTTGGCGATATCGTCACCGATCTCGCTGCCGGGTTGCAGGGCGGCCTGGGTATGGCCGCGAGTGGGAACGTTCATCCGGGAAAGACTTCGATGTTCGAGCCGGTGCACGGTTCGGCCCCGGCGATCGCGGGAAAGAATGTGGCCAATCCATTCGGCGCAATCCTGACGGCGGCGATGATGCTCGGACATTTGGGCCTCGCGGAGGAAGCGAGCAAGATTGAAGCTGCCGTGCTGGAAGCAGTGCAACAGAAACGGACGACGCAGGACATCGGTGGAGCGCTGGGAACGAAAGAGGCTGGGGACTGGGTGGCGGCGCAAGTTGCGCGCACATGAATGCGGACGACGGACTCTCCGCGTAATCCGTGAAAATCCGTGGCTAAAGAAGTCCTCAATTAAACGCTGCCCGCAACCTTCGCAGCCCGGCCAGAGCGGCCACGTATCGCTTATCCAGCGAATACGCGGTTGCGTAGCACGCTTTAGCTTTCTCCCAGTCTCGTTTATGCTCGTAAACGCGGCCTAGGTTGAAATGCGGATAAGGACGTGCTTCATACCTCGCCGCAGTCATCGCCTTCTGAAACCACGGGATGGCTTCGTCCCATTTCTCTTGTTCAATCAGGTAAGCCCCGATATCGTTGTAAGGGTTGCCGAATTCCGGATCCAGCTTGATAGCATGCAGGCACTCGGCGATGGCGCGCTCGTAGTCGCCGAGGAACGAGTACGTCCAGCCGCGAAAGGTATAGGCCTCGGCGGTCGCGAATGCCTCGATGGAACGGGTGTAGAGTTCGATGGCTCTCTGGTACTCGCCTTGCATCTGCAGTTCGTAAGCTTTTTGAAAGTACTCCGCAGCGGTTTGACGAGAATCGTCTTCGGACATAACGGACCTTAATGACTGAACTTAAGAAATTGTATCGAAAATCATGGCTTCTGCTCGCGGCAGGGTTGCTTCTGTTCTCAACCACCTGGGGCTGGACGCAAGCCGGGACTGCACCTACGCCCGCTCCGCAGATGCAGGATCAGGATCAAAAACCTGCCGATACGCCAGCGGAGCAAAAGATTACCCGCAAAGAGGCCGAAGAGCTCTTCCGCGACGTCGATCAGATTCTGCAGTTCGCGAGCAAAGATAGCGGCTTGCCCATTAAGAAAGAAGTCAAGCGACGCCTTACCAGCCGCGATGAAGTCGTGAAGTATCTCGAAAAAAACATGGCGGAAGATAAAGACGCGCAGCGCCTGCGACGCTCCGAACTGGTTTTGAAAAAGTTTGGTCTTCTGCCGCGAGACTTCGACCTGCAAACCTTTCTGGTGGCGCTGCTGCGCGAGCAGGTTGCGGGCTACTACGATGTAAAGACCAAAACCGTGAACCTGCTGGACTGGATCGAAGTGGAGCAGCAGCGTCCGGTAATGGCGCACGAACTCACGCATGCGCTGCAGGATCAATCGATCGGCCTGGAAAAATGGATGAAGGTCGGCGATACCGATCTGAACAATAAGAAACAACCCAGCCCGGCTGACATTGAAAACGACGAAATCAGCGAGGCCCGCCAGGCCGTGGTTGAGGGTCAAGCTATGGTCGTGCTCGTCGACTACCTCCTCGAACCCACGGGGCAATCCATTCTCACTTCGCCGCAAATTGCGGACGCCTTGAAAGAAACTATGCTGGTCGGAACTTCCGACTCGCCTCAATTCAAGAACGCGCCGATTTTCCTTAAAGAAGAACTAACTTTTCCTTACCGCTACGGCCTGGACTTCGAGATCGAATTGCTTCGCGCCGGAGGTAAAGAGAAAGCATTTGCCGCAACCCTCGCCAATCCTCCGCGAACCACGCGTCAGATTATGGAGCCGAAGACATATCTTTCAGGCGAATCTCTCGGAACCATGCGATTGCCCGACTTTCAGAAGGACTTCAAGAACTATGATCGATTCGATGTCGGTGCCATGGGCGAATTCGATGTCGCAATCCTGGTCGACCAATACGCCAGCACCAAGGTGTCGAGCGATCTCTATCCGCACTGGCGCGGCGGCTACTATTATGCCGTTCGGCCGAAGGGAAATCCGTCCGCGCCACTGGCCCTGCTCTATGTGTCGCGTTGGTCAAGTCCCGAGAAAGCATCTGCATTTGCGGCCATCTATGCTCAGGCCTTGGTCAAACGATACAAGCGGGCGGACGAGGTTGGTCGGGATAACAAGCTTCCATCGGAGACTCCGCAGAAAGTTGATACTCTAACCGGCACGCACACCTGGATGACGGAGGAAGGGCCAGTCGTCATCGCGGTCGAAGGCGACAGCATCCTCATTACCGAAAGTCTGGAGCAGTCGACGACTGAGCACCTCGAGCAGGAATTGTTCGGTTCCTACGTTGCAGCCGGAAAGTAGATTCGGTTGCTCTTTTGTATAATCACAAATTCGCTGTTCCCGAATTACGTTTACATGGAGGGTTCTTGTCGCAAGCGGAAATCGGCATCATCGGCGGAAGCGGCTTGTATTCCATGCCCGGCCTGACGGATGTTCGAGAAGTGAAACAGCAAACTCCATTCGGCGACCCTTCTGATCCTTATGTTTTAGGCACGCTCGAAGGACGCAAGGTTGCGTTTCTGGCGCGGCATGGGCGTGGGCATCGCATTCTTCCTACGGAGTTGAATTTTCGAGCCAACATTCACGGTTTTAAACAACTCGGGGTCGATCGAATACTCTCTGTTTCCGCCGTCGGGTCGTTGAAGGAAGAACACAAGCCGCTTGATTTCGTGATTCCTGATCAATTCTTCGATCGCACTCGCCATCGGGTGGATACCTTTTTCGGGGAAGGTGTTGTCGCCCATATCGCTTTTGCCGATCCGATCTGCTCCGAGCTGGCGCAGGTTGTCGAAGGGGCATGCAAGAAAGCCGGCGTGACTGGCAAACGCGGCGGAACTTATCTGTGCATGGAAGGCCCGCAGTTCTCGACCAAAGCGGAATCCAATGTCTACCGCAGCTGGGGCATGGACGTGATTGGCATGACCAACCTGCAGGAAGCCAAGCTGGCGCGGGAAGCTGAGATTTGCTACGTCACGATCGCGATGGTCACCGACTACGATTGCTGGCATCCTCATCACGACTCGGTCACCGTCGATCAAATCATCGCCGTGCTGGTGAAGAATGCGGAGAATGCGTCTTTGGTGGTGCGAAATGCCGTGGCCTCGATGCCTTCGAAACGAAGCTGCAAATGCGGCATGGCCCTGGCGCACGCAATTCTCACTGACCGGGATAAGATCCCCGCCGCCACTCGTGAGAAACTCAAACTGATTCTTGGAAAATACCTGGAGACTAAAACCGCATAATGAGCATTCTTGCCGTAGGTTCGATAGCCTTCGACTCCATTACTACGCCTTCCGGGCGCGTGGAAAGTGTGTTGGGTGGCTCGTGCACCTTCTTTTCTCTCGCCGCCAGCTACTTCACCGATGTTCGAATCGTCGCCGTGGTCGGCGAAGACTTCACCGCCGAGCACGAAAACGTTTTGAAGAAAAGAAAAATCGATACCCGTGGCATCGAGCATGCGAAAGGCAAAACCTTTCGCTGGGGTGGACAGTATCTTGATAATTTGAATGAAGCCAAGACTGAATTCACGGATTTGAATGTGTTTGAGCGCTTCCAGCCGCGGATTCCCGCTGAATATTCGGATTCGAAGTTTCTTTTTCTTGGCAATATCAATCCCACTCTCCAAACCGCGGTTCGGCGCAGCATGGGCGGAGTTCGGCTCACCGGCGGCGACACCATGAATTACTGGATCAGGGATTTTCGTCCCGACCTAGTCGAAACTCTGAATCTGGTCGACGTGCTCCTGATCAACGATACCGAAGTTAAGATGCTGGCCGGTGAGACCAACCTGCTTCGAGCCGCACAAAAAGTTCTGGCTATGGGCCCGCAAGCACTGGTCGTCAAACACGGGGAGTACGGCGCTACGATTTTCTTTCGCGAGGGCGCATTCGGAGTTGGCAGACATCCCTTCCGGGCGCCCGCCTTGCCGATCGAAGAAGTTAAAGATCCGACCGGAGCCGGGGACTCGTTTGCCGGCGGATTTATGGGTTATATCGCTTCACAGGAAGAGTTGAACCGCGAGGTCCTGAAGCGAGGATTGTTTTATGGCGGAGTGATGGGATCGTTTGCGGTTGAGCGTTTTGGCACGGAACGCCTGCAATCGCTTACCCGCGAAGAGATCGACGCTCGCTTTCAAGTCTTCCGCGAATTGACCCATCTGGAATGAGCGGGCGAAGCGGCACTGATGCGACGAAGGTCCAACCCAATCATTACTGGGACCGTGAAACCGCGTTCGTAGCCCAGTTGGCCGCATGCGTGTCGTTTATTTCCTTCGCCTACTACTTCCAGCACGGCGGATTGCTCCTCTATGGCGATGCGGTGGCGCATATCAATATTGCCCGCCGTGTGTTCGACTCGCAGACTCCGGGCTTGCTGCAACTAGGGACGGTGTGGCTGCCCTTGCCGCATCTGCTGATGATTCCATTTCTGCTTTCGGACTCAGCCTGGCAATCGGGCATCGGCGGCGCCATTCCTTCAATGGTGGCGTATGTTCTCGGAACCGCCGGGATTTTTCGCCTGGTGCGAAACGCGTTGAGCGTAAATTGTGGACCGTCGCCAACGGGACGAATTGCCGCATGGTTAAGTGCGGTTGTCTATGCCGCAAACCCGAATCTGATTTACCTGCAAACCACGGCCATGACGGAATCGGTTTACCTCGCTCTGTTTGTTTGGGCGATGGTGTACTTCAACGAGTTTATTCGACGATCGCCTTCAAGCGATGAATCACCTGCGGCAATTTCGTCGCTGACGAAATGTGGGCTGTGCCTGGTGGGCGCGTGTCTTACACGTTATGACGGATGGTTTCTCGCGGTTGCAATGTGTGTGACCGTGCTTGCCGTGGCATGGAAACGCAACAATCCAAGCCTGCGTCGTGGCGTTGCGAAGTTTATTTTGCTTGCCGCTGCGGCGCCGGTGGTTTGGCTTGCGTACAACGCAATTATTTATCGAAACCCACTGGAATTTGCCAACGGACCCTATTCCGCTCGCGCCATTGAACAGAAAAATGCGAATCCGGGCTCTCCACCTCATCCCGGCTCTCACGATTTGCCGGTTGCATTCAGTTATTTTCTGAAATCGGCCGAGCTGAATATGTCGGAAGCCAGCTTGCAAAAAGTGTGGGTGACGCTAATTCTCGCTGCGACAATCGGGATTGTGCTTCGTGAGCGCCGTTTGTGGCCGCTGCTTTTGCTCTGGGCGCCGGTTCCTTTTTACATGCTGTCGATTGCCTATAGCGGCGTCCCGGTTTTTCTGCCCGCGTGGTGGCCGTTTTCGTTTTACAACGTGCGCTATGGACTTCAGTTGCTACCGCTGTTTTCGATCTCGGCAGCGGTGACCGTTTATTTCTTACTAAGGCTCGCTCAAAACAAAATCGCGAAGACGGTAGTCCTCTCCGTCGCTGCCATACTGCTTGGCATTAGCTATGCATCCGTCTGGCGCGCCCATCCGGTCTGTTACCGCGAGGCTTGGGTGAACTCCCGAACTCGCATAGCTTTCGAAACTGAACTCGCGTCCAATTTGAAGAAGTTGCGTTACGACTCTACGCTGCTGATGTATCTGGGCGACCATGTTGGCGCTATCGAGCAAGCAGGAATTCATCTACTCCGAACCGTGAATGAAGGCAATCATCGCCCCTGGAGATCGCCCGATCCCGATGGCTTGTGGGAGCGCGCGTTGGCAAAGCCAGGAGTCTACGTCGATTGGGTAGTTGCAATCGATGGTGATCCAGTGGCTCTTGCCATGCAAAAGCTGAGCCTGCCTTCGATCGCGGTCATCCGTACTGCTGGCCAGCCTACGGCCACGATCTATTGGGCGCACAAGGACTCCCTGTAATCAGGCCGGTTAACGGCTGCCATTCAAGATCACGTCAGCGCCGAGTTTTGCAGTGATAGAATCCACCCAATCTAGCCCCCATGCCCAGCTGGCAACACATTTACGAAATTCTGCAGACCGAGATGAACACCCTCGTCGGTCTCTCGATCGCACGACTCGGATTGGCGACGATCCTCGGCGGACTGATTGGGCTCGAGCGACAGCTCAAACATCGGCCCGCCGGGCTGCGCACCAATCTTTTCATTTGCCTCGGTGCCGCCATGTACACCCTGCTGTCGGATGAACTCGCCGTCGAGCACATTGGAGATCACACTCGCATTGCGGCGCAGATTATTCCTGGGATCGGTTTCATCGGAGCCGGTTCCATCCTGCACGCTCGAGATAAGCTCGTCTCTGGGCTCACCACGGCGGCGACTCTCTTCGTCGTAGCGTCGGTTGGGATGGCCGTAGGCGGAGGCCTCTATCTCACCTCCATCTTTGAGACTGGGCTTATTTTGCTTTGCCTCTTTCTGTTGGGCCAGGCAGAAGAACGATTTGGGTTGAAAGCGGCAATCCACGGCTACGAGGTTGCCGGTCGCAGCGCCGACGAAATCACGCTTGAGATAAATCGTGTTCTGGAAAGCGTCCATGGCATGACAGACAACCTCCAGGTCGCCGCGACTCCGCAGCATGTGCGGGTTCAGTTTGAACTCGAGGCCACACGCAAGGAGCAGAGCCGGGTTCTAGGCTTGCTCAAGCAGTCGCACGTCTTTGACAGCGCGACTTCGCTCGGCCCGGTAAATACGGAATGACTTCGCCCGTCATTCCCTTCGTCAAGGCCAGCGCCTGCGGAAATGATTTCCTGATTATCGATGGCAAACATGGCCCTTCCGACTTGGCCGCCTTCACGCGCCGGATATGCGATCGCCATCAAGGAATAGGCGCCGACGGAGTCGAGTGGCTGTTTCCGGCGCCGGATGCCGATGTGCAAGCGCGCCTTTTCAATGCCGACGGATCCGAAGCGGAAATTTCAGGCAACGGCACGCGTTGCGTCGCAGCCTACATCTGCTCCGAGCGGCCGCGAGAAAAAGTTGTCATTCGTACCGGCGCCGGGCTGAAAACTTGTGCGTTCGTCTCGCGGAATCATAACGTGTATGAATTCGAGATCGCCATGGGCGAGCCAGAGGTCGGCGACGAACTGGCCATGCAACTTGCAAAACGGCAGGTGCGGGGCATCCCAGTTTCGATGGGCAACCCGCATTACGTCGTCTTTGTGAAGGAGTTTGCTCCGGGCTGGCAGAGTGACGCAGCCGAGATGGGGCGCGATTTACACTTTGAGAATGGGGTTAACATTGAGCTTGTAAGTATTGTAGATAAGGCAAATATCGACACCCGTTTCTTTGAACGCGGAGTCGGAGAAACCCAATCCTCCGGGACAGGCTCATGCGCTGCCGCTGTCGCCTCTATAGTCGCAAAGAAAGCTGAGTCGCCGGTGCGGGTGCACGCGCCCGGCGGAGTCCAAACAGTACAATGGGATCAGCAAGTCTTCCTGCGAGGCACAGCCCAGTTGATCTGTCGCGGAGATTTCTTTGCCTGAAACACGCAGCTCCGGACGCCTCGTCCGGGCACCGACGAGTTTTAGTTTGTCATTCCGAAACAAGTCACCGAAGTAACAAATGGAGTTTTTTCGCGGCCTGTTAAGATTGACCGTCATCCTACGCCACGATGCTGCAGACCGCGCCCATCCCACGCATCAAGCCGCCCGCGCTGCAACCCGGAGACACCGTCGGAATCGTTGCGCCCGCTAGCAATATAAAGCGTGAATCCCTCGAAGCCGGTTGCGATGCGCTCCGAAAACTTGGATATAAACTCTTCTATCTCGATTCCATCTTCGAAAAAGACCTCTACTTTGCCGGCTCCGCCGAACGCCGAACCGACGAACTGAACGAAATGTTCGCGCGCGACGACGTCCGCGCAATCATCTGCGCGCGCGGCGGATACGGTGCCAACTATCTTCTCGAAAAGCTCGATCTAGATAGGATCAGAGCTCACCCGAAGATTTTCGTTGGCTACAGCGATATCACTTCGCTGCTGACCTACATTTTAGACACGGTAGGCTTGGTGACTTTCCACGGCCCCATGGTGGCAAGAGATTTCGCCAATTCGGACGGCGTGGACGCTGCCTCTTTGGAATCCGCGCTCAGCGCGGCTTCTGATTGGGCGTTGAAACTCACGCCAGAATCAGGCGCGAAACCTTTGCTTCCTGGTTCCGCTGAAGGGATGCTCTACGGCGGTTGCCTGTCCATGTTGGCTGCATCGTTGGGAACGCCGTACGAGATCCACACCGACGGCACGATACTTTTTCTTGAAGACGTGGCCGCGAAACCATACCAGATCGATCGCATGCTGATGCAACTGAAACTGGCGGGCAAGTTCACCGGCGTGAGCGGCATCGTGTTCGGCGAAATGTTGGATTGCACGCAGACCAAAGACCAGGGCTATACCCTGGAAGAAGTCGTGCTGCGAATCGTCCGCGACTTGGGAGTGCCCGTCGCTTATGGATTGCGATCCGGCCACGTCTCGCGGCGAAACATCACACTTCCGCTGGGCGTACGTGCGGCGCTCAACGTGGGCACAAATGAGGGCAGCCTTCAGATTCTGGAATCCGCCACGTGTCGGGCAGACACTTCTGTCCGTCGCGTTTGACGGGATAAGGGAAAGTGGTCAAGAGTTTCCGCTTTACACGAGTGAAATCATGACTGAAAGCAAACACGTTCATTTGATCGGAATCTGCGGCACTGCAATGGCCTCTCTCGCGGGAATGCTACAGCGCCGCGGATTTCGCGTGACCGGTTCCGACGCGGCTGCCTATCCGCCGATGTCGGATTTCCTCGCATCGCTCGACATTCCTTTATCCCAACCGTTCGCCATCGAGAACCTCCAGCCGCAGCCAGATTTGGTAGTCGTGGGTAACGCAATCTCGCGTGGCAATGTGGAACTGGAGCAGGTGCTCGATCAGCGAATCCCATTCTGTTCACTTCCACAAATTCTTCACGATGAATTTCTGCGCGGCAACGAAGTATTGGTGGTCGCAGGCACGCATGGCAAAACCACGACCACCTCCATGCTCGCGTGGATTTTTCATACCGCTGGATTGCAGCCCTCATTCCTGATTGGTGGCATCGCAGAAAACTTTGACAGCAGCTTTCAACTCGGGCAAGGCAAGCACTTCATCCTGGAAGGCGACGAATACGATACAGCCTTTTTCGACAAAGGTCCGAAGTTTCTGCACTACTTTCCCGACTCGATCATCCTGACTTCGGTGGAATTTGATCATGCTGATATTTATAAAGATCTCGACGCCGTCGAGACCGCATTTAAGCGACTGGTGAATCTCATACCTCGCCGCGGTCGCATCGTGGCCTTCGACACTGGAGAAAGCCTCGATCGTTGCCTGGCCCGCGCATTCAGCCCGGTCGAGCGCTACGGTACTGGGGCGAATGCAAACTGGCAAATTACCGACCTGCATCTGGAACCCGGCCGAACTGCTTGGTCGGTTGCGCGTGACGGGAAGCCGTGGGCGGATTTCGAGTACGCTGTCGGGGGCGAATACAACGTATGGAATGCAACCGCGGCGGCCGCCATGGCGGCGGGATGTGGCATTTCCAAAGAAGAAATCTCCGCCGCGTTGAAGACTTTCAAAAGCGTGAAGCGTCGTCTCGAAGTCCGCGCGAAAGTCAATGGCATAACTATCATCGATGATTTCGCGCATCATCCCACCGCAATCGCAGGTACCATCACCGCGCTGCGGTCAAATTATCCGGGGGCGCGGTTGTGGGCCATTCTCGAGCCGCGCTCGAATACTTTGCGTCGCAACGTACTGCAGAATGAACTGGCTAAGAGCTTGGCTCTCGCCGACGAAGTCGTGGTCGCGAACGCATTCAAGTCGGAAGTGATTCCGGAAGCTGAGCGTCTGGACCTCGCGGCGGTGGCGGCAGAAATTCAGAAACACGGCCGGCGGGCCCGGATGGTTCCGACGGTTGAAGGCATCGTACAACTGGTCGCGCCCGAATTGCGCTCCGGCGACGTTGTGGCGATACTTTCTAACGGTGGCTTCGGCGGGATTTACGAGAAGCTTCCCGAGCGGCTGAAATCAATCGGTACCACGCAGTCGCACGGCACGACCGAGAACAAGTTGATTCTGAGTTGAACGTGGAAAATATCCCGGCAAAACCAGCCCTCTGTCTGGCCTCGTTCGGAAGCCATCTCCAGTTCGGAGACGCGCACCCATGATTCGCACCCTCGTCATGCTGGGTTTCTGGGCAGCGCTCCTTCCCGTCGCGGCGTTGATCGGATTCCCCTGGACGCTGATCACGGGAGACGTCAGCCTGCTTTATCGCATGACCATGTGGGGCGCATGGACCGGGGTTAAACTTGCCGGGATCAAGGTGCGAACCGTTGGCTTGGACAAGATCGATCCCGCGCGTACCTACATCTTCATGTCCAATCACGCTTCCAACGTTGATCCGCCGATCCTGATGCCGCTGATTCCCCGCCGCATGTCGGTGATGGTCAAGAAAGAATTGTTTCGTGTTCCGGTTTTAGCAAGGCTTATGCGGTTCGGATCGCTCGTGCCGGTGGATCGTGGAAATCGCGAGTCGGGAATCGCCGCCGTGCGCGCCGCAGCGGATGTGATCCATCAAGGCGTGAATATGACTATCTACGTCGAAGGGCACCGCTCTTTCGACGGCAAGCTCTTGCCATTCAAAAAAGGCCCATTTTACTTGGCGGAAGAGTGCTGCGTTCCGGTTGTGCCGGTCACAATCGTAGGGTCGCGGGAAGTCATGCCCAAGCGCAGGTTCGCGATCAAGCCGGGCACGGTGACGGTAATTTTTCACCAGCCGATCGAACCTAAAGACTTCGGTAGCCGCGATTGCCTGATGGCGAGAGTTCGACGAGTAATCGACAGCGGACTGCCGGCTGAACTCCAGGAGGCAACTCCGGCAACCACGACGAAAGTCCAAGAGGAATCGGCTTCAGCTTGAGATTTGCTCGAAGCCGGCTCAGCGGGGTGAAGGATCGCGGATTGTCCGCCCGACCTTACCCCCGCGCGAGACCCTTCGTGGCTCGCGGCCACTCAGGATGACGTCAACGTGTGCTTCGCGCGCCAAGCTCGACGGACGTCAGACCCGGTTTCA